>Ga0187780_10000488_pt1 | contig 29676 bp, 29 predicted proteins | sample 1015_Q2_SP10_20__FD_132429 | JGI IMG/M metagenome (GOLD analysis project Ga0187780, IMG submission 132429) | Tropical peat soil microbial communities from peatlands in Department of Meta, Colombia - 1015_Q2_SP10_20_MG | ecosystem: Environmental > Terrestrial > Soil > Wetlands > Peat | place...
CCCGTGGACGGGCAGGGCAGCGACGCGAGCCACACTGATCCCACGGGCAACCGATGCCTCTGCCAGGTCGATGAAACGCATGACGATGCGCACCATGGCTGACTGACGATCCGGTGAGCAGTAGCGGTCGACCGGGGAGAACGATGACTGTCGCAGCAGCGACTCGTTGACCAGGTCCGCCAGGAGCAGGGTCATCTGCTGCTCCGGCGGCAGGGCATCCTTGCCGACGATGCGTGCCATACGCTCGAGGCGCGCCTGCTGGCCCAAGAGATCGAGGAGCCGCCGGCGATGTTCCAGCCAGTCGCTGTTGCCGTGCGACTGCCACCATGCCGCGACTCTGCCCGCGTCCTCGCTGTAAGACGTGAGCGGGTGAATGGCCGGATAGAAACGTGCACGGGCACGCTCAGCATCCAGGGCCCAGAACGAGCGCACGAACCGGCGCGTGTGCAGCGTCACCGGCTCTGAGAAATCGCCGGCGGGAGGGCTGATGGCACCGATGATGGTCACGGATCCCTCATCACTGCCGAGCGTCCGGACTCGCGCAGCGCGCTCGTAAAAACTGGCGAGCCGGGAGCTGAGATAGGCCGGATAGCCCGCCTCGCCGGGCAGCTCGCCCAGGCGTCCGGAAATCTCGCGCAAGGCTTCCGCCCAGCGGCTGGTCGAATCCGCCATCAGCGCTACGTGCAGGCCCTGGTCGCGCAGGTACTCGGCGACGGTGATGGCCGTATAGATGCTCGCCTCGCGGGCGGCCACCGGCATGTTGGACGTGTTGGCAATGATGACTGTGCGCTCGAGCAGGGGACGGCCGGTTCGCGGATCCTCGATGGTGGGTAAGTCCTCGAGCACTTCCGCCATTTCGTTGCCGCGTTCGCCGCAGCCGACATAGACGATGACGTCCGCGTCGCACCATTTCGCGAGTGCCTGCTGCAACACAGTCTTGCCGGTTCCGAAGCCGCCGGGCAGTGCCGCCCGGCCGCCGCGCGCCACCGGAAAGAGCGTGTCCAGGATCCTCTGGCCCGTGATCATTGGCGCAGCGGGCGCCAGCCGTTCCGAGACCGGACGCGGCGTGCGCACCGGCCAGTGCTCGACGACCGCCAGGTCGCGCGTGCCGCCGCCCGGCGCCTCGATCGAGCACAGCACCTCGTGGTCGCCGTACTCTCCGGCCGGAACGATCCGCGTCACTTTGCCGGCGACGTCCGGAGGAACGCGCAGCAGCCAGGGACGCGAGCCAGGGACCACTGCCCACACCTGCCCGCCCGACACTGCCGTACCGGTGCTCGTGCGCGGCTCGAAAGCGTAGCGGTGCGGTGTCTCCCGCCGCTGTCCCGCTGCGAGGAAGGGATCGTCGAATCCGGTGAGCGGCCGCAGCAATCCGTCGCAGATCTGTCCCAGCAGGCCGGGCCCGAGCGGCACGGACAGCGGCGCCTCGGTGCCCTGGATCGTCATTCCGGGTTCGATGCCGGTCGTGTCCTCGTATACCTGCGCGACCAGCCCGTCGTCTTTGAGCTGCACGACCTCGCCCAGGAGACCCTGGGCACCGACCGCGACCGCTTCGTAGATGCGAAACGGCCCGCGGCTGCGCGCGCGCAGCACCGGACCCGAGGCCCAGGTAATGGTCGCCTCGCTCACCGGCTCCGCCCCTGAGCTTCGATTTCTGCGAGAAACCGGGCGGCCAGATCGCTCTGGTCCCGCAGGAGTCGGTCCGCGGTAGCGTCAATCCAGGTCGTGTCGTGCCCGATTCGCAGGCCGAACCCGGGCAGATCCTCCCGCCAACGCACGATCGTGGCGCCTCGCAGCCCGACCTGAGATTCCAGTTGCTTGCGCTCGGTCGCGCCAAGTCTCGAGGAGATCTCAACGCCCCACTCGGATCCGGTCAGTATCCGCGATGCCGCCTCGATCGCCTGAGCGCACCACAGCTGCCGTCGGTCGGGATCGCGCCAGCGCGCAGCCAACGCGTCCGGCAGCGCTGCAACCGCCTGGGCGATGAGCTCTGCCTCGCGCTTGAAGTCGCGCGCGCGCCGCAGGCTCTGCTGTTCGATTTCGACCGCGCGGCAGCGATCTGCGACCCGTCTTCGCTTCTCCCGGACCGCTCCGTGCAGTCGGGCACGCGCCTCGTGCCGGGCCTTGCGCTGCGTCTCGTGGGACTGACTTCGGGCGGACAGGCGCAGCTCGTCGCACCGGCGCCGTGATTCTTCGCGCACCCGGTTGATGAGTGCCGTGGCCTGGGCAGCGGCTATGGCGCTCATACTCGCAGCCCGAGCGCATGCCGCGCCAGCCGGGTGACATCGAGTTCGTCCGCCGGCGCATCCGGCAGCACCAGAACCAGCGGCCGGGCCGTGCGTCTTGCCTGCGCAAACACGACAGGCGAAATCTGCGCTGCGAACTCGGCGGCGACCACGACCAGCGACGGTTCGGCCTCGAGCGCCGCGCGAAACGCAGCAGTAACCTCGTTCGGCTCGGGTGTCCGAACCGATGCGCCAGCAAGCTGAAACGGCAACGCGGCGAGCCGCGTGCCGATGACGATCACGTCGGACACTTCACGATACCCGGTTGAAGATCAGCACGGCGACGATCAGACCGTAGATGGCAATGCCCTCTGCGAGACCGACGAGCACCAGCAGGCGGCCGAACAGCTCGGGTTTTTCTGCCAGGGCCCCGACTGCTGCAGACCCGACTGTTGCCACTGCGTACGCTGCCGCGACGGTCGCAAGGCCCGAGGCTGCCGCAGCCGACGCGAACGCCCAACGAACGAGCTCCGGGTCCATTGCAGTGCGCTGGCCCTGCGCGAGGACGGCGGTCGGGAACAACCAGGCGATGGTTGCGCCGACGGCGATCAGCAAGGTAAGGACACTGAGTGTCACGACTGCGGACTTGCCTAGCGACATGGAGACTCCTTCAACTTGAAAGCGGCGTTCCCGGAGGCGGCGGCAGCGGCCGCAGTGGCCGGCCGTCCGCGCGCAGGAATCGGATGAAGAATTCGAATAGCACGAGTCGCGTGGTCTGAATCGCGACCACTAACCCCTCAAGAATCAGGATCAGAACGTTGCCCAGGACCAGGACGATCGCGTAGCCCAGGCGGCTGCCGGTGGCGACCGCGACACCGACGATCGCCGCGGAAAGCCCGGCGTGGGCCAGCGCGAATGCACCGACCCGGGCGAACGAAATCGTGTTGATGCCGAGCTGTAACAGCGTCTCAATGCTTTCTCCGAGCGCTTTCGTGAATTGAGCGCCGGAACCGGTCGAGACAACCGGCCCGACGAGTGCCCAGGTAAGGCCGGCTGCGGACAGCAGCAGGCTTCGCGGCGAATAAAGGCAGCCAACGAAGCCGAGATAGGCAGCGACGAGCCCGCCGCGGTGCCACAGCCAGTCGCGCCCCTGGCCACGCCAAAAGTGCTCGAGCGCGTCGAGCATCATGCCGCCGAGGAGAACCACAGCGCCGAATATCACTGTCGTGGTCAGTATGACCAGCGGTGCCGCGAGCGGCTGCACCCACAGCGGCCGGATGACATCGTCGCGAGCGGCGACACTCCCGAACGCGAATCCGAACGCAATTGCGCTGATGCCGCCTGGCACCAGAAGGCGAAGTGCCGGCACGCGACGCCACAGGAGGGCGCCTGCGGCCAGGAGCACGGCGCCCTGCACGACATCACCAAACATGAACCCGAACAGCAGCGGAGCGAGCACCGCGAGCACTGCCGTCGGGTCTGCTTCCCCGGCGCGTGGAGTGCCGAGTAGTCGCACGAACAGTTCGAACGGCCGCAGCCAGGCGGGGTTAACCAGCAGCACGGGTGCCTCAAACGCAGGAGGCGCTTCGGGGAAATGGAGCAGATGCGGTAGCCCGGCCCGGGACAGCGCGGCTTCAAGTTTTGTCCCGTCGAGATCGGCGGTCCAGCCGGTAACCCACGCAAAGTGTTCGGTTGCCGGCAGCCGGGGCACATGGGCAACCAGCCAGTTCAGGAAGGCGAAGCCAGCTAGGCGGGCCGGTAGTCGGTAGCGCGAAGCGAGCTCATCAAGCGCTGCCCGCTCCTTCGCGATGGCCGCGTCCTGTTGGGCGACGCGTTCCGCCAATTGCGCGCGCGCGCGATCGAGCTGCATGTCGAGGCCCGCCGGAAGTTGCAGCCGCCGGCCGCGCCGCAGCTCGAGCTCGTGATCCACCGCCGCGCAATCCTCAGGCGTTCCCAGCGCGGCCAGATAGCTGCCGTTGGGACCGGGAAATTCAATCGTGAGTAAACCGGGTGGCAAAGGCGGCAGTGGCTCTCCCAGGGCATACAAGCGCGACTCGACCAGGTCACCGGCGTGGGCGAGCTCAAGTACCGGTGCGCCCGAGGATGGCAGCTCCAAGAGCCCGGAAAATTCGGCCAGCGCAGCGCGCTGCGTAATGGCGCTCTGCAGACGTGCCAGGCACGGATCCGCGGCTGCCGCCCAGCTGCGCAACTCGCCGAGCGCATCACGCGCACCGGCGATGGATTCCGGTGGCGGCACCGCAGGATCGATCCGTGGCTCCGGCCAGTAGGCACGATAGCGGCGCGCGAGATCCGCGAATTCCGTGAGCAGCTCCCGGTAGTCGGGCAAAGCGGCCGGACGATCCACGGCGCTTTTGGCCTGAAGTTCCACCAAGCCTGTCGCGGCCAGCGAACCGAGCACGTCGCCCAGACTGTCGCGGTCCGTCAAGAGCTCGAACCAGCGGGCAGAGGCCGGCTTCAGGCTCATCCGCGCACCAGGGGAGGTAACAAACGAGCGGCGTGGCCGCCGCGAATTCGTCCGATGACGAGAGCGACAATCGCGAGGTAGACGAAGCCCGCGACGACCGTCAGGGAGCCCCTGCGGAAGAGACGCTCGAGCCGAGATCTGACATCGGTGGCGGCACTGACCACGTCGGGAATCGAAATTTCCCGGGCGATCTGCAACAGGCGCTGTTCCGGAGTCCGTTCGACTCTCGGCCACGTTGCACGCCATGCGCGCAGCCAGTCGCGGCCCAGCGGCCGACCATCGGCGAATCCCCGGCCTATCGCGGCGCCGTACGTGCTGGCCACGACAGCAGGACGCACCGCGCTCGGTTCGCGTGCAACTGGTGCCAGAAGCGGATCGCTGCGCATCCAGGCGGTGACGGCACCGCCGGCTCTCAGGTACTCAAGAGTTGCGAGATCCGGGTAGGCGGAAAACGCGCGAAATGCGTCCTGCCATTGCGGCTCGTACCAGTGCGCGACCTCCGCGCACAGGCCGCGCCACCTGGAACGGAGCCGGGCCTCCAGGCCGTCGCTATCGACCGCCGGGCCCAGACCCGGCACGTAGCGCGCAAACTTGCGCGTGCGCAGTGCATCCTGGAAATGCGCCGCATCGCGGCTCGCGTCGAGCAGCCTGAAGTCGCGAGTCTCAGGCAGATCTCCAAAGCGTGCCTGGACGCGTGCCTGCGCGTAGCCCTGACGCGCCAGTGTCATGATTCGCGTCCCGTCAGGCGCTCCGCTAATCGCGCGATCGCGGCCGCAAATACTTCCGCATTTACGGTCACAGGCTGTTCGGCAAGGTCCGCCCGATGCTGCGCCGCGCGTTGGGTCGCGATCCGCTCGGTACGCCCGTGTATGGCCTGAGCGAGCTGCTCGGCGCGCTCGATGATGCGATGCGCCTCGAGACGCGCGCTCTCTAGTTCAGCCTGGCACTCCTGACGACAGCGCGCGATGGCCTCATCTGCCTCGCGTTCGGCCGCAAGTACGCGGCGCATGGCATCGGCGACACCGATAGTGTCTGCCAGACCCTCGGCCACATCATCGGTCTCTGGCATCGCGGAATCGCTTGCTGGACGGGTGATTGGAGCCGATGACCGGTCGAAAGCCCTCTTAAATTAACATTCTCGTGCGGCAAGAACACCGACTAAATACGGGTAATCCGCAGGCGCAAAAACATGCTGCAAGCGCTTCTGGTGCCTGGAAAAGCAGGCAGCGCCGAAGGCCGGGAAATCAGGCGGCAGCGTCACAACCATTGCCCGACACTACTACCGTCTTCGCATGACCCAGGTCGCCGCTGATCGCGGAACGCCGCGCCAGAGCATCGCCAGGTCGATCATCAGCAAACTCGCGGCCGCCGCTTCGGCCAAGATGGTCAGGTTCATGGCCACCGAATGGTGCGCGAGCGGCGCCCGGGTGTAGTGAAGGAGGCCCGCGAACCCAAGGGCTGCATACAAAGTCAGCATCGCGAGTCCGGTGCCGTGGCGACCGGAGTAGTACGCCAGGCAACCGGTGAGCCCGAGTGTCGTCAGACAAAACCAGGCGACATATACGTCAACGCGCGACCAAGAAGGAGGCAGGTTTGGGTACTGGGCGAGGAATTCGGCGTTGTGTGCGAAATGGAGGACGGTCGCTGCGGCGTAGAGAGCCAAAACCCATGGCAGCGCGCGGCGCCCAAAGCGGGTACTCATGCCGATGGCCAATGTCTAGCGTGCCTGCTGATCGCTCAGTTTCTGGTATCCAACGATGCGGCTGGGTTCGCCACTACTTGGTCCATAGACCGCCAGAAGACGCGCATACTTAGTAGCCCAGTACCTGCCGACTGCACCTGGCGGCACGCGTACGAGATCTCCCGCGTGCGCCTCAACCGTTACTCCGTCTGATTCAACGAACAGCTGGCCCTCGATGACAAAGTTGTACTCGGTGTGCGGATGCTGGTCGGTCCACGACTCCGCGGTCAGTTCCCACTCAAATATTGCGGGTTCAGTCCAGCCGCCTGGTGCCGGCGGCACAATGGTCCGGCACTTGGGTGCTTCGCCGCTATCAAGGGCGATTCGTGGGTACTTCGTTGGCATCTTGGCCGTTGCCATAGTCAAGTCCTCAGCGACGATCTGAGAGATATCAACGGGTTTGGTTGTCGCTCCTCAGTCCATGCTGCCGCGCAGTCGCATCCACCGGTGAATCGCCACCATTGCTTCCATCGCTGCAGCGCGATGGCGAGTGCTTACGGCTTTTTGCCACCTGCGGGCGGGATTTCGCCCACAAACCGGACTGACTATATAGTACGAGCGGCAAACGACGAATCCACGGCGCAATCCGTATCGACGGGCGGCATTGAGCTAACAAAAGTCAACAAGGGGGACACCTATGAACATCGTGGAAGGGCGATTGGCGGCGATACTGTCGCGAAACTGGTGGGCGCTGCTGCTGCGCGGGCTGGTCGCGATCGCATTTGGCGTCCTGACCTGGACGCAGCCAGCGATCTCACTGGCAGCGCTGGTGCTCCTGTTCGGCGTCTACGCCTTGGTAGACGGCGTACTCGGAGTATGGACCGCAATCAGCGGACGAAAAGACCATGAAGACTGGTGGGTGCTGCTGCTCTGGGGTCTTCTTGGGATTGGAGTCGGAATCATGACGCTGATGGCGCCCGGAGTGACCGCGTTCGCGCTCTTGTTCTACATTGCGGCCTGGGCGGTGGCGACCGGCGTTCTTGAGATTGTCGCCGCTGTTCGTTTGCGCAAGGTGATCAAGGGCGAGTGGTGGCTGGTACTCGGTGGCCTGGCATCCATTATTTTTGGCGTGCTGCTGATGGCGCATCCAGGCGCGGGCGCCTTGGCCGTTCTCTGGCTGATCGCAGCCTATGCGATCATCTTCGGTGTTCTGCTGGTGATTCTGGCGTTCAGGCTGCGTGGTTTCGGCAAGCAGCTCGTCAGCGCCTAATTACAAGACCAATCGCGGAGCGTCGCCGGGGTGCACATGCACGCCGGCGACGCTTAATTCAGCCGACCAACCCAGCCGCGAGTTCTCTACGCGCGGGGATCTGGCAAGCCGCGTGCCGAACCCGAGATTAGCGACCCATTCGCCGCTGATACGCCCGCGTCAGCCGATCCTGCAGGGTCGGATCCTCGGCCGTGGGGCCAACGACGTTAAAGGCAACTTGAACGGAGCCATTGGCTTGTCTGGCGACCGTAATCGTCACCGCGAACGAGCCCTTGTCGCCGCGAATGAGGCCGGCCGCCTGGTCCTCATAGGTCACCCGCACCCCCTCGTCGTTGGCCGCGCCGCGCGCTGCTCGCCAGGATGCATCGAAGCTGGCCGGCACCGTCGTTACGACCGGCGCTGGTGGTGGGTAATACGGATAGGGCTCATAGCAACCCTGCAGGCCGGCCACACCGACAATGGTGGCGGCGAATGCGGTGAGCCTCAGGAACGTGCCCGACGGCCTTTCGTGCCGACGGCCTCGAACCGTTGTGATGGCCATTGCCAGAGCTTACCAGTCGTGCGTATGGCGACAAACGTGCGATCCGGCCCGTAGTGGCCGCAACGCTAATCTTCCCTCGAAGTCTCGGACCCTTTGCCGCCGACGGACGAGCGCGGCGAGCGCTGAGCGTTAGCTGGGGCGTCGGGCGGCCCGCCGCGTGTCGGACTGCCAAGCACGGCCTTATAATTTCGTCCGAAAATTGCTTGGTCGGCGCGGCAGCCCGAGGTGCCGGCGGCGTGCGCGTAGACAGCTCTTTCTTGTCCGCCCTTAGCCCGCCCGCGCGGCAGCGACGGACCGCGATAGCGGTAGCAGTCGCCTGGCTGGCGATCCACAATCAGTTTCTACCGGCAATCATGCGCGTCCTCGCGATCAGCGCCTTTGTCGCGGCGGGAAAGCGTGTCTCCGTTACCGTCGCGGACACGGGGGCGGGGATTGGTATGGAGCATATGACGCATCTCTTTGAGCCATTTTTCACGACGAAGCCGCAGGGCACGGGATTGGGATTGGCCATTTGCCGACGGATTATCGACGCGCATGGCGGAAGCATTGCCGTGACGCCCGGGAGGGCCCACGGCTCGATGTTTCAGATCGAATTGCCGGCCTTAGCCGGCTAGCAGTTATGTCGGGGGCGCTCGCTCCGGGTCAGGCCGCAGTGGGTCTGGATGCGGCGTAGACGTCCGTGCCGGCGCGAGGGGGCCGCGTGAAGACGAACAGTTTGATGTCAATCGCCCGTGGCGGGGCTGTGATCATCGCGCTGGATGCGGTCGCGGCACTCGCATACGGGGCAAGTCCATGGGACGGGCTTTGGGACCTCGACAAATTGAACAGTCATTACTCAGCGCATACGTATTCCCTGACCAGGTTGCCTGACGGCATGTGGCGGTACGGAGATGGTCCGGGCGCGTCGCTGTTTGCGATTGACGGTAAGCCCTATCCGGAACCCAATGCTCCGGATTTCACGATGACCGCACGGATGACTGCGGGTGGCGTTCTCGAGCTGATCGAATCGGGCTACGGGCGCGACGTTCAGCGCGATCGCTGGGAGCTCTCCAAGGATGGCGCCGCGCTGAGTATCACGAGTACGCGCATCTACCCGGACGGCCACGAGGTCACGAATACGAGTTCTGCTGTGCGCGTCTCCGGCACGTTGGACTTTTCAGGAGTCTGGAAGGAAGTTCAGGCGGACGATTCCCACAACCGGCCCGCAGGGGCCTCCGATCCGCACAGAGACTTGCAGACTCATGCAGATAGCAGGCCATATTGGGTGATCTCGACGGCGCCCAACGGCGTCATGAGTTGGTTCATCCCGGCGACCGGCGAGCTCATTCGTGGCAAGCCGGACGGCTCTCCACGCCCGATATCAGGCCCGCAGCAGCCATCTGGACGAACCTTCGTGTGGAAGATCAGATCAGCGCGTCACCTGGAATTCTTTGCCAGCGACAATGGGCACATGGTGGCACGAGCGTCAGAGACGCTGTCCGTCGATGGCCAGACGTTTACCGACGAGCTGTGGTCCGTCGGCCACGAGAACGAGAAGGACATTCGAGTGTTTCGCAAGCGCTGAATCGTCGAGCAGCGCATCGGGCACGAGGCGGATTCAAGGCTATTAGGTCGATTGTATCGGCGGAAGCGGACGGAAGCTGAAAACCCGCGCTTTTCACGCGAAGCGGGCGTATGATTCGCCGCCTTTTGTGTAGCCCCGCAAGGGAGGTGTCCCGTGCGACGCAAACTTCCCCTCGCCGAACAAGGGTCCTTTTGAGGTCACCTCAAAGCGGCGGTACGGATTCCCATCCGAGACCCGCGTAAAGCGCGGCCGTCGAGTCGTTCACGGCACGAAAGAGCTGGTAGAGAAGCTCGGCCGGAACGATCCCTGCCCATGCGGCTCCGGACGCCGGTTTCAAGCGGTGTTGCCTGCTGACCGGCGAGTTCGATGGCGCCGATCGGGACTACTTCTTTCCGGGGCTAGCGGTCTCTAGTGATCTGGGCGGGGCGGCTGCGGCCGTCCCGCCCCATGCCGCTACATGCGCGTTAGTGCCGACTTTGGTCAGCGCACGGCCTCTGCTTCGTTCACCCATTCTTTCAGCAGCGTGTACGTCACGGCGAGCACGACTGGACCGACGAAAAGCCCAATGATGCCAAAGGCCAGCAGCCCACCGGTGACCCCGGCGAAAATCAGAAGCAGCGGCAATTCCGCACCCCTGCGGATCAGCAGCGGCCGCATCACGTTGTCCAGCGCGCCCACGACGAGTGCCCACACGAACAGCGCTATTCCCCAGCCTTTGGCGTCGTGCCAGATCAGCCAGAGTGCCGCGGGGATCAGCACGATAATTGGACCGATCTGAGCGATACAAAGAAGTAGCGCCACGCCCGTCCAGAAGGCGGCGAAAGGTACGCCGCTGACATAGAGCCCCAATCCTGCGAGGGCGGTCTGTACGAGTGCAGTGACCACGACCCCGAGCGCGACGGCGCGAATGGTCTGCCCCGCCAGAGCCACGGCGCTCGCGCCGCGTTCGCCCGCCAGACGCCGCCCAAACCGGAGGACCGCGTTGCCCGCGGATTCGCCACCGACGTACATGATCGCCGCTATCACGGTTGTCAGCAAAAACTGCAGGGTAAATACAGCGGCGCTGCCGAGCGCTTTGGCGAGCCATTGCGCGCCTTGAGTCGCGTAGGGCGCGAGGCGCGACGCAAGTTCCTCCCGTCCGGCGGAGGCTAGGTTCGCCCATTTCTCTGCCACCCGCGCGCCCACCAACGGGACGTTTCGCACCCAGTCTGGCGGTTGCGGAATGACGAGCGCATCAGGCGAACGCACCCAGCGCGCCACGGTTTCGCCGTTTTCCGCCAGTGTTTGGATGGCCGACACCAGTGGCACCACGAATATGAGCAGCATTACAACCGACATCAGTGTCGCGGCGACGACCCGCCTGCGCACCTTCTGCTGAAGCTTGATCATCAAGGGCCAAGTCGCGACCACGATCATCGTGGCCCAGATGGTCGACAGCAAATAGGGGCGAAAGACCCAGAATGAGCCGCCGATAAGCGCCGCGAGGACAATGATCTGAAGTATCGACCGCGTGAGCTCGCGGCCTTGGAGGTTCGCAGTAGTGTTGGTCACGTTCTTGGAATCCCAAGTGGCTTGACTGTTAACGATCGGTGAGCCGGCCGTCCGACCGCTCGCACGCGGATCGTTGGGCACATCGCACCTTATTCAGCGCTCATTCGCAATCTACTGTGGCGGCGGAACGCGTGTCTGGCGTTGACGGTGGTTGCGGGTCGCCGAAAGGTCGGCTGCTCGAACATTGGCGCTGCGTGATCGCGCTAGATTGCTGCATTGCGTCGCGCAATCAGTGGCAATTTGATCGTCAGTCCGCGACGAATATATCTAAAATAATCATAGACTTAAGTTTGTCCCGTCAGCCTTAATCGCGAGCGATTCCGCAGGCCGGGCTGTCTCAGCCGGTACGGCAAGAGGTGCCGGTGATCCAACTCCGTAGCGCCACGTACAACCTTAGTACGAGGCGGGGCATCGTCTAAGCAGCGATGATTGTGAGTGGGACCATGCGCTGTCGCTGTGGCGGAAATTGCTGATGCGCTAGGCCCACGGATTAGCACCAAGCGCGAGGACTGCCGCATGACCGCATGGCTCCGGGCAAGCTTGGGCGCTCACCCGGAAATCGCTTTTTTTCTTGTGCTCGGCATCGGCTATCTCCTCGGCAAGCTTGCGTGGCGAAACTTCAAACTGGGCGCTGTCACCGGAACACTGATCGCTGGAATCATCGTAGGGCAGCTCGGCATCACGCTGCCCGCTGAAGTGAAGCAGTGCTTCTTTCTGCTGTTTCTGTTCGCCATCGGCTTTCGCACCGGCCCCCAGTTCTTCCTGTCCCTGAAAAAGGATGGTCTGCAGCATGCAGCGCTTGCCGCTGTCGTCGCGACAGCCGGGCTCATGGTGGGATACTCGGTCGCTCGTCTCTTCCACTACGACGCCGGCACTGCCGCGGGTCTTCTGGCTGGCTCGTTGACGGAATCCGCGGCCATCGGCACGGCGATGGATGCGATCTCGCGCCTCGGCATACCCGAAACAGTGCGCGAGGCGATGACCAACAATATTCCTGTGGCGTTTGCCGTCACCTACATGATCGGCATGACAGGTGCTGCCTGGATTCTGTCGCAGGTGGCCCCGTGGCTCATGCGCATCGACCTCGCCGACCAATGCCGGCAGCTCGAGGAGACGATGCGGGGTGCGCAGCCGCCAGTGTTAACTGCGCGCCGCAACTTTGAACTGCGAGCCTACGCCATCGACCCGACCTCGCGGTGGGTCGGTCATACGGTCGCCGATATAGAAGCGGCGGCGCGCGATGCTCGCGTCTTCGTCGAGCGAGTGCGTCGCCACGGACAACTCATTGACAGCGATGTCGCGACACGTCTCGAGGTTGGCGACACGATTGCGGTTTCTGGGCCTCGTCCGACACTGGTCGGTGTTCTGGAGGCGCCGGGCAGCGGGCTGCGCGAAGTCGACGATAAGGACCTGCTCGAGGTCCCGCTCGATGTGGTCGATGTAGTCGTCACAAATCCGGAGATCGCCGGACGGACACTCGTAGAACTAGGCCGGGAGGAGGCAGCTCGGGGAGTGTTTCTGAGGCGCCTGGTGAGAGCGGGCATGCCTCTTGACGTGGTGCCGGAGACCATCGTGCATCGAGGCGACGTTGTGACGATCTTCGGCAGCGTGGCGAGTACATCGCGGGCCGTGCAGCACATCGGAGTGGCGGATCGGGCAACCGATGCGACGGACATGTTGGTGGTTGCCACCGCTGTCGTGGCCGGCGCGATGGTAGGTCTACCGGCGCTGTCGATAGCGGGCGTCGAGATTGGGCTCAGTCTGCCCGTGGGCGTGCTGCTCGGCGGACTCGTCTGCGGCTGGCTACGGGCCATCCACCCGCGGTGGTTTGGCCGGATCCCGGGAGCTGCGCTTTCGGTCTTTGAGTCCTTGGGTCTGGCCGGCTTTGTGGCCGTCGTCGGTCTCAACGCGGGCCCGGCATTCATAGCCGGCCTGAAGACCAGTGGGTGGAGTCTTCTCGCTGGAGGAGCGGTCACGATCGCTATTCCGCTGCTGATTGGAGTGGCTGTCGGGCGCTGGATCTTCAGAATGCACCCGGGCGTGCTGCTCGGAGTGTGTGCCGGCGCCTGTACCGCGACGCCCGCGCTAGCTGCCGTGCAGGAAACCGCACGGAGTGCGGTACCGGCAATGGGCTACGGAATCGCCTACGCCGTTGGTAACGTTTTTCTCGCGCTTTGGGGAACGGTCATCGTGGCATTGCTGAGCTAAGCACGGTCGGGACGCCTGGAGTTCGCAGATGGGTATCTGGCAATGGACCGTTGAGATGCTGCGCAGCTATCCAGAGCTCGCGCTCTTCCTCGCGCTGGCCATCGGGTTCTGGATCGGACCCAAGAAGCTGGCCGGTTTCAGCCTCGGCAACGTCACGGCGACATTGCTGGCCGCGGTCGTGATCGGCCAACTCAACATCAGCATTCCCGGGCCTATTAAGTCGACATTCTTCATTTTGTTCCTGTTCGCGGTGGGCTACGGGGTCGGCCCGCAATTCTTCCGTGGCCTAAGCAAAGATGGCCCCAAGCAAATCGTATTCTCCCTGGTCGCCCTGGCATTCTGTCTGCTGGTGCCTTACGTCTGCGCAAAGGTCGCCGGCTTAGACCTCGGCTATGCAACAGGGCTTTATGCTGGATCGCAGACTATCTCAGCGTCGATCGGCGTCGCCACTGACCAGATCAATCGACTGGGATTGCCGGCAGCGCAAACCAAGGCCTATCTCGACTCGATCCCGATTGGGTACGCCGTAACCTACATCTTCGGCACCATTGGCTCGGCCATCATCCTCGCGCAAGTGATGCCGAAGCTCGTCGGCATCGACCTCGTGAAAGCATGCGCGGACTACGAGCGTCAGCTGGGTGGCGGGGAAGCAGGCCGTGATCCTGGCGTGTTCTCGACGTATCGCCAGATCGCGGTGCGAGCCTACAAGATCAGCGCGACCAGTGGCCTGACCGGTAAACCTGTGCGCGAGTTATTCCCGGGTCTGCGCATTTTCGTTGAGCGGATTCGCCGGGGCGATCAGATCATCGAGGCAACAGCGGACAGCGTGCTCCAAGCGGGAGACGTAGTGGCCATGTCGGGGCCACGTGCGGTGCTCGTGGACAAGGTCGACGCCGTGGTCCCCGAGGTGGACGACCGGGTTGTGCTCGATATGGATGCGACGATCGTTGATGTGTTCGTCCGCAGCAAGTCGGCTAATGGCCGGAGCCTGCGTGAACTGGCGGACGAACCGTTCACGCGTGGCGTGTATCTGCGCAAGATCACGCGTGACATGGTCGAGATCCCTATTTTCCCGGAGACAGAGGTACTGCGGGGCGACATTCTCACGATCGGCGGCAGCACTCGCCACGTCGATGCGGCGGTCAAGGCGCTCGGTGTCGCCGACCGCCCGGTTGAAAGCACGGACCTCGCGGTCGTATCCGCCGGCATTGTCATCGGCGGTCTGGTCGGTGCCGCCAGTATCGTATGGGGTGGTATCCCTATCAGTTTGTCGACGTCCGGCGGTGCGCTCCTTGCCGGCTTGCTACTGGGCTATTGGCGCACGATTCGGCCGACGTTCGGAAATATTCCCGGACCATCCCTGTGGCTCATGAATACGCTAGGCCTGAACGTCTTCATCGCGATCGTTGGCGTCAATGCCGGGCCTGGGTTCGTTTCGGGTCTGCAGCAGGCGGGCATCAGTTTGTTCCTTTGGGGCGCCGTCGCGACGTCGATACCTTTGATCGTCGCCGTGCTGCTCGGTCGCTACGTCTTCAAATTTCACCCGGCGCTGCTCTTTGGAATTGTTGCCGGCGTTCGCACCACAACTGCGGCGCTGGGGATGATCCAGGAAGCAGCGAAAAGCAAGATCCCGGCACTTGGCTACGGAATGCCGTACGCGATCGGCAATACGCTGCTAACGATTTTTGGAATGTTGATCGTCCTGCTAATGACCCGTGGCGGCTAACGGCAAATCAAGCGCCCTCACAAGGAGGTGGCGATGGACATCGTGACGCTGCAGAAGTATGACCGGTTGAGCCCTTTTGAGATCAAGGATCTGCTCGCGAAAGCCGCGACGAAGACCGCGACCACCTCGGCACTCACGTACCTGAACGCCGGTCGAGGCAACCCGAATTGGATTGCGACGGAGCCGCGGGAAGCTTTCTTCCTGCTGGGCCAGTTTGCGATTACCGAAAGCAAGCGTGTGCTAGACCTTCCCCCGGGGGTTGGCGGAATGCCGAAGGCGGCGGGAATCGCCGAACGGCTCGGTGCCTGGCTCAAGAGGCACTCCGATCTGCCCGGGGCAAATTTTCTCGGTGCAATGGTCCCCTGGGCGGTGCAGAAGTTTAAGTTCGATGCCGACAAATTCGTTCACGAACTCGTCGACTCGATCATCGGCGACAACTATCCGGTGCCGGACCGGATGCTGGTGCACAACGAGCAGATCGTTCACGAGTACCTGCAGTGGGCGATGTGCGGCACGCCGCGCCCCGATGGCCGTTTCAAGCTGTACGCGGTCGAAGGCGGTACGGCGGCCATGTGCTACATCTTCAAGTCACTCAAGGCCAACCGGCTTCTCAATCCCGGTGACACCATTGCGCTGGGGACGCCAATATTTACGCCGTACCTGGAGATGCCTCACCTAGAGGACTACGATCTAAAGATCGTCAATATCGCCGCCACGCAGGAGAACCGGTTTCAGTTTGACGACGCGGAACTGAACAAGCTCCTGGATCCGACTATCAAGGCGTTCTTCCTGGTGAATCCGGGAAATCCCAGCGGCGTGGCCACCAGTCAGGCGTCGATCGCAAAGATCGGCGCGATACTGAAAAAGCGGCCGGAGCTTATCCTGCTGACGGACGACGTGTACGGCACTTTCGTGCCGGGCTTCCGGTCACTGATGGGCGCCTATCCGTTCAACACCATTGGCGTGTATTCCTACAGCAAGTATTTCGGCTGCACCGGCTGGCGTCTCGGCGTGATTGCGGTACATGAGCACAACGTGTTCGATCAGCTTATCGCCAAGCATCCCGCGCCGGTGCTGGAGAAGCTCGACAAGCGCTATGGCGCTTTGACGCTCGAGCCGCGGAAGATTCAATTCATCGATCGCATCGTGGCGGACAGCCGCGACGTCGCACTCAATCACACCGCCGGACTGTCGCTTCCGCAACAGGTCATGATGTCGCTGTTCTCGCTCTATGAGCTGATGGACGAGAAGAAGCATTATCAGAAAGCGTGCATCGGCATCGTCAAGAAGCGGGTCGAGGCCGCTTTGCAGGGCTTGGGGATCGAGGTGCAGCCCAATGAACTTTACGATTACTACTACGGGGTGATCGACTTCGAATTCTGGGCGAGAAAATATCTCGATGAAGACATCGTGCGGTGGATGAAGCAGAACATTCACCCGCTCGACATCGTCTTCCGCCTGGCCGAAGACCACGGCATTGTGCTGCTCAATGGCGGCGGCTTCGAAGCGCCCGACTGGTCGGTGCGGGTCTCGTTCGCCAACCTCGACGAGTACGTCTACGACGATCTGGGGCGTGCGGTGCGCGCGGTGGCCCGGAGCTACCGGCAGGCCTACGAGGCGTCGAAAGGCGAAATGAGCCGGAGCGGCGCCGAAGGCGGTAAGAAACCGAAGTGAAGGGATGTCAGGCCGGGTTGTGCCGGTCCTGGGATGCGGAGGATTCGCAATGAAAAGTAGGTTATGGACATTGGTGACTGTTTGCGTGTGGGCGCTCTGCGGCATGGGATTGCCGCAGGCGGCAAATAGTCTTCCGAAGATCGTCGTCATCGCGACCGGAGGAACGATCGCCGGCGCCCAACCGAGTGCCTCCAGTTACGGCTATAAGGCAGGGGCCTACGACGTCAACTCGTTGCTCAAGGCCGTGCCCAATCTCGACAAGCTTGCGACCATCACTGGTGAGCAGCTCGCCAGCATCGGCAGCCAGGACATGAACGACGAGATCTGGCTGAAGCTCGCGAAGCGCGTGAACGAGGTACTCAAATCGCCCGACACCGATGGCGTGCTGATCACGCATGGTACCGATACTCTCGAAGAGACCAGCTACTTCCTGACACTCGTGGTCAAGAGTGACAAGCCGGTCGTGATGGTCGGCTCGATGCGACCGGCGACCGCCGTCAGCGCAGATGGCCCCGGCAACATATACAACGGCGTCGCCGTGCTGGTGGATCCGGTCGCAAAAGGCAAAGGCACACTGGTGTGCATGAACGACGAGATGCACTATGCGCGCAATGTGACCAAGACCGATACAACGAGCGTTCAGACCTTCAAGAGCCTGATCCGCGGACCGGCCGGCCAAGTGCACACCGGCAAGACCTTCTGGTGGGAACCGATGGACAGGAAAGTTGGCAGCGCCACCGAATTTTCGGTCGATGGTCTGAGCAAATTGCCACGGGTCGACATCATCTACGCGCACGCGAACATGAGCGCTGACCTGATTGACGCGGCGATCAAGAACGGTGCACAGGGCCTGGTGATTGCCGGCGTAGGCGATGGCAACATGACAACGCCGGCGCTCGACACGCTCACCAAGGCGGCGAAAGCCGGGATCGTCGTCGTGCGCAGCACGCGTTTGCCGATGGGAATCGTGCTCAGGAACAACGAGGTCAACGACGACGAAAAGGGCTTCGTCGCGTCAGGTGAGCTCAACCCGGCCAAGTCGCGGGTGCTGCTGATGCTCGCGCTGACCCAAACGAAGGATCCTGTCCGAATTCAGAAAATGTTTGAGATTTACTGATCTGACAGTCGAGCGTACGCGCCGCCGAGGCCACAGGCACAAATACATAACCTCGATGCGGCGCGTGCGCCGGCGCATGCGGACGACGGCTCACGTCAGCGGAATTCTGTTTTTATTGGATTCCAACCACTGCTCGAACGACTGCAGCGCCGGGTTGAGCTTGCGCGCTTCGGCCACATCGCGCGCGCCGCAGAAATAGTCGTTGAATTCGCACTTGAATTGAAACATGTTTCCCAAGTCATCTGCGCCAGGAAATCCGAATTGCCGATAGGCCGCTGCGGGCACGGCGTTGTATCGCACCTGGCGCCCGAGAACTCTGGTGAATGCTGCGGCCATTTCCCTGCCCGTAAGGTGCTCACCAGCGATGCCGATCCTCTTGCCAACGCTTGATAAACCACGGCGGAAGACGCCGTATGCGCACTTGCCGATATCTTCAGCCGCAATGCCGGGCAGGCGCATGTCGGCCATGGGCAGGGTGATGCCAAGCGCCCCTTCGGTGTCGGGTTTAGGTCCCATGCCAAAATGAATGAAGTTATCCCAATAAAAGGACGTCAGCAGGAACGTCGTTGGAACACGCAAATCGGAGAAGTATCGGTCGGCCTCACCCTTGGCGTCGAAGTGCGGCACTTTGTACTTGTCGTGCAATGTCGGCATTCTGGGATCGTCAACCGGAATCCATTGGCGCGTGTTCTCGAGCGTCGACCAGACGAAGTGCTCGAGTTCTGCCGCGCGAGCGGCCATCGCCAGATTCTTCGCCTGAGCAAGCTCCCGCTCCGGCGAAAAATGCTCCCAGAAATTGGTCACGCCGTACGCGCCGTGTGCGCCACGAAATGCGGAAGTCAAGCTGGCAACGTCGTCGAGATCCGCGTGGACGACGGTCGCTCCGAGATCCGCCAGCGCCTTGGCTTTATCGGATGCCGTGTGGCGCGTAAGAGCACGCACCGAGTAAGAGTGGGTGGGATCGGCGAGTATCGCTTGAACGAGACCGCCGCCCTGGGCGCCGGTCGCTCCAACTACCGCAATCACGCCACGCTTGGCCACCGGCCATTCGCCTTGTTCCAACCGAGGATTGGGCAAAGCTTAGCAGCGGAGCCGGAGCGCGTCCGGCGGACAATGGCTACAACGCCTGATCGACGCGCGCGAGAGCACCGGCCAGGGCTGGAGCTTTCTGCCGCAGTGCGGTACGCACCGTGCGACACGTCAGAACGTAGAGGAACGCTCTCACCTTGGCGTTGCGTTCAAGCTCTTTGTAGATCTGCTCGTACAGCGCCGCGACATAGGTGGTTTCCGCCCCGCATTCCTTGGCCAGCGCCGCCATGGCAGCGTGGTGACGCGACACGTCGCTCGCGTCGGATCGATGGGCAGAGGCGTAACGAAGATTGTTGTTTGTTGTGAATGTGTACATGTCTAGCCCGCGGCCTGTCGACCACGAGGTACCCCGTCTGCCGGCAGTCTACACCGTCCGCGGTCGCCGCTGCACGCCAGTCCGCTCGGTTCCCGCGGCTGGCAGGTCCTGGTGCGCGCGCAGGTTACTGAGAGACAGACCTTTCCCGGAGCATTTAGACTTCCGTCGGATTCTCCAGCGGTAGGGGTCGACCGGTATGAAACGCCCTATCCTCGCCGTCTTCGCCGGACTCGTGACGTGGATCGTAGTTGCAACACTGCTGGATCTCGTGGTGCGCAGGGCGATCAGCGGCTACGCCGCCGCTGAGCCGAGTCTTACCTTTACACTGCCGATGATGATCGCGCGCCTCGCTCTGGGCGCGGCATCGTCAGTGGCTGCAGGCGCGGTCGCCGCACGAATCGCACGACGGCCCACATGGGTGCCGTGGGTGCTCAGTGCGGTGATGCTCGGGTACTTCCTGCCGGTACACGCGCACCTATGGCACGCGCTTCCCGCCTGGTATCACTTGACGTTTCTTGTCACGCTCGCGCCTTTGGTGGTGCTGGGCGCGATGCTAACGCGACGATTGGGGCTGGAAAACGTGCCGAGCACCACCTAGTTCGAGGCGTCGTTATCCGAAATCATCTCTAGATCGAGCACGACGCGTTTCCCGCCCGACGCTCTGCGGGCCGCACGGTAGGCCCGCTCGAGGCTCCATTCGTCGTAGACGAGCCCGTGCAGCCACACGACGCCGTTCGTGGTGGTGACTGTGATTTTGTCATCGAAAATCCAACGATTGCTTTGCAACGCGGTCTCGACCATGTGCGTGACTTCTGCGTCAGGGATCGACCGTCTCTTACCTGTGACGACGATGGAGGTGAGGCCATCTCTTGGGGACGCGGCGGGCTGGTCGGCGCGGCTCGATACGCACGAGCATCCAAGGCAGAAGCCAATGAGCGCGAAGAGATAAAGCGGTGACCACGGGCGGCCGTGCGCTGCGGCTCGACCGGCCGGCGTGGTAAGCCCTGGAGGCGGCTGGGTGTAACGCGCTGACATACGAGGCCCGAGCTTATCCCTTGGACACGGCCATTCTTGTGTCCGCCGTCTAACGCCTGACCGAGCCGCCCGTGCGCCGTCCGAAGCCAAGGGCGCAATCGCGGCAGCTCAACTCATTGAATCTATTAGAAGATCGCTTGTTGCCATTTCGACCAAGATTCGCAGAGACACGGTAGCGGACTACTCATGGATGCATGGTTAGAAATCGCCCGCTGAGGCGTCGATGAATGCGGCCTAGACGGATCGAATTGCGAATCGACCGAGCATGATGGCGACCACCTGGGCTCGCATGGCGGCCATGGCGAGCGCAGCGTGACCGCCGCATCATAACGACACGGCGCGGCTCGCTACTGCAGCGGGCCCAGTGATGCGGGGCGGGCGAGTCGATCAGAGTGCCTGAGGCGCCTGATAGACCACGATTCCGCCGACCAGCGTCTGAAGCACCTGTGTTTTGGCGATCGCCTCGGCCTCGATGGTGAGCGGATTCCGATCGAGAACGATCAAATCGGCAAGCTTTCCGACCTCGAGCGATCCGGTCACATCGTCTTCATGGAGCTCATAGGCTGCGTTGATCGTCGCGGCACGAAGAACGGTGTCCCTGGACAGTCCTGGATCGTCGCCCAGCCGACCCCGATATTCGGGTGGCGCGTCGGGAGCGTTCGTGCGCGTCACGCCGACCTTGAAGGCGAACCATTCGTCCAGTTCATCCACCGGCCAGTCGCTCCCGAAAGCGATGCGCGCACCCGCAGCCGCCAGAACCCCGGCCGGCTCCAGCCGCTTCATGCGTTCCGGCCCGAAGTAATCCTTGAGCCCGAGGGTGTCGCCCGCGGGCTTCTCCCATTGAAAGGAGAGCACCGGAGTGACGCCGAGCGCCGCATACCGTGGGTAGTCGGTGGGCGCGACGATCTCGTCGTGCGCGATCGCGACGCGAATGTTTGCGCCCGCAGCGGATTTATGCAGCGCCTCCGCGGCATCGAGGCCTGCGTGAACCGCGCCATCTCCGTCGGCGTGCAGGTGCGGGTCAATGCCCTCGCGGCCGAGGAGCGCGAGCACGGTCGCAAGCGGCTCCGGCGGAAAGTACACGGCCGGCCCGCGGCTGTCGCCGGGCACCCATTTGGGATGGTCCGGGCTGCCGGCGTTCTTCCGATACGGCTCGAGCACTGCGCCAGTGAGAGCGGGCGCCGCGATCACGCCGTCTAGGAAGAGCTTGGCGTTGCGCACCGTGATGCTAGGCGAGGCCTGGATCGCGCCCTCGTCGTAGCTTTTTCGGGCCGCCACCACGCGCGCGACCGCCGCCGGAAGGTCGCCGGCCTCCGATGGCTCGATGAGCGGAGCGAAATGCGCGCGGGCGGTCAGTTTCCCCGCCTTGCGAACGTCGGAGAATGCCGCCAGGTCGGCAGGCGTACCAATCGCATCGAGAAAGCTCGTCACGCCTTGCTTGTTCATCGCGTCGAGTGCCGCTCGCGCCGCGGCAAAGTCATCCTGCGCAGTCGGTTTCGGCAGCAGCGATTCGAATACTTTGAACGCCGAGTCTTCCAGCAGCCCGGTCGGCTGGCCGTTGGCGTCCCGCCAGATCTTGCCGCCGATCGGATCCTTGGCCCCGGTCGTAATCTTGGCCAGCGCCAGCGCCCGCGAGTTCGCAAGCACCGTGTGTCCGAATGATGAGCGGACAATGATCGGTCGTTTCGTTTTCAGGGTGTCCAAGGTGGCGCGGCTGGTGCGCACGCCTGCCGGGCGCATGCTTTCCTGAAACCAATTCACAACCTCGAGCCAGGCATCGGGCTCTTTGGTCTTGGTGGCGTCCAGGCAACCCTGGACCCGGCCCTGAAGTTCCGCAACCGTCAGCGAGGCGTAGTGCAGATTGCATTTGAGCAGTGTGCGACCGGCCTCGAGCGGATGCATGTGGCCGTCGACGATCCCGGGCATCAAGAAGCGACCGTGCAGATCGACTACGGTCGTGCTCGGTCCCACCCACTGGCCTACGCCGGCGTTGGCGCCCACATAAACAATATGCCCAGCCTTGATCGCGACCGCTTCTGCGGTCGTACCGCGAGCATCTGCGGTGAAGACGACACCGTTGCGATAAACGCGGTCAGCAGGTCCGGCCGGCGTGGCCGGCTGTGCCGCATGAGCCAGGTTCGAGAAGAGAGCGACGACAAATGCCAGTAGCGGCGCGATGCGCATGGAGAGTGTTTTCCTTGTCTTAGCGGGGCCCAGTTTGGTCAGTCTACAGGCTTTCCGGCGCGAGCCGCTCGCACCAGAGCGCACTCCGGTCTACTTCGTGCGGCTCGCAGCCGAATGTGCGCGCACAGTACCTACCAGCTGTACCAGGAGCCGAACAATCGCCAGCGCCGTGATGCCGTTCAGATCAAGCGATGGGTAATGCTCCGCGATACTGATTCCAGCGACGGTTCCGCGACGTGCGAGGCCAGTGAATAGGTCGGAGGTTTCGTTGTAGTCGAGCCCACCCGGCAGTGGTGCGCTCGTGCCCGGCATGACCGCCGGATCGACCCCGTCGCAGTCAAAGGCGATGTAATAGCGCTCGCCGGGCGGAAACTCCTGAAGCACGCGGTCCACGCCCAGCCTTCGCACATCGCGCGCGGTAATAATCACGTTGCCACGGGCAAGCGTGTCGCGAACATCCTGAGGTTGCGCACTGCCGACGCCGCGGGCGCCGCAGTGGACAATCCTTCTAACCCAGGGCATTTCCGCTGCGCGGCGCATCGGACTCGAATAACCGTCGCGAATGCCGTTCACTTCATCACGAAAATCGATGTGTGCGTCAATCTGGAGAATATGAAGAGGGCCATGCGCGGCGAAGGCCGCAATTGCCAGCGCGGTGATCGAATCGTCCCCGCCTAGGACGATGGGGGTCGCACCGGCGATAAGGATCGCGCGTACGGCAGCAGTGGCGCGCGCGGCCGCGCCCCGCACATCGTAAGGGTCGGACTCAACATCGCCGCAGTCGACGATGGGCAGTGAGCCGTCGGATGCAAGCGGACCACCGAGGTCGAAATCGTGATGGGCGAGCATCCGTCCGAAGCGCGCTGAACGTTCGCGGATAAACCTTGGCGCCGCGCTGACGCTTGCGCCAACGTTCTGCATTGCATAGGGCACGCCGTGGGGTATGCCGAGTACAGCGAATCCTGACCGGACCGCATCGATCGCCACGACCGGCGCCGAGAGAAATCCGACGCTGGGCGGAATCATGCGCACCGCGGCGCTTGCAGCAGCAATTGCAGGCACGCGCCGATCGGGAAGCGCCAGGCGAGCGGTTCGACCACGGATCTTCGGGACCAGGGCATCCGCAATGGGACGCCGGCGATGCGCGAGCGCGGGTCGGAGCCGCAGGGATCTAGGCGAGGGGCTTGTGGAGTTGGCACCGGCCGGAACAGTATTCTCCGGCATGCCAAAAGGCAACGCCGATCTGCTGATCGTTCATGCCGCGGAACTCATCCGATGTTCGGGTGCGCGCGATGGCATTCGTCGATCGGATCTCGAGCGACTGGAGCTGATTGCGGACGGCGCCCTGGCGATCGGCAGTGGCCGGATCCTTGCGGTAGGCTCGACCGAAGAGCTGCTCCGGGCGTACACGGCGCCGCGCATCATCCACGCCAGCGGCCGGCTGGTGAGCCCGAGCTTTGTTGACCCGCACTCGCACCTCGTGTTCGGTGGCTCGCGTCATCTGGACTACGAGGCCAAGGTCACTCAACGCCGTCCGGGCAGAGCGCTCGCCGGCGGCATTGGCTTCACTGCCCGTGCCACGAGCACCACCTCCGATGATGAGCTCATACGGCGTGCGCTTGCCGACCTCGACGCTATGCTCGTCCATGGCACGACAACGCTTGAGGCCAAGACCGGATACGGGGTGTCGGTTGAGGAGGAGCTGCGGTTGCTCCGGCTGACCGCGGGCCTTAGGCACACGGTGGATGTGGTCCCAACGTTTCTGGCGCTGCATGTACTGCCGGAAGACTACGCGGGACGACGCGATCGCTGGATCCAGGAGATCACCGACGCGCTTCCCGAAGCAGCAGGGCTCGCGCGCTACTGTGATGTCTCCTGCGATCCCGTGTGTTTTACCTTCGACGAGTGCTTGCGTGTAGGGGAGGCGGCCCGCTCGCTGGGGATGAAGATTCGTGTCCACGCCGACCAGACCGGGGACGCGAATGGAGCCGCTCTCGCCGCCCGGCTCGCTGCGTCGGCAGCCGATCATCTCGACTACGCTAACCCGCCGGGACTGCGCGCGCTGGCCACGTCAGGCACGGTTGCAACGCTGCTCCCGGGCGTGGCGCTGCACCTGTGCGAACTCACGCCCGGAATTCGGGATGACCAGCTGGTCGCTGCCGAGAAGCCATTTCTTCCAATGCTGGTGCGCCAGGCTATCGCAGCAGGCGCGGTCGTGGCACTGTCAACCGACTACAATCCCGGCAGTTGCCCGACGGTGTCGATGCAGGTGGTGATGCAGCTGGCCGCGCGCCTGTTCCGGTTGGGTTATGCGGAAATCTGGAACATGTGCACGTTGAACGCGGCGCGCGCGCTCGACCTTGCAGACGACCGCGGCAGCCTCGAGGTCGGTAAGCGCGCCGATGTGCTGGTCTGGACCGTGCCGGAGCACGGCATGGTCATCAACCGCTTTGGTTCCAATCTCGTTGACACAGTGATTGCCGGCGGACAAGTGGTCGTGGAGGCGGGTCGAATCGCACGCGGCGAGCCCACCAGGGGGACGGCAAAGTGAACCTGACGTTACGCACTCTATTTATATGCGCCTTGCTCGCGGTCTGCCTCCGAACGGCGGTCGCGGCGGACAGCATCCCGATTGGCTTCCATGCGCCGCTGACCGGGTTCGCGGCAGGCGACGGCAAGTCGGCGCTGCAAGGCGCGCAACTCGCCGTCCAGCAGATCAACGCGGCCGGGGGAATCAAGGGGCGGCCGCTGGAGCTTGTAGTCGAGGATGATCAGGCCCGGGCCGACCAGGCATTGCCGCTGGCCAACAAGATGATCGGCCGCGGACTCAGGATCGTGATCTCCGGCAGCTACTCGGCTCCCACCCGTGCCGCTGCCGGCGTTTTTCAGAAGGCGAAGGTGCCGTACATTTCGGCCTATGGGCTTCACCCGGATATCACCAAGGCCGGCAATTACGTGTTCCGCGTTTCGTTCACCGGGGAAGTGCAGGGAAAGGCGGCGGCGAAATTCATCGGTGACAATCTCAAACGCCACCGGGTCACGTTGATCACGCTCGACAATGACTTTGGGCAGTCTCTGTCCGCGGGGTTCAGAGATGTCGCGAGCCGCTTCGGTCTCACCATCGTGAGCGAACGTACCTACGCGATGGGTGACCGGCAGTTCGGCTCCGTGGTCGCCAGTGTCAAGCACGACGATCCGGAGATTCTTTACGTATCGGGGTACTTCTTCAACGGCGGTCCGCTGGTTGCGCAACTGCGAGCTGGCGGCGTACAGGCTCCGATCGTAGGCACGGAAGGCTTCGACACTCAGGACTTCATCGCCATCGCCAAGGACGCGGCCGAAGGCGTGATGATCACAACTTCTCTGGATAGAGACAGCCAAGCTCCCGCCATGCGCCACTTCATCGATGACTACCAGGCGCGCTACAAGGTCCCGGCCAACATGGTCGCCGCAGCCACTGACACGGCGGTCACCGTCGCCGCAGAAGGGCTGCGCCGGGCGGGGAGTGACGATACGGCGAAGATCCGGGATGCCATCGCCGGAATCCGCGATTTCGATGTGGCCACCGGGCGCATCACCTTCAATAGTCACGGCGAAGTGCTGAAAGCCGCGCAGATACAGGTGATCCGCGGTGGTGCGTTCCATCACCTGGCAACGATCGACGACCCGGTGCTGCTGGCACCGCCCGCAAACTAGAATTTCGGCATCACCGCGCGATGTACTACGGCGAGCTGCTGCTGGTCGGGCTGGTCTGGGGCTGCACCTACGCGCTGATGGCGCTCGGCCTGACGCTGGTCTACGGCCTGCTGCGGATTCTCCACGTCGCACAGGCCACAGTCTTCACGCTGGGAGCCTACGTCGGGGTGCTGACTGCCACGCAGTTCGGGAGTCTGACATTGGCGTGTATCGCGGCCGCTCTGACGGCAGGGCTGATCGGCCCACTGATCTATCGATTCGTGTACCAGCCGGTGCTCAACCAGCCGCCTTTTGTCCCGCTGGTTGCGTCGATCGGAATCGTCATCGCCATGGAGGATGGCTTTCGGCTGATTTTCGGACCTTACGGCAAGCCGTTCGACCATGGCGCGACGTTGTCCGCGAGCTACGGCGTCGGCGGCCTCAACGTTAGTGCCATTCAGGCGCTGATCGTGGTAATCGCGCTGGCGCTCGTCGTCGCCCTTAACGTGCTCGCCACGCGCACCCGCGTCGGAATCGCTTGGCGGGCGACTGTGGGCGACCGGGCCATGGCCGAGAGCTTTGGAATCGACGTGCAGTGGATGCGCTATCTCTGTTTTTTCATCGCCTCTGTTCTCGCGGGCATCGCGGGAATGCTCATTGGTTTGCTCAATGGTCTGGTCGAGCCAGGAATGGGCGGGGTCGTCAGCTACAAGGGCCTCGCGATCATTGTGCTCGGCGGACTCGGAAACGTGCAGGGCACCCTGATCGCGAGCCTGCTGCTCGGGATTGTGGAAAGTTTTGGTGGTGTGTACCTCGGCGACTACATGGATCGCGACGCGATCGCGTTTCTGTGCGTCATCGTCGTGCTGCTGCTGCGCCCACACGGCCTGTTCGGACATTCGCGTTAAGCGATGGACTACTATCTTTCTGTCGCGACCTTCGCCGCGCTCAACGTCACCCTGGCACTCGGCCTCAATCTCATCACGGGATTCTGCGGCCAGGTCAGCCTCGGTCACGCGGCGTTTTATGGGCTCGGCGCCTACGCCGCCGCTTTGTGCTCCACCGCCGGACTTCCGTTCCCCGCCTCCGTGCTCGTTGGAGTGCTGGTTGCGGGTGGGGTCGGTGCGATCGTCGGCTTCCTGGCACTGCGCGTGCGCGAGGACTTTCTGGCCATCGTCACCATGGCAGTCGGATTCGTGTTTCTCGGTGTCGTTCGCAAACAGCGCTGGCTGGGCGCTGAGATGGGCATTGCCAACATTCCCTCCACTCTCAGTCCGCTCGCTTATGGCGTGCTGTCGGTAGGCGCGGCGGTCGGTGTTGCGCTGTTGAGCCTGCATATCCGGCGCAGCTGGATGGGGCGCGCTTTCGACGCTGTCGCCCAGGACGAGGACGTGGCGCGCTCAATCGGAATTAACGTTGCGCGCTACAAGGTGATCGCGTTCTTTCTGGGCACGGCGGCCGCGGGTCTCGCCGGCGCCATTTACGCGCATCTTGCGCAGCTGGTTGTGCCGGATGCCTTCAACTTCGTGCAGTCGATTACGATTCTCGCGATGGCGGTCGTGGGCGGCCTGGGTTCGACGCTGGGCGTCGCTCTCGGCGCCATCGCATTGACTCTGATGCCGGAACTGTTTCGCTTTGTGAATGACTACAAGCTGCTGGTGTACGGTGCGCTGCTGGTTGGCGTCATGCGCTTCAGCCCGCGCGGATTAGCGGGGCTCGTGCAAAGATTTTCAGGGCGCGCACTGCCGTGACCATACTTGCATGTACGGCTCTCACGCGTGCGTTTGGCGGCGTACACGCCGTGTCCGGTGTGCGCTTGACCGTCGAACGTGGCGAACTGGTTGGCCTGATCGGCCCGAACGGCGCCGGGAAGACGACGCTGCTGCGACTCCTGGCTGGCGTGCTGGTGCCGGATTCCGGGAGCGTCACCTACGATGGGCTCGACGTCACTCGCATGCCGCTGCACCGGCGCGCGCAGCTGGGTCGTGTAATGACGCATCAGATCGTGCGGCCGTTTCGAGGTATGACGATTGCCGAGAACGTTACGGTCGCGGCAGGGTCACACACGACGCGGCACCCGTGGCGCGCTTTGCGGACGGTCAACAGCGCTAAGGCGCGTGATCGCGCGCGTACCCTGCTGGCGCGCTTCGGCATTGCCGATGCCGCCGACAAGCCGGCAACCGCGGTCCCGCTCGGCTACCTGAAGCGGATGCAGTTGGCCCGCGCGCTGGCACTGGACCCGCAACTACTGATGCTCGACGAGCCACTGGCAGGGCTCAACGCCGTCGAGGCGACGCAGCTTGCCGACCAGATCAGCGCCTTGCACGCGAGTGGGCTGACGGTGGTACTCGTCGAACACAACCTGCACGAGGTGACCCGGATTTCATCGCGCCTCGCGGTCATGCACAACGGGGCTCTGCTCGCGGACGGGCCGCCCGATGAGGTCATGGCCCGTCGAGACGTACGCGATGCGTATCTCGGGACCGGTCGGTCTAGAGCAGCCGCCGATGCTTGAGCTCAGGCATTTTGGCTGCGGTTACGGCCTGATGCGAGCGGTCGACGACCTCGACCTGAGCATTGCACGAGGCACGGTGACCGCGCTCCTGGGCCCGAACGGAGCTGGAAAGACCTCGACCATGATGGCGATCGTCGGTCATGTCGAGTTACAGGCCGGCGAGATCCTGTTTGAAGGACAGAGCATCGCCGGACTGGAGGCTGCGGCACGGACCCGGCGCGGAATCGCAATTGCCCCGGAAGGACGTCGCATCTTCGCCGACCTCAGCGTTGCGGAGAATCTTGAGGTCGGCGGGTACACAAGGAGTAGGGCAGACGCGCGTACGGACGAGGCGCGAGTGCTGCAGCTGTTTCCCCGGCTCGCGAGCCGGTACCGCCAGCGGGCCGGGTCGCTGTCCGGCGGTGAGCAGCAGATGCTGGCCATTGGGCGGGCGCTGATGGCTGGACCGAAACTGCTGCTCGTGGACGAGCTGTCTCTCGGGCTGACCCCCGCCGCGGTTGACGTCTGTTTCGAGGCGATCGCCGAGTTAAAACGGGCCGGGAGCGCCATCCTGCTGGTCGAGCAGAACACCGATCGCGCCCTCGAACTCGCCGACCGGGTCGTCGTGCTCGTCTCCGGTCGGAAAGTCTATGAAGCTGATGGCCGGCAAGCGCGCAATGACCCGGCGCTGATCAGCTCGTTTCTCGGAACAACGGAGGCAGCCTAATGCGCCAGTCAAGCGACGTTCTTGAGTTCCGCATGGAAGGGCTGACGATGGGCGAGCATGGCCCACAGTACATTGACGCGGCGGCGAGCCAAGGCGATGACGGCTTGATGATGC
>Ga0187780_10000489_pt1 | contig 29616 bp, 26 predicted proteins | sample 1015_Q2_SP10_20__FD_132429 | JGI IMG/M metagenome (GOLD analysis project Ga0187780, IMG submission 132429) | Tropical peat soil microbial communities from peatlands in Department of Meta, Colombia - 1015_Q2_SP10_20_MG | ecosystem: Environmental > Terrestrial > Soil > Wetlands > Peat | place...
ACCGGCAGTTCACGCGGAAGCGTGAACTGGCTGAGGTCGAAGTCCGGAGGCGCGTAGTTGCCGGGAGGCTTGCCCAGTAGCACCGCGAGCGCATGGCGGGCAGTATTCAGGTCCTGCCGTAGCGGCGGCAGGTATGTCCGATCGTTAGCGAGTTGGCTTTCCGCACTGACGACGTCGGCGCGCGCCACAGATCCCGCCTCGTAAGCTGTCTGCACCAGCTGAAGATTCTCGCGGTCCTGGGCCAGGATTCGCTCCACAGCGCCTATCTCCTCGCGGTATGCAGCAATCGCAAGCACCTGCGTGACTACCGCGCCCGTCAATGTCAGGTACGCGGCCGCAAGTTCCTGTCGTACGCTTTCAGCGAGCGCGCCCTGCTGCTCAACCGAACGCCGGACACCGCCGCTGAAGTCGAATGTGTAGCTGACTACGGCGCCGAGTGAGTAATAGGTGAACGGCGGAATCGTGGCGAAGCTTCCAAGGAATTGCTCGCCGTATTTCTGACGGCCCGCGCCGGCGGTAACCCCCAGCTGGGGATAGCGCGCTCCCTCGCTGGCGGCCGCGAGCTCCTGTGCGCGCGCAAGCGTAGCGCGCGTCGCGTCCAGCGTTCGATTGCCTTCGATGGCTTGCAACACCAGCACGTTTAGCGCCGCGCACTTGAACAGCATCCACCAGTCCGAATCGAACGTCTGACCGATCACAATATGCTGCGTCAGCGCATCGGGGACAGGTTCCGCATCGACATCCTTGGGATCGGATCGGTAGCCACTCGCCGCCGGCGGCTCGGGCCGGGCGAAGTCGGGGCCCACCGTGCACGAGATCTCCACCGGCGCCATCAGCGCCAGCGCGATAGCAACGGCGGATTGCCTCCGCCGGTAGACGCCATTCTCGATCATTCGATTACCGCCGGAGCAGGCTGCGGAGTTGCCCTGCGCAGCAGGAATACCAGAGGCAATGCACACAGAGTCAGGACGAACATCAGTTGGAAATCATTGATGTACGCGATCATTGCCGCCTGCGTGCCGACTTCCTGATTGACTGCCGCCAGCTGGGCAACAGTCGGGTGGCCAGCCGGCCAGTATCGACGGGCCAGTGCGCTATATGGCGTAACGTGCTCACTGAGACTCGCGTGCATGACTTGCGTGCTGCGCGTGAGCAGAGTTTCCACGACGGAAATGCCAATACTGCTGCCGGCATTTCTCACTAGGCTGAACATCGCCGTGCCTTCGTTCCGCAATCGCCAGGGCAACGTCGTGAACGTTACGGCGGCAAGCGGCACGAACACGAAGCCGGTTCCAATTCCCTGTATTAGGCCCGACCAAACCACCGGCGCGCTGCCCATGTCCAACGAGAACGTGGTCATTTGCCACAACGACACTGCCGTCAGGGCGAAGCCGACCGCAATGATGACTCGCAGGTCCATGCGCCTCATCATTCGCCCGACGACCAGCATGGCCAGCAGGGTCCCCAGGCCGCGTGGGGCTGTGACCAGCCCGGTGGTTACCACAGGGTAATTCAGCAGGTCCTGAAGCATGGGCGGCAGCAATGCCAGGGTTGCAAACAAGACCACGCCGACAATAAAGATGAATATGTTGCCGGTGAGAAAATTCCGATCGCGAAACAGCGCGGGGCTGACGAACGGCTCGGACCGTGCGGTAATGGTGTGCGCCAGAAACACGTAGAGCGCCAATGCCGCGATGACCGCTTCAGTCTGGATCTCTGTTGAGCTGAACCAGTCCTTCAGCTGGCCTCGGTCGAGCATCAGTTGCAGGCTTCCGATGCCGATGCTGAGCGCGGTGAACCCGAGAAAATCGAAGCGCAGCTTGCGCGTCGGTGTCTCTGGCATGAAAAACAGGATTCCCAGCAAGGCCATGACACCAAATGGCACGTTGATGTAGAAAACCCACCGCCAGTTGTAGTTGTCGGTGAGCCAACCGCCTAGCGCGGGCCCAAGGATCGGCCCAATCGTGACGCCCATGACCCAGACGGCCATCGCTCGCGCGTGATGCTCCGGCGCATTTATGTCGAGCAGTACGGCCTGGGACATTGGAATCAGCGCGGCGCCGCAGACGCCCTGGAAGAGGCGAGCCAACACCATTTCAGGCAGCGACTGCGCCGCGCCGCATAATGCCGACGCTATCGTGAATCCGACGACCGAGTAGACAAATACTCGCTTACGACCGATTCGGTTTGCGAGCCATCCGCTCAATGGCGTCATGATCGCCGCAGCGATAATGTAGGAAGTCAGCACCCAGGACATCTGATCCTGAGTCGCCGAAAGGGAGCCTTGAATACGCGGCAGCGCGACGTTGGCAATCGTGTTGTCGAGCGCCTGCATGATCGACGCAAGCATGATTGAGATTGTGATCAGGCCACGATGTGGCGCGTCGGAATGCGTCGTTGCGGTGGCGTTCACGACTACTTCTGCACCGTGGCGCCGGACGCCACCGTGTTGTTGCCGAACAGGTGACGGCGGTACTCGGTATCGACTTTCACGGTTGCGCTAAGACCAGCGTAGAGCGGCAGGCCAGGCTCGGGATCGATGAATTCGAGGCGCACCGGCAGACGCTGGACGACCTTTACCCAGTTTCCGGTCGAATTCTCAGGCGGCAGTAACGAAAACGTGGACCCCGTGCCCGGGCTGACGCTAACCGTTCGCGCCCGCAGCCGCCGCCCGGGATAGGCGTCCACAACGACCGATGCATCTTGTCCGGGACGCATGTGAGTGAGCTGGACTTCCTTAAAATTGGCCTCGACCCAGACGTCGTGCGTCGAGACCAACGCAAAGACGGGCATCGATGCGCTGATGTAGGTACCAACCTGCAGCTGTTCGACCTGCGTCACAATGCCGTCGCTTGGCGCATGCACAACGGTATACGAGAGATTCAGCCGCGCACGGTTCAGGACAGCGGCCGCCTGCTGTACGTTGGGGTGTTGCTCCGGTTCGACATCCGGATTGCCCCCCAAGCTAGCGAGAACAGATGCCAACTGCTGGCGCGCGGCCGCGAGCTGCTGACTTGCCTCGGCAACAGCGTGCGCCGCGCGGTCGGCCTGCGACTGTGAAGAAATCCCCGCAGCGAGCAAGCGCTGTTGCCGCGTGTACTCCCGTTCCTGATAACTGAGCGTATCCTCCGCTGCTCGCACTTCCGCCTGACGCTGACCATAGACTGATTTCAGAGAACTGATTTGCAGTCGGACCGCGGCCAGTTGCGCCTCCGCTTCCTCGACCGCTATCCGAAACGGCGCGTCGTCGAGTTGAAAAAGAACGTCATTCTGGTGCACCACCTGATTGTCATGTACAGCGATAGCGACAACGCGCCCCGCCACATTGGCGCTGATCGACACCCGCGCTGCCTGAATGTAGGCGTCATCCGTTGTTTGATATCTGCCCGTAGCCAGCCAAAACACGGCAATGGCTAACAACACCAAAACAGGCACACCAACCATCAGCGGCCGCCTGAGCCGGGCAGCGAGTCCGCCCGAAGGCGCACGCGCAGGCTGCTGCGCTCTAGCTTGCGCTGTGGCCGCGGAATCCTCGCGATCGCCGTTCATGGAGGCACCAGCACAATGTCCTTGCTTGCGCGAACACGGGCGATACGTGGCATGACTTCCCTGACCGCGAATTCATGCATTTCCGCCGTCATGCTGCTGGTGGCATCTTCGGTAAGCACCACCCCATATCCGGCCTCCCAAGCCTGTCGGGCCGTCGATTCAACACCGAAGTTCGTCGCCACACCGCCCAGCACGATGTCTGCGATGGCGCGGCGCCGCAGCTGCAAGTCGAGCTCCGTCCCGTGGAATCCGCCCCATTGTCGCTTCGTAATGATCAGGTCACCGGGGTCCGCCAGGCCAGGCACCAACTCGCTCCACTCCGCCGCCGCAGCCTGCCCCGGGCGTTGCGGTGGCTGATCAACTTTCTGACCTGGGGCGTCCACGTATCCACTCGAGAACGCCACGCGGACCAATACCACCAATCCGCCAGCCGCCCGCCATCGCTGCGCCAGGTGCTTCGCCGAAGCAGGTACATCCGCTGCGTGCGGCGCGAGCTGTCGCCCCGTCACGCCTTTCTGCAGATCAATGATTACTAGCGCGGTCGTGCGCGCAGAGAGCTCAACCGTGTCCACATGCCTTCACGCGTGCAATCCGTGGCTCGGGCATTGACGTGCAGCGCCGAACGCGGGACGATCGACGATAGTTGAGGGAATCCTCGCATTTCAGATAGTTGAGCATGGGCTCGCCAAAGTCAAGGCAACGGGTCGCAAGGCAACCAAAGCGCCAGCGCGGCCGATTGCGCGTTGCAGCGCTGCTGCAGGCAGGCGCGGCAGTCTTCGAGGAACGCGGCTACGGGGCGACGACAATGGCGGAGGTAGCCAGCCGTGCTCAGTCGCCCATCGGGTCTCTGTACCGCTTCTTTCCCCGCAAGGAGGCCCTCGCGGACGCGTTACTCGAGCGTTTCGGCCACACGCTCGATGCCGCACTGAAGAGCGTACAAGAGAGAACGCGTGAGCTATCGCCCAGCGGGCTCGCTGATGCGCTCGTCGATGTCTGGTGGTCGATGCGCAAGGAGCGAGGCGCCATTGTGGCACTGCTCGAGGCGCGCGGGGCGGCTCTAGTCCTTCGCGCGCGCTTGCGCAGCCGGGTTCGTCGCCGCATTGCACACATACTGATATCCCGCAGCCCACGCCTCTCGCGCGAACGCGCCCATACAATGGCCACCATGCTGCTGCAGCACTTCAAAGGCATCGCAACGCTCTATGATGAGCGTCCGGCTGCCGGCGCCGGCGTCTTTGCCGAAGGCCGTATAATGTGCCGGCTCTACCTGACGGAACTGCTCTAGGCGTGTACGTTAGAGCACGTCCACGCTGAACTGCTTCGGTGCGATTGCCTGCCGGGTAAGGTCGCCTCTACGGTGACCCTGGGGAGTGGGCGATGATCCAGAATTCTGCCGTGGATCGGTGCTGTCGAGCCGTTGCCGCCGTCGCCGTTTTCTTTCTGTGCACGCCTAACGCCGGCGCTGATACTGCGTCGAACGTAGTTTCTCCCCATCCCTATTACGCCACCGAAACGAATTGGGGCAAATTTCCGGACGGACGGCCTTGGGGAACGTCTGCCGGCGTGGATATCGATCGTAACGGAGTCAACGTCTGGGCCCTGGAGCGATGTGGCGGCACGTTGTGCACGGATTCTCCCCTGGATCCGGTCGTCGAGCTCGACGCTACCGGACGTGTCATACGGACCTTCGGTGGCGGACTGTTCGTGCAGCCCCATGGCATCTTCGTCGATCGTGACAACAACATCTGGGTCACCGACAGCGTAGCGAACCCCCAGCACACGAAAGGTCTTCAGGTTTTCAAATTCAGCCACGATGGCCGTGTACTACTGACGCTCGGTATCGCAGGCGTGGCGGGAAACGACAGCACGCACTTCGGTGCGCCTACTGACGTGGTGACGGCCCAAAACGGCGACATTTTTATTTCCGACGGCCATGTGGGCTGCGGCTGTCCCAACGCTCGCATTGTCAAATTCAGCCGCGATGGTCGGTTCGTTAAGAGCTTCGGTGAGCTGGGCGACGGTCGTGGAGAACTGTTCGCCCCACATTCGCTGGCGATGGACTCCCTCGGTCGCCTCTTTGTCGCCGATCGCTCGAACAACCGCGTTGTAATCTTTACCCAGGACGGTGACTTTATAGCCGCATGGCGCCAATTCGGCCGACCCAGCGGCCTTTATATCGACAAGAACGATTTTATCTACGTCTCAGATTCGGAATCGGGGTTTGGACGCAACGAAAGCGTGCCGCGTGGCATTCACATTGGCAGCGCCAAGAACGGCGATCTGTTCGGATTTATTCCCGACCCTGCACCCACTCCGGAATCCGCCTCATCTGACCAGTCGAGCGGTGCGGAGGGCGTGGCGGCAGATGCCGCGGGCAATCTCTACGGCGTAGGAGTCAGCCCAACCGGGCTGACCAGGTATCGCAGAGTACGTTGACGCTTATTCGCCCGCGCGCATCATAGCGGCAGCGATCAGCGCGCCGCGGCGCGCGAGGAACTCGTCTACGGCACTAGCGAATCGTTCGCAATCCGCTTCAGTTGTCGGCAATGAAAGCGCGATGTAACCCCGCCGAGCGAAATAGAAGCCTCGGTCGAGCAGGTCGAGGTGAAACAAGCTCTGTATGGCCGCCAGTGTTCTGGCGAATCTGTCGTCATGCGACGGAGTCGGCCCGGGATGGCGCGGCACACCGACCGGGGTGAAGTGCAGCCCGATCAATGACCCTGCGCCGGTCGCCTGCAGGTTCGCCTGGCGCCGCTTTGAAACCTCATTGAGGCGATTACGCAGGGCGTCGCCCAACGCGTTCAGACGAGCACATTCTTGCGGCGTAAATGCTTCGGTAAGCCCGGCCAGACCGCCGGCCATCGATATCACATTGTTGTTAAACGTTCCTGCGTGAGCGAAAGCATCCTCTCGATTCGGGTCGAAGCGTTCCATCAGGTCGCGTCTTCCGCCCAGCGCTCCAAAGCTCGCACCCCCGCCAAAATATTTCCCTAACGTCGTCAGGTCCGGCCTGACTCCGACTACGCCCTGAAGCCCGGACGGCGACAGGCGGGACGTCATCACTTCATCGAATATCAATATCACGCCGTAGTGGGATGTTTCCGACCGCAGCATGCGCAGGAACTCGTGATTACCCGGAATGCATCCCCTCCCTAACATTGGCTCGACGATCACCGCTGCCAGTGTCTGAGCGTGCTCTCGCAGCGCCTTCTCGGTCGCCGCCACATCGTTGTAGGTACCGACCAGCCAGTCGAACGGGACGTTAAGGTTCGGTGCCGGTGCACCAAATTCGAACACGCCACCGTGATAGGCGCCGGCGAACGTCATTACACGTGATCGGCCCGTAATGGCACGCGATGCCGACATCGCAAACAGGTTCGCCTCAGTACCCGAATTCGTGAACCGCATCAGCTCGATCGACGGGAATCGGGAGCGAATTGCCTCCGCCAGGCGCGCCTCGTACTGGTTCGGACCGCCCAGAACAACGCCCTCATCGATAGCGTGCACCATGGCGTCGCGCACCGCTGAATTGCTGTGGCCATACAGCCCTGCGGAGAATTCGCCCAGCAGATCCAAGTACTCAAACCCATCCAGATCAGTAAGCCGATTACCACGGCCTGCGGCCCACGTCAGTGGAAATGGACGGTAGTGGAGGACGGACCGCGTATTGCCACCTGGCAGGTGGCGCTGCGCGAAGGCGTGGCGCTCGGCGCTCTTCGGATGCCGTGCGATGTAGCGCGCTTCGACGGCAGCGAGCTCGGCGGCCAGTGATTCGTAATGTCGCTCAGTCGAGCCCATAACACACTCTGCCGCGGCTGCGGCGGTCGATGCCTAGTGCTAGCTAATCCCGCTGCGCTCCGCTGGTGACGATCATGGGAGCGCCGTTCGCGCCCGAGAGCCAGGCCACTCGATCGGCTCTACTTTTGGAATTATCCAGCCCCATGCCGCGGCGCCGAGAAACGTGACGGCGCCCGCCACCGCAAATGCCCATCCGTAGTTGCCAAAACGGTCTACAAGCATGCCCGTTACAGGCAACGTAACGATACCGGCCAGATTGCCAACGAAATTCTGCATTCCAATCCACTGGCCGGCGGCTCGCGGCCCCGCGAGTGTTTGGCCAACACCGAGCACTGGGCCGGACGAGATGCCGAAGAACAGAGCAGACGCGAGCAGAACGGGTACTGCCACTGACGGGAGCGCGCCGCAGAGAATGAGGCACACGCCGGAGCCAGCCTGACCTATGACCAAAAATAGCTTGCGCATCAGCGTCACGGACGCGCCGCGGCGGATTGCGTAGTCCGCGTAGACGCCGCCCGCCACGGATGCGGCGGCTGTGATGCCATAAAAGACCAACCCACCGACAATTCCCATCTGGACCAGCGAAAGCCCACGGACGTCGACCAAATACTTAGGGAGCCAGCCGATGACAAAATAGAATGAATAGTTGCACGAGAAGTGGCCTATGAATGCGCCCCAGGCGGCGCGCTTTGCGAGCACGTCGCGATACCGCGGCGGCCGCCCAACGGTTGCCACTGATGCGTGCGCAACCCCGCGGCCAAACCGGAACCACGGGCCGAGCCACAGTAACGACAGGGTGCCGAAAATGAGGAACGTGGCCTGCCAGCTGAAGTGATCCATGATCACCGAACCGGCGTAGGTACCTATTGCAGGTCCGATCCATAGCCCGACCGACATCCAGCCATTTGCGGCGCCACGCCGCTCTTCGGGCACGAGTTGAGCGAACAGCGTAGAGCTGGCAGGGTAGATCACACTCTCGCCGATTCCCAGCAACAAGCGCATTGCGAGCAGCGACGCGAACCCCGCGGCCAGCGAGGTCGCTGCTGTCGTGAGCGACCAGACGAGACTGCCGATCGCTAGCAGTCGAAATGTGTCAACCCGTGGACAGAGCCAGCTCAATACCAGCTGCGCCGGTGCGTATGTCCAGTAAAACGCACCTAACAGCAGGCCGAACTGGGTGTTCGAAAGACGCAAATCGTGGGTAAGGAGCGGCCCGACAGTGGCAAGATTGCCGCGATCCACATAGTTAATGAAAAGCAGCGCCGTCATCAGGCCGATCAGCCAGGTTATTCGGTCGCGGGCCATATGCTCACCTGATGTACCGCGCCCCACGCGGCGCGGTTGACCTGACGGCAGGACTGCAATTGCCGGCGCCGCCTCTCGCATTAGCGATTGGCCGCGTGGTCACGATTCTCGCGCCGGTAGAAACATTTTACCGGGGTTCATGATGCCGTCCGGATCGAGCGCATGTTTCAGCAGTCGCATCGACTCGACCGCAGGGCCGTGCTCGCGGACCAGATATTTGCGCATCCCGGATCCTATGCCGTGTTCACCAGTACACGTGCCATCCATCGCGAGCGCACGGAGAATCAGCGCATCGTAGGCATCGCGAGCGGCCTTTACCTCCCGTTCATTGGCAGGATCGAACAGGATGAGCGAGTGGAAGTTGCCGTCCCCGACGTGTCCGACCAGAGGGGCGCACAGTCCCCGGCGATCGAAGTCCGCGCGCGTTTCGAGCACGCAGTCAGCCAAGCGCGAAATCGGTACACAGACATCGGTGGCCAGTACCTCGGCCCCGGGCCTGAGGTCTTTGGCGGCCCAGAATGCCTCATGGCGAGCCTTCCAGAGGCGCGATCTATCCTCCGGCTTGTCGGCCCATACAAAGTCGCTGCCGCCGTTAGCTTCCATGACGGACCTGGTTTGCTCAATCTGTTCGTCGACACTCGCGGGACCACCGTGAAATTCTAGAAACAGCGTGTCGGCGTTTCGGTACCCGAGCTTCGCGCGCGCATTTACCGCGCGCATCTGGAGTTCGTCCAACAACTCAATGCGGGCGATCGGAACGCCCATACACAGCGTCTGGACGACACTTTCCACCGCAGAGCGCAAGCTCGGAAACTGCACAACGGCTGCAGCGATGCGTTCCGGCACAGGATAGAGTCGAATTTGCACCTCCGTGATTACGCCGAGCGTGCCTTCGGAACCTACGTAAACTGCTGTCAAGTCGTACCCCGCCGCCGACTTGCGGGCGCGACCCCCCGTCCGAATTACCTCGCCCATGGGCGTAACAACCGTCAGGCCAATAACATTGCCGCGCATCGTGCCGTAGCGGACCGCGTTCGTGCCGGACGCACGAGTCGCCGCCATTCCGCCGATGGTCGCGTTGGCTCCAGGATCTATCGGAAAGAAGATTCCCTGGTCACGAATATGGCTGTTGAGCTGCTCTCGCGTGACTCCCGCCTCAACGCGCGCATCCATGTCGTCAGTGTTGATTTCCAGTATTCGCGCCATGCCCGAGAGGTCGAGCGATAATCCGCCCTCAGGCGCACTCACCTGGTACTCGAGCGACGTTCCGACTCCGAACGGAATGACCGGGCGCCGGTGAGCAGCACAGACTCGCACTAGCGCGGCAACCTCCGATGTGGATTCCGGGTATGCCACTGCATCAGGCGGCTGCGATTCTGAATGCGCCGCGTCCCGCCCGTGTTGCTCGCGAATCGCAGCAGAGGTCTTAATCCTGCCGGGCGCGGCGCCTTCGAGGTCTTCAAGCCACGTCGACATCTGACACTCAGTTCCCCGCACGTCCTGCGGACACGGAGTTGAATCTATATCAGATCAAGGACTTGAGGAAATGATGGCATTCGCCTGGCAGGTCGCATCACGGGAACGGTTCGCAGGCGTTAAGACCGGACCCAGGTGCACGCGCGGAGCGCGGCGTGCGTCCGTGCCGCATCGGCCAAGCATCGCCCGCGAAAGAGTGCGATATAGAATTGTGCGATCACGGATGCGCCGCCAATCAGGCTGGGGACACAGACCTATGAAGCTGCTTGTTGACATCGTCGGATGGGGTGGCGCGCTGTCGATCCTTGCTGCCTATGGGCTGCTGTCCTTCGGAAGGCTCCTTGGCCATTCACGGACCTATCACCTGCTGAATGTGCTGGGCGCGGCGGGACTAACGGTCAATAGCGGCTGGAATGACGCCTATCCGTCGGTAGGGCTAAATGTAATCTGGATGGCTATTGGCTTATATGGGATGGCGCGCGGCTCTCGAGATGTCACGCTCGCACGAGGTGGCACGCCTTGAAGAGCACCGGAGCTTTACTCGATTGACGACCACGAATTTAGCGCCGACCGGATTTGATGCGGTGAGCGCAGGTTTGCGTTGGCCGGCAGAGTTCGAGCGCCACACGCGAACGTGGATGGCGTGGCCCGTGCGCCGCGCGTTGTGGGGGGAGCATCTAGAGTCCGTGTGCGCGGATTACGGGCGATTGGCGCGCGCAATATCGCAGTTTGAGCCGGTTGTCATGGTGGCTAATCCGGGCGACGGTGCCGCCGCTCAGGCCGAGTGCGGCGCGAATGTGATGGTGGTGGAAATCCCGATCGACGACTCGTGGACTCGTGACTCAGGACCAACGTTTATCGTCGGCGCTCGCCAGGAGCGCAAGGCGGTGACGTGGCGATTCAACGGGTGGGGTGAAAGCTTCGTCCCCTTCGATAAGGATGCTCGACTTGCAGCGCGCATTGCCGAGGCCGCTGCCGTTCCAGTCGTAGCTTCGCAGCTCGTAGTCGAGGGCGGCGCAATCGTCACCGACGGCGAAGGAACCCTCGTGACGACGGAGAGTTGCCTCCTCAGTCCTCGGCGGAATGGCGATTTGCGTAAAGTGGAGGTCGAGGCCGAGCTCAAGCGCATGCTCGGAGTCTCTAAGGTGATCTGGCTTCCCGGCGATCCGTCCGAAGCGGAAACAGACGGTCACATCGATGGCATCATGGCCTTCGCGCGACCCGGCGTCGTCGTCCTTGAGTCCTCGTCGGACCGTACGCATGATCGGTATGAGGTTCTGCGCGAGAACCGTCGAGCACTTGAGCTCGCCCGCGATGCGGCCGGGCGATCGATCGCGATAGTGCCCATACCAAGTGCGAACGATGCAGTGCCAGTCGGCAACCGCTACTGCCGGTCCTACGTCAATTTCTACATCGCCAATGGCGCGGTCATCGCCCCGGCGTACGGAATCCCTTCGGACGATGGCATTGCCAGCCTGCTACAAGAGGTATTTCCGACACGCCGGGTAGTCATGCTGCCGATCGGGTGCATTGCCGTGGGCGGCGGCGGATTTCACTGTGTTACGCAACAGGAGCCAGCTCCGCCGTGAGCGAGCACCAAGCCGACGACATGGGTGGCCTCTTCCGAACGGGGCCGGCGCCTGCGCCGCGAAGGCCTGTGCCCTCCGGCACGCCCCCGGCCCAGCTAGGGTTTCGCATGCCCGGTGAGTTCGAACCGCATGCGCGAACATGGCTGGCATGGCCGGGGGAATCTGGTCGAAAGTGGGCCAATGCGGATGAGTTGACTGCCAACGTCGCTGCAGTCGCCAGGGCGATACGGCGGTTCGAGCCAGTTGCCGTCGCGGTGGATCCGCAATACGCCGGCGAGGCCACCCGAGTCCTCGGGCCGGGATTCGATTTCCTCCAGGTACCGGTCGATGACATCTGGATGCGCGATACCGGACCTTCTTTTCTGGTCGATGGTCACGGCCACCTCGCGGCGTCGAAGTGGAATTTCAATGTGTGGGGAGAGCGTTTCACCGGCTACGACCGCGATCGGGATCTTGCGGAGCGCGTGGCGGGCAGCCAGAGCGCGCCCTCGTACGCTTCCACCATAATCACTGAAGGCGGCGCGCTTCACGTCGACGGCGAAGGCACGGTGGTCGTTACGGAGAGCGCGCTGCTCAATGCAAATCGAAATCTCGGTATGACGCGCGAGGAAGTGGAACGCGGGCTCAACGACTGGCTCGGCACCACCACCGTAATCTGGATCCCCGGCGACGCCGGTGACTCCCAGGTCGATGGTCACATCGATGGATTGATGACGTTCATTAAGCCCGGAGTGGCGCTGTTCGAAGTGAGCGAGGACCCCGCCCACCCTAGATTCGCCGCGTTGCGGGAGAAACTACACGCGCTTGAGCTGGCGAAAGACGCGCGCGGGAAGCGTATAGAAATTGCACGACTGGCGCGACCCCGTGAGCTGCCATCCGCCGCCAAGTACTTCTGTGGGATCTACGTCAACTCCTTAATTGTGAATGGCGGTGTAATCATTCCAAAATTCGGCGACTCGCGATCGGACGCGGCCGCCGAAGCGGTATTCAAGGCAGCGTTTTCCGATCGCAAAGTCGTTAGCGTTGCAATCGACACGATCGGTACCGGCGGCGGCGGCATTCACTGTATAACCCAGCAGCAGCCGGCGATTCGTCGTTGACCGCGGTGAACGTACCGCGCACACCTCCGTTGACAACTCGAGTACGCAGTCCTCGTGCGCGGCGACGCCTAGGTGCGTTGGGAATACTCGCGACCCTCCTCGTGCTTACTGCGTGCAGTCGCGTCACCGGCCCTGTACCGACCGAGGCACGAACGCTCAACCTCTACGCGTGGGCGGAGTACTTCCCCGACGCTATGTTGCGCAGGTTCGAATCTGAAACGGGCATCAGCGTCAACTACTCGTTCCTCGACTCGAACGACGTTGCCGAAACCACACTGTCGGCCGGCCACTCGGGATTTGACCTTGTCACGGTAAATGCCTCGCCCCATTTGGGCCGCCAGATTCCCAAGGGGCTTTGGCTAAAACTCGACAAGTCAAAGATTCCGAATCTTCGCAACGCTGATCCGAAGATTCTCGAGCTTCTAGCGCGCGTCGACCCCGGTAACCAGTTCGCCGTGCCTTGGTTCTGGGGCACGACCGGGATTATCTACAACCCCGACTTGGTGCGAGCGGCGCTGCCTGCTGCGCCATTCGACAGTCTCGGCCTAGTCTTCGACCCCGCACTCGTGGCACGGTTGAAGTCCTGCGGTGTGACTGTTCTTGATTCTTGGGTCGACATCATGCCGATGCTTGCCCGATATCTCGGCCAGCCCGATCTTTCTGCAGCTCCACAGCCGCTCGCGGAGGTTTCCGCTCGCTTTGCAGCGATTCGGCCGTTCCTGAAGCGCGTGACCACGGCCGGCTATTACGAACAAGTCGCACGCGGCGAGCTTTGTGTTGCTATCGGGTACTCGGCGGATGCGATGGTCGCCAGGCGCCGCGCGGCGGAGGCGCAATGGCCAGTTCGGATTGACTTCGCCCAGCCACGTGAAGACGTCCCCGTATATATCGATAGCTTTGCGATTCCCGCAGATGCGCCGCATCCCGAGAACGCATTGCGCTTCATTAATTTTGCGATGCAGGCCGACGTCAGTGCCGAGGCCGCCACCGCGACCGGATTTGCAACCGCCAATGCGGCCGCCTATGCCCGTCTTGATCCCGGGCTGCGCGACAACACCATCGTGTACCCGTCGCCCGCCACCCGCGCGCGCTTCTGGCTTGGGCGCAGTTATTCGATGGACGAGACGCGACAATTTGCGCGCAGCTGGCTCCGTATGAAGACTGGAACGTGACATGGCCGCCGCTGGCGATTTTGTCGTAGAAGTCTCCGGTGTAAACAAGTCGTTCGGCACAACGGCGGTGCTTGCTGACGTGACTCTGCGTGTCCGTCGCGGCGAGATTGTTTCGCTCCTTGGCGGGTCCGGGTCAGGCAAGACGACGCTTCTTCAGATCATCGCCGGGCTCCTTCGCCCGGATCGCGGCCGCGTCAAGATCCTGGGCGAGGACATGACCGACCGCCCGGCGCAGGCGCGCCCGGTCAACATGATGTTCCAGAGCTACGCGCTATTCCCGCACCTGTCCGTCGCCGACAATATCGCCTACGGCCTGCGCGCAGTCGGTACGCCACGGGCCGAGGTCGAGTCGCTGGTGCAGTGGTCGCTCTCGCTCGTCCGACTCGAGAGCCTGCGGCGGCGTCGACCGGACGAGCTGTCCGGCGGACAGCGCCAGCGAGTGGCGCTCGCCCGTTGTCTCGTGAAGAAGCCCGCGGTATTGCTGCTCGATGAGCCGATGGCGGCGCTCGATAAGGGACTGCGCGAACAGGTGCAGAACGAGCTTGTCTCGATTCAACGCTCGGTTGGAACGAGCTTCATTCTGGTCACTCACGATCAGCATGAGGCGATGGCTATGGCCGATAGAATCGCGGTCATGGACCGCGGGTGCATTGTTCAGGTCGGCACGCCGAGGGAAATATACGAATCGCCCGGCACACGTTTCGTCGCCGAGTTCGTAGGCAAGATCAATATCCTTGACGGCCGGATAACCCCCGGCCCAGGCAACGAAGCGTCGTTCACCACGAACGCCGGGCTGGTCGTAAGACTAGCCGGGAATGTCGCAGCTGCCTCGGGAGTTATGGCATCGATCGGCGTCCGGCCGGAATTGATAGCCGTATCGCGAACTGCGACCAGTTTGAGCAATGACTTTCTCGGTGCGGTCGAGCGTGTCGTGTACTTCGGCGACGTGTCCCGCGTAGTCGTGCGGCTCAACAATGGGCTGCAAATCGTAGGTACACAGATCAATGATCAGGCGCCTGGCACGCCGCCGATCGAAGCCGGTACCGTCGTGCACGTCGGGTTTGCAAGCTCCGCAGCCAGGGTGCTTGGAACATGACACGGTCTGGCGCGAGCGTGCTCGATCGAATAACGATCGCTGTCCCCCTCGTGTGGCTGATGATCTTCATCGGGGCACCGCTCGCGGTAATTGCATGTCTAATGTTCGGCGAAGTGGCCGATGCAATCCCGCCGGTGAAAGCGCTAGTAGAAGTGACGGCAGGCGGCCTGCGCGCTCATCTCACCACGCGCAACCTTGCACTGGTCACGACCGATCCGCTGTACATCACCGCGTTCTGGAACGGCATCAAGAACGCAGCGTTGACGGCGGCCGCCTCTGTCGCTGTCGGCTACCCGGTCGCTTACGCCATTGCGCGCGCCACCCCTGCTCGCAGGCGCCTGTATTTGCTGCTTGCCATCCTGCCGTTCTGGGTTTCCTTCCTGATGCGCGCGTATGCCTGGATGGGTCTCATCCGCGATACCGGCCCGATTAATTCCATGCTGCTTGCGCTCGGCGTAATTCAGCACCCGATACCCATTCTCTATAGTCCCGCGGCCGTGCTGCTCGTGATGCTGTATTCCTATCTGCCGTTCTTCATCTTGCCCATGTACGCCGTTCTAGAGCGGCTGCCCGCGGATCTGCTCGCGGCGGCTGCAGACCTTGGCGCGTCGCCGTTCTACACGTTTCGAACGGTCGTGCTTCCACTGTCGATGCCCGGTCTGCTATCCGGTTTAATTCTCGTGTTCGTACCGGCTGTTGGTGAGTACGTGATCCCGGATCTGGTAGGCAATACGGACAGCATCATGATCGGAGGGATACTCTGGAACGAATTCTTCGCAAATCGTGATTGGCCGGTCGCTGCAACCATCGCGCTGCTAACTTGCGGACTGCTGGTCGGCCCTGCGGTGCTGCTCAGGCACTGGCTTTCGCGACTTGGGGCACGGATGGGTGCCGCGTGAACGAACGCGGAAGCTCGCGCTGGCGAAGCTCGACACTCGTCCTCGCCTTCATATTTCTGTACACCCCGATAGTTTGGGTCATCCTGTATTCGTTTAGCGCAACCACCGCCGGTTTCGACTGGAGACGGTGGTCGCTGCGGTGGTATCAGGCGCTGCTGACCGACGAAACGTTCCGTAGCGCAGCCTTTACCTCAATGTTGCTGGCGATCCTGTCGGCTACCGTCGCAACCTTTCTAGGTACCCTTGCAGGAGTCGCGCTGGCAAGGATTCCAAGATTTCGAGGCCGGTCGCTGATGCTGCTGCTACTCGCCATTCCAATCTTTGCGCCAGAGATTCTTATTGGGTTCGCGTTCTTAATGCTCTTTGTCGGCCTGCAGGCCGTAATCGGTTGGCCAGAAGGCAAGGGCCTGACAACACTGGTTATAGCGCACGCGACGTTGGGAATGTCGCTGGTCGCGTCAATCGTGTTCGCACGGGTGGCGGGACGGGACCCCACGCTTGAACAGGCGGCATCTGACCTTGGGGCGCGGCCGCTACGCATTTTCGCAACCGTAACGATACCGCTGGCGATGCCTGGCATCGTTGCTGGCTGGCTATTGGCCCTAACTATCTCGTTCGATGACGTGATCACGTCGAGCTTCCTGGCCGGCCCTGACAATGCGACATTGCCAATGGCCGTGTACTCGAGCATTCGAGTAGGCGTGAATCCCGAGCTGAACGCGATCGGGACGTTGCTGGTCGCCGGCGTGGGGCTGATGTTGGCGGTGGCGGTCGCCACCTGGCGCAAACGGGGACCGCGAATCGACGCGACTGCCGCTTGATCGCTCGAGCCACGCAGGGCTGTGCCGACCTAGTCGAGAAGCGCAGGATTCGGGTCGCAGTCTCGTTGAACCACGGCTACGGTAAAGTAATGCTTGTGTGCGAGAGCGCCGAAACTGCGCGCCGGTTATCCGCAGGAGTTGCCACCCGCGTCGGTGAGCTTGACTGGGCGGATATCGGCAACGCGCTCGATGCCGCAGGCCATGCGACGGTGGCCGGGCTTCTGAATTCCAATGAATGCGATGCTCTAACCGCCCTGTATCCAAATGACGCGCTGTTTCGAAGTCGCGTGGTCATGAGTCGCCACGGATTCGGAAGCGGCGAATACAAGTACTTTGACTACCCGTTGCCCGATATCGTGGCGACGATCCGCGAGTTGGCCTTCGAACGATTGGTCCCGATCGCGAACCGCTGGCATTCACTGCTGCGGATAACGCGGAGTTTCCCGGCAACGCACGCGGAGTATTTGAAATGCTGCCACGCTGATGGCCAGCGGCGCGCAACGCCGCTCATCCTTCGCTACGGGCCAGGCGATTACAACTGCTTGCATCAAGACCTCTACGGCGAGCATGTGTTTCCCATCCAGCTCGCGGTATTGCTGTCCGACCCCCACACGGATTTCCAGGGCGGTGAGTTCGTGCTAACTGAGCAGAGGCCGCGCATGCAGTCGCGGGCTCACGTCATCACGCTGAATAAAGGCGATGGAGTTTTCTTTGCAGTAAACTTTCGGCCGGTTCGCGGTGCCCGTCGCTTCTACCGTGTGCGAGTTCGGCACGGGGTAAGCACGATACGGCTCGGGAATCGCCACACCCTAGGCATTATCTTTCACGATGCGCGGTGACCTGCCGCCCGGCCCGCCGGCGGCCCCCTTCCTTATATGTTGATCAAACTAATGACTGGCCGTTCGGTGCACCGGCGGTAGGTACTGCTTGTCGACGGACGCCACTATGACGTAATTCGGGTCCACCATCTCTGCCAGACGGATCTTTGCTACCTTGGAAAGGAGTTCGTAGGCGTCCACATCCGACAACCCGTAGTCCTTGTGGATCCAGGCGACGAGCTCGGTAAAGGCAATGCGCAGTGCATCGTCAAGGGGTCGGTATGCACCGACCGCCATGATTGTCTGTTCGTTTTCAATTCGTGGCCAGTTGGTCTGCTGACCCTTGATCACAGACACCTGCAGGCGCGCCCGTAGCGGGACCTCGATAGCGGTCCCCGCGATTTCTCCGTCGCCCATGGCGGCATGGCCATCACCCAGATACAAGAGCGCACCGGCCGCGTGCACAGGGAAATAGATTGTGTTGCCGACGGTCGCTTCTGGAATGTCCATATTTCCGCCGAATTCCGCCGGCACGATGGAACTGCGCGCCTCTCCGCCGGCGGGAGCCACGCCGATGCAGCCGAAGAATGGATGTATTGGGATGCTCACCGTGAAATCGGAGTCGTGCGCGCGGAATGTCGCCTTGCCGGCCGCTTTGTCGATGGGGTAGTACCAGATTCGCTCCGGCAGCGGCGCGTGCAACATCGGCGTGTAGCCCGTCGAATTGAGCGCGCCAAAGCCGGGCACGAGGGCGCCCCAGCCCTGGGGGCCGTCGACGTCCAGCGACAGGATCTTCACGGCCAGCGTGTCGCCGGGAGCGGCATCTTCGACGTAAAACGGACCCGTGAGCGGATTGTCGCCCTTGACCATCGCGAGTGTGTCGCTGGGCTTCTGGAGCACGTTGCCCGCGGCATCCAGCGTATTCGTTTCCAACACGTCCCCGGATTTCAGGCGAGCCACTGGCGGAACTGTCGCGTACAGATATTTAACGTTGTCAATCGTCGCGTGATATGCGACCACTCGCTCGGCCGCCCACGACGCCTGGGCCAGCCACAGAATCCCCAGTGCGGTCACGAAGATAGTTCTCATGACACGTAGCCTCGTTATCGGATCCGTGAGAAGGGAGAGTATCAAAAGCCCACGCAGTGCGGCGGGTCTGATCCAACTCATGTCAGATGGCAGACGCGTTTAAAGTGTGCCGTTGAGCAGCCACGAAAGCGCCTCTGTTTCGGTGGCGAATATTCGAATGTCAGCCCCGCGGTTGGCAGCCACCAACTCCGCGAGCCTGTCGCTCGCTTCCGTCAAGTCGACGAATGCAACCTTGACGCCGCGCAGTTCCTGCGCGGTGAGTGAGCCCAGTTCGAATCGTTCATAGTCAGGAACCGGCTGGGGCACGCCCACAAGATCGACGAGCGCCAGACGTTGCCGACGTCGTCGCGCCTCGTCGCGCAGGAAAAATATCAGCTGCTTCGAGCGATCGAGCCGATATTCGCCGCGTGCGACAACATGCAGATAGCGAGGATTGTCACGTACCTCGGTGTCGTAGCTCGATGACAATGTCGACCCCCCGTTGCGCCTGATCAATACCAAACGTGGCGGCCAGCGTCGTTATCCGCGCAGCCGTTCGCCTCGCGGATCGTAAGGAGGTTCCGGCAGGATCTTAGCGGCCCGGCGCTCGCCCACCACAGTGACGGTCAGGGGAGGGTGTTCGTCCGCTACCGGACGATCAACATAGGCCAGAGCGAGGCTCCTACGGACGTGGTGCCCGTATGCTCCCGACGTCACGTAACCGACCCGGCGTCCGTCATGGTAGATGGGCTCGTAGCCCGTAACGTCGGCGGTGCTCGCATCAACAGCGAGCAGAACTAGCCGCTGCGCACTCGGCGTCTCTCGTGCTCGAAGCACGGCGTCGCGGCCAATGAAGTCCGCCTTCTCGTAGGCGACGTATCGGTCCAGACCGCACATTGCCGGAGTGCAGGAGGCCGTAAATTCGAGCGACCACACTCCATAACCCTTCTCGAGGCGGAGGCTGTCTTGTGCGCGCATGCCGATTGGACGCATGCCATATTGCCGCCCAGCCGCAACCAGCGCGTCCCAAAGAGCGTACTGCTCGGCGGCGCGAACGTTGATCTCGTACCCAAGCTCGCCCGTGAGTGACAGCCGGGCGACTACTGCTTGAGTCAGACCCACGTCGAGGCGCCGGCAGGCAAGGAACGGCAGCGCCGTATCTGAGACATCCTCGCGGGTGAGACTGGCGAGGATGTCGCGAGAGCGCGGGCCGGACAATGAGAAGCCGAGCCAGCTTTCCGACAGATTCGCGATCCGGACGCCGGATGCCGGCAGGTGGTCGTTAAACCATCGCTGATGCCATTCCTGCAGGTAGTAGGAACCCACCAACCAGAAGCGGTCGGGCGCCAGGCGCGTGACCGTCAGATCGCCCATCAGGTTTCCACGCGGACTGAGCATGGGGGCGAGACGGATTCGTCCCAGCGCGGGGAGGCGATTCGCCAGCAAATGATCGAGCCATGCCTCGGCGCCCGGCCCCGAGACTTCGTAACGACCGTAGACACCCGTGTCGAGAAGACCCGCAGCAGCGCGCGTGGCTGATACCTCTGCCGCAACGAATCGATCGGCGTTTGACCGCCGTAGCGACGGTTCCTCGACGAACTCCGGCTCTCCTGGCGCAAAATATTGCGGCGTCTCCGTCCCCCATACGACGCCAAAGCGCGCCCCGGCAGCCTTCTGCGCAGCGTAAGCGGGCGTTGTCTTCAGCGGGCGTCCTGCCCATAGCTCTTCGTTCGGGTAAGCGATCACGAAGCGCCGTGCGTAAAACTGGGCGGTCATATCGCGCAGGTACTTGTCGTTGCTGGCGAATGCGCCGTAGCGCGCGACGTCCATGCCGAACACGTCGGTGCCCGGATCACCATCCACCATCCAGTTAGCAAGAACGAGTCCGATCGCGCCGCCCTGCGAGAATCCGCCCATGCACCCGCAGGCCGCCCAGAAGTTGGTCAGGCCAGGCACAGGACCGACCAGCGGATTTCCGTCAGGCGTGAATGTGAAAGCTCCGTTGACCCAGCGGCGGATCCCGGCGTTTTCGAGTGTGGGAAACCGGGAAAAGCCTATGGCGAGCTCCGGACTGATGCGGTCGATGTCCTCCGGCAGCAGGTCCATGCCGTAGTCCCAGTCAGCGCCTTCCGTCTTCCAGTGACGCGGATTGCGCTCGTAGACCCCCAACAGCACGCCTTTCCGTTCCTGCTGGAGATACGTAAATCCTTCCAGGTCCGTGACACACGGCATTTCATCGGGGCGCGCTACCAGCTCCGGGAGATCCTCCGTGATCAGGTAGTGGTGCTGCATCGGAGTCAACGGCAAGTCCACGCCTACCATGCGGCCGATGCGCCGCGCCCATAAGCCTCCGGCATTGACGACGTGTTCCGCTGTAATTGGGCCCTGTTCGGTATCGAGGCGCCATTGGCCGCTCGAAAGGCGCGTCAGTGTAAGCACGCGATTCCGGAGTATCACGTCGGCGCCACGCTTGCGGGCAGCACCCGCAAATGCATGTGTCGTGCCGTGCGGGTCGACCGCCCCCTCGTGCGGATCGAACAGTCCACCCAGAAGACCGGTAGGATCCACGATCGGACAATCCGCGATGATTTCCTCCGGTGTTGCAAGTCGTGCCTCTATACCGAGTGTCTGGTAGACCGCGAATTCGGAGCGCAACCATTCCCAACGCGCAGGTGTGGTAGCGATGCTGTAGCCACCCGGCATATGCATGCCGACGCTTTGCCCACTTTCAGCCTCGATCTCCTTGTAGAGCTTGATCGTGTAGGCCTGCAGAGCGGCAATGTTCGGATCGTCGTTCAGTGCGTGGAATCCCGCAGCGGCGTGCCAGGTTGACCCCGCGGTGAGTTCGGCACGCTCGATGAGCGCAATGTCGGACCAACCGCGCCGTGCGACGTGGTACAGCACGCTCGTGCCAACGATGCCGCCGCCGATGACGACGACACGGTAATGCGCCTTCACTTGGACACCCTCCCGTCGAAGCGTCGACGGCCGGGCAGCAGTCAACGCATTCCTCTTCTGTCAGGCCTTGGTGCGCGATTCGGCGGTTCGCTCAGCCGCCAGCCGCCGATTACGCCAGCTGCGACTGCGTCCCTCGGCGCTTCAATGCATAGGCACCCAGCGCGATCGCCACCGAAACGCCGCTGGCCCACAACTGGCTGCGCAGATCCTCAGTCGCGCCCATCGCCACGAGCACTGCCGCCATGGCTGCGATCGCCGCATAGCTAAGCCACGGAAACATCCACATCGGAAGCTTCGGCGGTGGCCCGCCAGCGCGCTCGCGAGCCTGTCGCGTGCGAACCTGCGACAGGCAGATGAGCATGTAAATAAACACAATCAACGCCCCGGACGCTTTGACGAGCCACCCGAATACCATGTCCGGCGCCATTCGTTCAGCGATGACACCGGCAAAGCCCGCGATAGACGCGACGATTACCGAACGCGCGGGAACGTGACGACGATTGGTCGCAACCAGCCAGCGGGGGGCGTCGCCACGTTCAGCGAGCACGAAGAGGACACGCGATGCGACGTAGAACGCGGAGTTCAGGCACGACAGTACCGCAGTCAGGACGATAACCGTCATGATCGTGCCCGCAAATGGAACGTGCATCCGGTCCAGCGCCTGCGTGAACGGAGATTCGCCAACTTTGATGTCGCTCCAGGGCACGACGCAGACGATTAAAGTCACCGACCCGATGTAAAACGCCAATATCCGCCATACCACTGTGGAGACCATTCTCGCGACGGATTTGGCGGGCTCGGTCGATTCTGCAGCCGCGATGGTCACAATCTCGGCGCCCATCATGGAGAAGAACACGATCGTGCACCCGGCAAACACTGCCTTCGAGCCGAATGGCGCGAAGCCGCCGTGGCTCACCAGGTTCGAGAGTGTTGGACCGGACGGCGACGTGACACCAAATGCGAACAGCGCCGCCAGCGCGATGAAGAGGATGATCGCGGTGACTTTGATCGACGCGAACCAGAACTCGAATTCGCCAAACGACCGCGCCGACATGAGGTTCACAGCCGCCATCGCGGCCATCAGAACGACGCCGATTTCCCATTTCGGCACAGGCAGCCACCGCTGCAGCAATGTCGCGCCGGCGATGGCTTCAACGGGAATGACGATGATCCAGAAGTACCAGTACAGCCAGCCGACCGAAAAGCCGGCCCAGTCACCCAGGCCGACGCGGGCGAATTCGGTGAACGAGCGAACCTTCGGCATTTCGACCGCCATCTCGCCGAGACTGCGCATGATCACGAGCACTAACATGCCGGTCAGTGCGTAGCTCAGAATTACCGCCGGGCCAACCGTGTTGATGGCGACACTGCTGCCGACGAACAGGCCGGCACCGATGATCCCCCCGATCGTGATCATGGTTACGTGCCGCGGACGGAGCGCGTGGGACAGCCGATGGAGTTCCTGCGCATCCAACGTTGAGGGGCTGCTCATGTCGATTGGCTCCGCTTCATTTCCATCCGCCAGTCAGGCCAGGGCTGGAGACTCCGGTCAGATACCATATCCGACTCGGGTCGCGGAGTGTTGGATTTCAGGCACTAGAAAGCGCGGATGCGGTCGCAGATTCGTTAGCCGGCCTGGTTGATTCAGCCGGTCGCGGGCACGATGCCCATCAGCCCGATCGCATTGCCGTCAGGATCATAAAAGCTGCGCAGTTTGAGGTCGCCGGCCGGCGTGCGCTGCAATGTCTGCGTAGGGCCCAGGAAGCGCACGCCCTTCAGCTCCAAATGCGCTGAGACCTCATCCACGTCCGGCGCATCGAAATAGATGATGCTTCCGCCAATTGGTTGGTCAGGACGATTGGCGACGCCGATCATCAGCCTGAGGCCCGGTAGCTGGAAGAACAGCATATTTCCCGCCTCGAACAGCAGCGGCAATCCGAGCGTGTCGCGGTAAAAAGAGCGCGATCGATCGAGGTCGCGGCACGTAAGTGCAACCTGGACCAAGGTTCTTCCCGACAATCCCAGCGTGCTGGTCATGGCGAACTCCCTTCCTGCCGGTCTGGCGCCCGAAGAGCGAACAGGATAGTATTAGTATACCTAACGATTCGTAGTACTAACAATAGCGGGTCCAGCGACGTGAACTCGAAGAAGGTTGAACAGGTCGCCGAGCTGCAGCACAGCGCCGCGATCCGGTTATTGCGTTACGTGCGACGGGAGGATGCCGCTTCGGGTATCACCGGCGCTCAGCTATCCGTGCTTTCCGTCCTCGTTTACGGGGGCCCCCAGACCCCCGGTGCGCTCGCCGCGATCGAGCAGGTGAAACCGCCGACCATGACCCAGCTTTTATCGGCGCTCGAACGCCTGGGACTCGTGAAGCGCGCGCCGTTGGACGGCCGATCGAGCGCTGTCGCCGTGACAGATCGCGGCCGCGATCTATTCGATGCCGGTCGTCGCCGGAGGCTGGCTCGTCTCGCGGCGGCACTCTCCAAGCTCTCTGCCCGTGAGCTCGACGCATTGGCAGAGTCCGCACGGCTGATCCTATCGGCGACCACGCCGCCAGAATCCCGACATGTCGCTCCCGCGCGCAGAACGTCCTAGCTCTTCGGCTCGAGACCGCCCCGTGCTGCACCGCAATTCCGAGCCTGATGCAGCCGCGCACTGGCCGCTCGCTGCGTGCCGGATTTGACGCCACAATAATCAGGTCAGGGAGGGCGTATGGCAAAACAGCAGACGGTCGCGATTCTCGGAAATGGTGTGGTAGGCATTGCTTTAGCCAAAGGCTTCGTCGACATCGGCTATCAGATTGTCTTCGGCACGCGGGACGCACGCGGTGCCAAGTCGCAGGCGGCTCTCGCGGCTGTTCCCGGTTCGCGGGCAAGCAGTTATGCGGATGCCGCGAAGGTCGCCAGCCTGGCAGTCGTCGCTCTGCCGTGGTCCGGTCTCAAAGAAGGGGTTCAGCTAGCGGGCGACGACAATCTGGCAGGGAAATTGGTCATCGATGCGTCTAATCCTCTGGATTTTTCCAGCGGAGCGCCAGTGCTCGCTGTCGGTTACACCGACTCGGCAGGCGAGACCGTGCAGCGGCTACTGCCGAAAGCGCGTGTCGTGAAGGCGTTCAATACGATCACCTTTGCACTCATGGTGCGCCCCAAGTTCGCGGACGGTACGCCGGATATGTTCATTGCAGGCAATGACCCGGCCGCGAAGACCGAGGTTGCTTCGATATTGAAGCAGTTTGGTTGGCGCGTGCCTGTCGACGTCGGCGACATCAAGGCAAGCCGGTTGATCGAGCCACTTGCAATGATCGTCATCACCTATGGCGTCCGGCACAACTATTGGGCGCATGGCTTCAGCATGCTGGGGCAGAAGCCTCAAGCCTGACACCGTTCCACGATCGACGCTGTAATGGCAGCGCGCCGACGCGACCGCGCGCATTTGCGCGGCGCTCCCGCATGCCCAGCCAACCGGGCGATGACATTTCTCCATAAGAACGTCTGGATTCAGCAGCCGGCCAGATCGCGATTGCGGATCGGGCCAAGATCAGACAGTCTGCGTTTTCCGACCGCCGCCCCTGGCTAAATCCAACTGGCGGTCTCAATCCGGGGGAGTGACAGGTATGCGGTACAAGTGGTTGGTCCTGTGGCTTATCGCGGGACCCATGATCAGCGGCGCGGCGCCTTTTGCTCCGGACTCGGAGGGGCTGCAGAACGCCCGCCGTCACTTCCTCGACGCGAACGTCAACGTGCTCACGTTCCACAGCATCGACAGCCTGTTCCTGACCAGGCGTGTCGACAATTCGGGCACGGTCTGGGCGCTACCGCGGTCGGCGGCGAAGCCGGACTTCACGTATCAGTACGCTGGCAAAGACTACTCTGCGCTCGACGTGCTCGATCGCACGTTCGCCAATGCGTTGATCATTCTGAAGCACGGCGCGATCGTCTATGAGGTGTATCGCAATCAAACCGATGCGACGTCACATTTCATTTCATTCTCCATGGCCAAGTCGATCACTTCGATTTTGATTGGCATCGCGCTGACCGATGGTCAAATCCATTCTCTCGACGATCAGATCACCCAATACGTCCCGGAGCTGAAGGATTCCGCTTACGACGGCGTGACGATCCGCCAGGCGATGGACATGCGGTCGGGTGCCAATTACGTCGAACAGTACGTGGTCGATCATCCCGACATTCTTGCTGCCGCGTTCGAAGACTCGATGGTCGAGAACCGCATGCGCTTCGTCAGCATTGCCCGTGCAATGACGCGCGCCTACCCGCCGGGGGAGCATTTCAGCTATTCGACCTTCGAGAGTTGCGTGCTCGGCTGGGTGCTCGAGCGCGCAACCAAGCAGAGCATCACGCACTACACGTCGGAACGACTCTGGAAGCCCGCAGGAATGGAGTCATACGGATTCTGGATGGTTGACGGCCCGCCCGACGTCGGCCGCGAGTTCAACGGCGGCGGATTCAATGCCGTCGCTCGCGACTATGCGCGCATCGGACTGATGATGCTTCACAACGGCAAGGCCGGCGACCGCCAGATCGTCCCGGCCGCATGGGTCAAGGAGTCCACCGTCCCGCGCGTGCGCGAGCCGGCCAGCCCCGCTGATCCGACACTCGGTTACCACTATCAGTGGTGGCCGCTGGTCGATTCCGACGCGTACATGGCGCTGGGACTACAGGGCCAAATGATTTACGTCGATCCCGCGTCTGACACAGTTGTCGTCAAACTATCATCAGTGCCTCCCGGCAATCGCGATGCATTCAACGAATCGATGGCTTTCATGCGCGCGGCATCCCGCTGGCAGGTGCCCGCCAAGTAGCGATCGTGTCCAATCCGCGCATTCTCGTGGTCGATGGGAACCAAGAGGCGGTCCGCACCTTTCAGCGGACTGCCATCGGCTACGACACCGGCGCTGGCTACGCGCAGGTGTTGCGCGACCTAGACCAGCACGTTGCCTGCGACATCGTCTGCCCAGCCGACGGCCCAACAGCTCTTCCGGTCGGCTCGAGTATCGGCGACTACGATGGCGTTGCGATCACGGGCTCAGCGCTCAATGTCCCCCAAGGCGGGCCCCCCGTTCAGCGCCAGATTGACTTGGCCAGAGCAGTGTTCGACGCCGGTGTCCCGCTGTTCGGTAGCTGCTGGGGGCTGCAGGTGGCCGTGGCTGCAGCCGGCGGTTCAGTACGTGTCAATCCACGGGGCCGCGAATTCGGTTTCGCCCGGCGAATCGTGGTCTCGGATTCCGGCCGCGACCACCCGCTGCTGGAGGGCAAACCGCTGGTTTATGAGGCTCCCACCGTTCATCGCGACGACATAGAGGCACTGCCATCAGGGGCCGTCGCGCTCGCCGACAACGACATGGGTCTGCAGGCGACTACATTTTCCTACCGTCGGGGAGCGTTTTGGGGAGTGCAGTACCACCCGGAATTCGGGTACCTGGACATCGCGGCGGCGGCGATGCGCTATGACATGGCGCTTGTGACCGCTGGCCTTTTCCGAACTCAGACGGAGCTGCGCGCTTTCATCGAAGACCTGCGCGCTCTGCATGCCGACCCGGACAATTCCGCGCTGGCGTGGAAATACGGGCTCGGGCCCGCCGTCACCAAGCAACAAATTCGTCGAATCGAACTCCGGAACTGGCTCAACCAGTGCGTGCTCCCTCGGCACAACGGCAGAACGTAGTGCCACCGGCCACCAAGACCGGTCGCGCCGCGCGGTTTGATCCGCAATCAGGTGGCCGCGATTTCCTGCTGGCGTGCGCGCTCGCGCTACTGTGTGCCGCCGCGACGGGTGCCGTTGCTGCGGCTGGGGAGCAGTCCCAGCCGCAATCGGGTGTCGCGGGTAGCGAATTCGCATTCGATTTCCCCGGCGTCGCGATCGGGGTTGGGGAATACGAAGACGGCCCGACAGGAGCAACCGTCATCCTGTTCCAGAAACCCGTGGTCGCGGTAGTCGACGTCCGTGGTGGATCGCCCGGTACCATTAATACCGACAAATTGCGGCTCGGCTACGACAGCCCGTTCGTAAGCGCGATCACGATCTCCGGCGGATCCTCTTATGGACTCGCGTTTGCGACCGGAGTGGCCGACGCGCTCAAAGCGACCACGCAGGGTGCGAACACCTGGGAGCATCGGGTTACGGTGGTGGGAGCCGTGGTGTGGGACTTGGGCACGCGGCGCTACAGCGCCATCACTCCTGACGAAAATCTCGCCCGGCGCGCGGTTCGAGAAGCCCGGCCGGGAGTCTTTTCGCTCGGCGCACATGGTGCGGGTCGGATGACATGGCAGGGCGGTTATTTCGGCGACTACCAGCACTCTGGCCAGGGCGCGGCCTTGCGACAGTCGGGGGTGACGAAGGTACTCGTATTCACGGTAGTCAACGCCTACGGATCGGTTGTAGACCGGCGCGGGCACGTCGTGCGCTGCGCGCGACCGGTGTCAGACGATTGCGGCACCATCGCCGACCGAATGAGAACGCACCTGAGTCGTCTCGGGCCGGTGAAGATTGCGGCATCAGCGGATTCCGACGATCCGAGCTCGACCCACAACACGACCGTCACGGTCGTCATCACCAATCAGAAGCTCCCGATTTGGTCGCTGCAACGCCTGGCGGTGCAGGTGCATACCTCGATGGCACGCGCGATCCAGCCGTTCAATACCGCCTCCGACGGCGACAGCCTGTTCGCGGCTACCACCGGTGAGGTCGACAACCCGTCGCTGGGATCTGAGGATCTCGGGACCCTGGCTTCGGAAGCAGCGTGGGATGCGGTACTGGCCAGTGTCCCGGTGCTGCCCGACAGGCGTCCCACGACCCCGATCACTGTCAGCGCTGCGCTGCTAGACAGCTACGCCGGCAGCTATGAATTCGCACCTGGCGTGATCGGCGTAGTGCGCCGAAATGAGTCTGGCCTCGATATCAAGGTGACCGGATACGACACTCTCTATCTTCCCGCGGGGCAGGCCGTCCGGCTGGTTGCCGTGGCGGCGGATGAGTTCGTCCTGGCCAGCGAGCGCGGAGACCGACTGCGCTTCGACCGCGATTCTCGCGGGAAGATCAATGGCCTGACGATCGAGCCCGGACCGTGGCCGGTCCGGGCCCAGCGTCTCGCGAATTCGTCCAAGTAGAGCGCGGTCAGTGCAGCGAGCGCAGCGCGCCGACGAGCGCATCGAACTGCGCGTCACTCACGTCCAGATGAAATACGATGCGGATCATTCGTGGCCCTAGGCTCAGAGCCTTGACGCCGCGCTCGTTGAGATGGCCCAGGAAGCGCTCGGTGCTCATCGCCGGGTCCAGCTTGAAGATCACGATGTTGGTTTCTACCGGCAGCACCTCAGACACGTATGACATCTTCTGCAGCTCGGCCTCGAGCGCGCGAGCTTTCCGATGATCATCACGCAGCCGGTCGACGTGATGGTCGAGGGCATATAGCCCAGCCGCCGCGAGGTAGCCAGCCTGTCGCATGGCGCCGCCCATCACCTTGCGGACGCGATGCGCCGCGCCGATGTGTTTCGTCGAGCCGAGCAGCAATGACCCAACCGGCGCTCCGAGCCCCTTGGACAGGCATAAAGAGATCGTGTCGCAGATGGCGCCGTACTGACTTGGACTCTCGCCTTTAGCGACCAGGGCGTTGAACAGCCGCGCGCCGTCCATGTGCAACGCCAGACCCTGCTGGTCGCACACCGCCCGAATCTTCGACAGCTCGTCCAGCGACCAGCAACAGCCGCCACCTTTATTGACAGTATTCTCCACCGCAACCAGGCGCGTGAAAGGCAAGTGCGAGTCGTCGCGTCGGTTGACGTTCTCTCGAACCTGGTCGGCCGTGAACCGTCCGCGGTCGCCGGTCAGAAGGCGAACCGATGCGCCGGAATTGCGCGCGATACCACCGCCCTCATACAGGTACACGTGGGACAGCTGGTCGCAGATGACCTCGTCACCAGCCTGGGTGTGCACCTTGACTCCAATCT
>Ga0187780_10000490_pt1 | contig 29610 bp, 34 predicted proteins | sample 1015_Q2_SP10_20__FD_132429 | JGI IMG/M metagenome (GOLD analysis project Ga0187780, IMG submission 132429) | Tropical peat soil microbial communities from peatlands in Department of Meta, Colombia - 1015_Q2_SP10_20_MG | ecosystem: Environmental > Terrestrial > Soil > Wetlands > Peat | place...
GCTACGATTGCGTCCCGAAGCGTCTCGAAACTCTGTTCTCCATCGTACTTTGCCACAATTGAACATCCTTTCCTATAATAAAGAACGTCGGAGTCGACTGGACCCCATATTGGCTCATAATAGTGCCAGATGAATCGAAGACGTAACTCCAACCCGATCCATGATCTTTGATGAACTGGGCCGTGTCGTCGGCAGTTGCTCCTTCCCAAGGTCCGGCAACTGAGACAAAGACCACGTTGCTGCTTCCGTACTGGGCATACAGCTTCTCAAGCACGGGCGCCATATTCTGCCAGTGTGGACACCACGGTTCCATGAACTCTAGCAAAACTACCTTCCCACGCAAAGATGAAAGGGTCAGACTCTGACCCGTGAGACCGCTACTGCTTACGATTGGCAGCGTGAAATCTGGCGCGGTCGCTGAGCCAGTTGAGCCCGTAATCTGAGTTGATGTAGTCGGCGAGCTAGGAGCCGCTGGCTGCATGATAGAGTAGACGACCCAGATGGCTACGATTATGATGACAGGGATCGCAATCTTCTCTGACTTGCTGAACCCCTTCTTACTGACGGTTTTGGACTTTGCACTTGACATTGGAGTCAACTGCCGTAAATCATTGTAAGATGTAAGTGTAATCATCAATTACCATCTCTTTCAAATCTCTCCACTCGTCAAAGTGGAAGCGGGTTGGCGACTTTATTATGATGGGATAGCATGGACGTTAACATGCCTGCTGCTGCCATTATGAGTCCTGCAACTACGAACGTCGTGTAATAACCTTCATAGAATGAAATGAATCCTGAAATGAATGATCCAATCATTGTTGCGAACCCGACTAGCGCACTGTACACCCCTAGAGAAGATCCGTGCTTATCTGCACCGAGCGAGTTGAAGACCATAACGTTGGAGGCAGAATAATATGCTGCGTACGCGATACCAGACGATATGGGATATAGGATCAGGTTTACCCCCAGGTATAGGGATCCCGTGAGGAGGTATGCTGAGACTCCGACTAGGATGTAGCAGATTGCACGTAACGTTAAGCTTGATACCGCCGTCTCCTTAAGACTTCGCTTCTCCACGCGCGGCGCAATAGAATTGAAGGCGATGGTCTGCACGATTATTCCGGCCAAAAGCACGAGGAAAACTTCACTATTCGTTATCTTGGCCTGACTGAAGGACGGGACTAGGGACGTGTTGAATATTCCACTCGAGGCGTAAAACGCAATTATGGAGAGATAGAGAAGAAGCGGTTCTCTAGTTAATTCGAATCTCATACTTTTGAAAACCCTAGTGAAATCGGACACTCTCGGTATTCGAAGGAACAGCAGCGGGAAGGCGAGAATTCTCTCGTAGAAACTTCTTCTCACCAAGACGATCATCCCCCGCTCAAATTCCATAATTGGTTCTGGGATCGTGAGGAACGCGATCACGGCGGATGCTACGGAGAATGCAGCTAGCGGGATCATGATCAGGTAAAGAGGAAGAAAATCGCCCCATGCAACTCCAAGGAGGTATCCCAACGTGACACCAATACTTGACATCATCGACAATTTCGCGAAGGCTGATGTCCATTTTGATTTGGGCTGTGTCTCCATTATTAGCAGGTTGAGCGGCGTTGCTGACGCGGCTGAAAAGCAAGAGATGAACGCGTAGAGGATATCGATACCATGTATAGTCCTGGCAACGAGTAGGAGACCAATGGTTCCTGCTGTTGCCAGATAGCTTAGGAAGATCACTGGCTTTCTCTTATGGTAACGATCTGTTGCAATCCCCCATAAGATCGAGGATGGAATGCTAACCGCGTTGAAGAGCGTGATTGCTAGGCCGATGTCTATTACGGAACCGTGAAGGGTGAGTATGAGCAACTGGACCAGCGTTCCAACTGGTCCCAGAGCTATGTTTATCGGGAGAACCGAGTAGATCCACGTTAACTTACTTTCTCGAGCACCCTTTGACAAGGGGTGAAGACGACTCCGGTCATGTTTGGACTAGTTTCAAAATCCGTTCGGCAATTATTCCAGGACTCACATCGGGATCATCGTTAGTTATTTCCTTCAGCAATTTCTTAGTCCTGTAATAATCGAGTACGGGGCTAGAGTTCGCTTTGTAAATTCTGAGGCGTTCAAGTATGACATCAGGTTGATCATCGGCTCTCTTGAAAAGTTCTGCGCCGCACTTGTCGCACTTGCCAGAGATTTTAGGTCTGAGCGTGCGCTCGTTATAAATCGATCCGCAATTTTTGCATTGAATACGGCTGGACAGTCTGTCAACGATCACTCGGTCGGGAACGTCAAGGTTTATCACGATATCAACCTTCGTGACATTCTCTAATTGTCTCGCTTGCTCGATTGACCGCGGATATCCTTCTAGGATGAAGCCTTTTGACATAATAGGAGCCAGACGTTTCTTCAAGATTTTAATTATCACTTCGTCTGGTACGAGCTGGCCGGCGTCACTATACTTCCGAATCTCCATCCCAAGCTCAGTCTTGTTCTGTATTTCTTCCCTAACTAGTTCCCCTGTGGAGACATGCGGTATATCTAGTCGATTCTTCAGGAGTGACGCGTAGGTGCCCTTCCCGGATCCAGGCGGTCCGAATATAACGATCTTCATTGACGGGGCCTTGTCAGTCGCCATTAATCCCCCATCATTTGAGTACAATGATTGGATATCACGCGAGAGAACAGTTGGGTTAACGCACTTTCCATCGTATAGTGTATTCTGAGATTGAATTCAGACGACAAATGTTTATGGCGCCGATTCGCCCGTTTCTTATTGATTGATTCCCAACAATTAGAGGCAGTTCAGGCGAAGTGGCGAATTTGGCATTAGGAAAGGAAGCAACGCTCTATGAACCGGTAGCGGGTGGTAGAGTAAGATGCACCGCATGCGCGAGATATTGCAATATCCCAGACGGGAAGATAGGGCTCTGTGGCATTCGTGGAAATGTTGGAGGCAAACTTCAGCTCTTCGTATATGGTAAGATAATCGCTGGGCACATAGATCCGATAGAGAAGAAACCAGTTACGCACTACATGCCTGGAAGTAAAATATTCTCGATCGCAACTACCGGGTGTAATTGGCTCTGTCATTATTGTCAAAACTTCGATATCAGTCAGCGACGAAAGATTGAGGGGCAGGACGTAACCACTGAAGAGGTTGTTTCGATGACGAAACGGTACAAGTGCCAAGGCATAGCGTACACGTACAATCAACCGACCATCTTCATGGAGTTCGCGCACGACATCGGAGTTCTGGCGAGGAAGGGCGGGTTAAAGAACATCTTTGTCTCGAATGGGTACGATACGCCAGAGACTGTCCAGTTAATGCGCGATTTCTTAGACTGCATTACTGTAGACTTCAAAGGGAACGGGGAGACTTCGTTCGTTAGAAAGTACATCGGGATCACAGATGCCGAACCGATCTATCAAACACTGCTCGAGATTAGGGATAAGACGGACGTTCATATCGAGATTACGAATCTCATCGTACCGGAGATAGGGGATGACCTTTCTGCTGCCAAGAAATTATGTGAATGGATTCATGAGAACCTGGGCCCTGACATCCCCATTCACTTTTTGCGATTTCACCCTGACTACAAACTTATGCACCTACCCTCGACTCCTGTTGAAACGTTAGAAAGGCATCATGCGGTAGCACGGAAGGCTGGGTTGAATTACATTTACTTAGGGAACGTACCAGGTCATCCCTTAGAACACACCTACTGCGCCGGATGCAAGAGGTTAGTCGTTGAAAGAATAGGATTTGATATTGCTGGATGGCATATTGACGAGCAAAATAGATGCGAATACTGTGGAAACGAAATCCCCATTGTTGGACGACTAAGCGACACGGTAAATGAAAATCGATTCATGCCGATTCTAACATAAGGCGACGGACCGCATAGCAAGGGCAGGTGCCCATTGTAAACTCGTTCAAAAATAGCAAACCGTCAAGGAGGATCCTGCATACTCCGGAAATAAGGACTCGACGGAAGAGTAGAAGGAAAAAAGGAGAGGTTAGGAGTTGATGTGTTACTTCGGGTTTATCGGCACGGGAGGTCGGGATGAATGTCTGAGACTTCTATACTATGCGGCGAGATTGAAACTGGACAGCAGCTAGCGTCAGTTCCTATCTTACCATCAACGCAATGGTGTGGGGGTGGGTTTTCATTGCCGCTTTGGTGGGCGGCGCCGGCGCAGTCGAGCGCGTAGTAGTTCGGGTTGTTTGGTTTCAGGTTGACGCAAGCGTTGATGTCGCCAGAGTTTTGCGTTGGTTGCACTAGTGGTGTAGCGTAGGAGAGGCTGACAAGAGAAGTCAACAAGACAATTCCTAACAGGACTGATAGAATAGTTTTCACAAAATATCTCCGCCCGGCACAGTACATATGGCATATATTAACTATACCGTACGTCATATCCCTCAATTCGTTCCGAATCGATCGCAGTCCTCTACTTACCAGCTAACTCGTTCAGATATGCTACTACGAAGTTCCTCGTATACTCCTCTAGGTCCAATTCCAATGCGTCGCGTGGATTGACCCAAGTGTAATCTTGTAGCTCTCTGCCGTCTAACCTCACAGTTAAGTCTCTAGTTCGGCAGAGATAGTCCATAAAGACGAAATGTTCGTGTTTGCGATAGAATTTAGGGTAGATTGCCTGCTGCACGAGCAGTAGCTCCACGACATCGACATCTAGCCCGGTCTCTTCTTTGACTTCGCGTCTGATGGCGTCTTCAGCTAACTCTCCCAGTTCAATGTGTCCGCCGGGCACGGTATGCTTGTCAGCCCACTTACTAGATCGAACGATCAGCACCTCACCATTCGGATTTACGACAAGCGCGCCTACAGTTGCTTCTGGAAATTTTTGGGGCATTCAAACTACCTTTAGAGAGTAATCGGGTGAATTAGCTACCCTTGCTCATGGTTGTACCCACAACCGATACAACCGCAATCAGTCCACCGACTAGGAGCATAAGGGGTTCTTGCGTTCTGAGATAAACCAGTGCTGTGAAGAGAATGAGGGCACAAAGTCCTACAATGTTTAGGACGGCTAGCTGCGATTTCGGGTCCATTGGCAGTCGCTCTTATCGCATCGTAGTTGGACAATTATATGTTTCACTCTAACTGCCTGAGGACCAATGAAGATGAAATAGGCCCTATCCGGATATAGTCGGGTTGGTAGGCTTGCTACTCGGGATTATTGCGGATTCTCATGACAATTTGCCTAAGATCGACGCGGCAGTCGCTAAATTGAACGATTTAGCCGTCGAGCTCGTGCTGCATGCAGGTGATTATTGCTCACCATTTGCGGCACTCAGATTTCAAGGGTTAAAGTCGAAGATGATTGGCGTTTTCGGTAACAACGATGCCGAAAGGGAGCTGTTGAAAACCAAGTTTGAATCGCTCGGCCACGAAGTTAGGAGTCGTTTCGTGAGTTTAGAGGTTGATAAGATGAGAATAGCAGTGCTCCATGGTGACGAAGAGAATCTGATTGAAGATTTGATACGTTCTCAATCATACGATCTCATAATTTCAGGACACACCCATTCGTTAAGTAAGCTTCAAAAGGATAGAACGATGTGCCTCAACCCGGGCGAGATTTGTGGATATTTAAGTGGGAGAGCCACGATTGCGATATTTGAAACCTCCAGTCGGACGATCGAGATAGTCGACATCTAGGCAGTAGACAATGACGATTCAACCTGCTCTCTCTATGCGTTTCTCCGAGGACGTCATCAGAGAAGCTGTGAAGATCTTCGGAGGAGAAGCGCAGGCAACACTACAGTCAATGGCAGATCCTGTGCACACATACTATGTGCGATGTAACACGTTAAAGACATCACCAGACGAGTTGGCATCCCAGCTCATGAGGAAGGGGCTTGATATCAAACGTTCCCCAGAACTCTCCGAAGCACTCGGAATTGCCATTGAAGGACCGTACGAGATTAGCCCTACTGAATTGAGAGTGATTGTTGACAAGAAAACCACAGAGTCTGTGCTGCAAGGTGCGAACGTTTACGCACCTGGAATCGTACAGTGCGAGTCGATGGGTTCAGGAGACTTGGTAACAATTACTTCGGAAACCGGCGAGATTGTCGCCGTAGGCCAAGCTAGGATGAATGCCACAGACGTGTTGACGTTCAAGAAAGGGTTGGCAGTTTCAATTACTCAAAGGAGGTTTCATAGTCCTCAAGTTCGTGAGCTGGAGGAATTCACAAAAGGATTCCTCTATCCTCAATCGATGGCTGCCATGGTAACTGTGAGGGTGTTAGATCCGCATCGGGGCGACACAATTGTAGATATGAATTGCGCTCCCGGAGGCAAGCTGACTCACATCAGCCAACTTATGCAGAACGAGGGTAGGATTCTCGGGTTTGACCGAAACTTCCCCAAGTTACAACAAACTAGAGATACTGTGACAAGACTCGGATGTGAGAATGTTGTACTCACAATTCATGATTCACGGTACTTGCCAAACGATTTTCCTGACTTGAAAGTCGACCGAGTGCTGATTGATCCGCCATGCAGCGCTTTAGGATTACGACCTAAAGCCTACGATTACACTAGAACGGAGCGGATAGAACACTTAGCAGCGTATCAAGAACAGTTCTTGCGGGCAGCCTCTCAAATCGTGAAGCAGAACGGTATCGTGGTTTACAGCGTGTGCACTTTCACCCTAGACGAATGCGAAAAGGTCGTGGAGTTTGCAGTAAGAGAATGCGATTTGACTTTGGTGGAACAGACTCCTAGGATAGGAGGATCTGGATTGGACGTATTCCCGAATTCTTCTCTTTGTCAACGATTCCACCCAGCGAAGCACGAAATCGGTTACTTCATTGCGAAATTTGTGCGAGACTAGTATTATGAGTCGGCAACGAGTGTAGGCTACATGTCAGGTTGTATGATTCATGGCATTTCCCGAGACAGTATTAACAACTAGTAAGAAGGGACGATTGGAAGTCCGAACCCTCGAATCACGAGGCGACTATGTCATCTGCAAGTACCTTGATTCGAAGACGTTGAAACCTGCTGACGCAAAAAAGAAACTCCTGCTACGTTCGAACAACGGTGAATTGACGGAATATTTCATTGTGCCTCTTAAGGATCCCAAAAGAGCTTTGCTACTATCCACTCAACCGGATGAGAAGGACCAACAACTATGGAACGAACAAGATCAGCATGCTGAAGAAATCTGGGCCGTGCGTTAGACATTGCGGACCAATCCACGATGCACGAAGCAGTTTACGTTCAATGTTGATGATGTGAAAGGACCTCTCAATCTTTCGGAGACAATACTGAGCGCTCAGACATCTGAACCAGAATGGATCAGTGATGGGTTTGGATTCGTTGACGTCGAAAAAGTGAGCGGCGACTACGTGAAATACTCGGTGACACAAAACGGAACTCCTGATCAATTCACAATATCCGTGCGGTACATAACTGCTTCAACGGATATTTCTCAAACAGATTTGAAACAGCATTTAGTGAACGTGTTAGGGCTAAGAGACGATTTACGACTGTTTTATGGAAAGTTCTCAGCTGACGAACAACTTTCAGCTACATTCGGTTCACTAAGAGGGCTCCGCTTAATGCGAGGCACAAACCTATACGAAAGTCTGATTTGTTCGATTTTATCTCAAAACAATTCGGCTAAACGATGGAACCATATTGCGCGACTCCTCATGAAACACTATGGAAAGAAGGTGCGATTTCCTGATAAGTCATCTTGGTTTCTGTTTCCGAGACCTAAAGACGTCGCAAAGTTAACTGCGCGGGAACTGCAGCAAACGACATCAATGGGATACCGAGCTAAATCCGTCCTCACAGTCTCACGGATGATTCAGGACAGGGAACTGGAACTCGAATCTGTTGTCAACGACAGTTACGAGAACGCCTTAGAAGGTCTCCTCCAGCTTCATGGTGTTGGGCCGAAAGTCGCGGATTGCTTTCTGCTCTATGGCACAGGTCAACTTAGAGCAGCACCGGTCGATGTTTGGATTCATCGAATTGTAAGCAGGCTTTACTTCAAGAACATGAAAGTGTCGCGGCCTACAACTGCGTCGTTCCTGCGGAATCGTTTTGGAGTTTGGGCGGGATACGTACAACTATACTTGTTCCATTATGCGCGAAGTAGAGTTTGATGGACAGAGTTGTCTAGGTACGTTCACGCATCTTAGTACTCTCTTTTTGCAACGGTCTCCTTTTCAGCTTGGTACCGCAGACACCGCAAACCTGCACATCTCCATTGACGTAACGCTTGGAGCAAGCGGGACAATAGTAGGCCCATTTGTATTTCTGGCGGATGCCAAGCGATGAAAGGGACTGGTATCCAATCCCCATTCCTTCAGCAACATTCTGTATAGCGTAGTCATCGCTGACTATAATCGGGGTTTTTCCAGCTTTCTTCAAATCGACTGCAAGCGCAAGAATGCTGGCGTCAGCCTTGGACAGTACGAGTCGATCTCCTAGCAACCTTGCATGATCAGTAACCTCCAGGAGCGATTCTCCGGTCGGGGCCTTGATCTTCATCTTCCCTGATGAAGATGAGATCGACAGTCTGTATGAGGGGCCCGTTTGAGTCCGAAGTTCTTCGGCGACGTCGGGAACCGAGTAGGTCTCATCCTCGAGTCCAAGGGGGTCAAGTCCCATTATGAACGCAGAGGTATCTAGAACAAGTACTTTCACTAGAAAGCGTGCTCCATTCCCTGTAGCCGGACGAGACTACCTAGTGACGGTTTTGAACTCATGCGTACGAACGTCGCGTAATGTTCTGCTTTCTTAATTTCTAACTTCGTTTCCTGCGTCAATTCACGTTGAAATCTCCCGTCAACGACAACAGGTGCCTTCAGCTTTTGATTAGTTAGCCTGACTGTAAGAGGACGGTTCATTGAAAGGACGGTAGGGCGTACGTATCCTAGGGGACAGATGAACGTTAGAACGTAAGCTTCGACCTCCGAGTCGACGATGGGTCCGCCCGCAGACAACGAATACGCAGTCGACCCCGTGGGTGTTGACGCAATCAGTCCATCGCCCCTGAGAGAGAGGAGGGGCGTTGAGTCTACGCTGAGTAGAATGTCAAGCATTTTGGAGGGGCTGCCTGAAGATACAACCAGTTCGTTGAGCGCGTCCACTACGTGACGACCATCAAGCAATACGGCGAGTTTGCTCCGCTTTTCTAGTCGACATTTACCTTTCATGAAACGCTGTACAGCAAGGAATGCCTTCGAAGGTTCAACTTCAGTTAAGTAACCTCGTCTGCCCATGTTGACCGCCAGGATGGGTGTTTCAGGTTTCGGAATGGTCATGCAGGTCTTCAGCACTGTCCCGTCGCCTCCGACAGTAACGATCAGATCGGGTCTCAACTCGGATAGCTCTGTGCCACCCCCTAGCCGTCCCTGTCTTGCCAAGTCGAGTTCCGTCGCTACTGAGATCCCCTTTCTTCTCATTTGCTTAGCCAAAGACCTGGCAACGTCGAGCGCTCGTTGGTCGTCGAGCCTAGATACAAGACCGACCTTGTACGTAATCATCACGGATTCTCCAAGAGACAGTGACTGTTACAAAGGATAATTAAGTAATCCACCGCATCTGTACAATGCGAAATTGCTAATCGCGGACAACCTTTTTAGACAAATCAGAGGCGTTACTTGTTGGAGCACTGCTTACAGGCGAGGAATCTGAGCAAACCGGTCGATGTCGGTTCCGTAAAAATCGGGCAATACATAGTTGTTGACGGAGAACCATGTAAGATTGTTGAGTACGAAAAGTCCAAACCAGGTAAACATGGGGCTGCGAAGGCGCGAATCGTAGCCATTAGTGTAACGACTGGATCCAAAAAGAGTGTGATCAGTCCAGTCGACGCACGCATAGATGTGCCAATGATTGAGAAGAAGACCGCACAAGTGCTAGCATTCGTTGGAACGAATGTTCAATTGATGGATATGGAGAGTTACGAGACTTTCGAGACACCTGTGTCAGAAGATGAGGAGATCAAGAGCAAGTTGGCTCCTGGGGTAGAGGTTGAATACTGGCAGATGCTCGGACAGAATAAGATAATGCGTGTTAAGGGCTAGCAGAGCACCCACCAAAGCGAGGGTCCGTGAATTTGTCCTTCGTCTCACCAATCAGGGTTAAACGAGGTATGACAACTTCTGGTCTGGCCAAGCAAATGGAGGCTGTGCAAGTTCTTGGGCCTGGCAGATTCGGCAAGGCGGTCAGGATTCTAAGCGAAATGTTTGGCGATCAACAGTGCTGCAAGATGTTATCGATTGCTGGTCCAATTGTTCCGGGTGGTTTGCGAAATGTTCTCGTTGATCTCGTCGAAAAGAATCTGATCAACGCGATCGTGACGACAGGAGCCAATGTTACGCATGATATGCTTGAAGGCTTAGGGCATCGGCATATCGTCGGATCCGAGACTGACAACGATGAGACCCTCAGAAGAAAGGGCTTATCACGAATTTATGATCTCCTCGTGAAACAGAAGTCGATTGAACACTTGGAAAGATCCACCAGGCACATGCTTGATCGGATTCCTGTGGAAGAGCGGAGGAATATCGCAACCTTTGAGCTCTTATGGCATTTCGGTACCCAACTGAAGGACAAGGAATCTTTGCTCTCTGTTTCCTCAAAGAGGCGTACGCCAGTCTTCTGTCCGGGCATCTTTGACTCAATGTTGGGCCTGGATTTATGGACCTATAGCCAATTGAATCCACTCTTCATTAATCCGTTCAAGGATTTCTCTAAGCTTGTGAACTTGAGTTACGAATCTAAACGCGTTGGAGCAATAGTCCTGGGCGGGGGAATGCCGAAACATCATGTGTTGATAGCAAATTCCTACAGAGGCGGCGTCGATGCTGCGATCCAGATAACTCTGGATCGTCCCGAGGGCGGGGGCGCAAGTGGGGCACCGCTGGAGGAGGCGATCAGCTGGGGGAAGATCAGGAGGCGCGATAGTCTAGTCACATTGGTCGGAGATGCTTTGGTCCTGTTCCCCATTATGACTTTGGCTGCGCTTGAGAACTCTGGAAAGTGACGGCACTATCCTAAACGTTCGATGTGAACTTCTAGCACGCCGCGCTTCAGCTTTGAGGTCATTTTCCTTTTGATTGGAGCGGGGACCTTGATTCTAGCGTGATAGCACGTGAACTCTCCATGCCTATGCTTGATACCGAGGTCTTTGAACGATATCATCCTAGAGGTTTCGGCGTAAACCTCAATCGCATCTGAGGATAGATGTCGTAGACGTATCTTTTTGGCCGTGACAAAGGGAAGGTCAATCGTCACGACCACTTCGTCTGCCGTCATGAACATGTTATAAAGGGGTTCTATGCACGCGGCCGCAACATTCCATCCCGACGCGTGCATTCCAGATGCCTGTTTAGTTTCGAAACTCACTGTCACATCACCCGTAGAGCGGCGGTAGATCAAATTCGTGGGGTTTATTCATGCGTTGCATCTCCTCGTGAGTACGGTGCATCATATCTTTACTCCGAAGTCTGATTTCCTCTCCCTTCCTTAACAATTCCTCAACATCGATTTTCAAGTTCAAAATCTTGTTAACGGCATTTAATGATGAAGCAGCTGCCTGAGGATCCGGATAATCGTAGTACGACTGTGTCAGAAGGGCCATCGCAGGAATCGATTCCTCCGCACATTTACGGAGTAATAACCCGTAAGCTCCGACGATGTAACCTTCCTCCATGACCTCTGCCGCACCCTGCAGACGTTTCTCAAGCCCCTTCTCAGAGAGAGCCGCGAACACCTTGGGAACATCTATGTCTTGGCGATTCGCCACAGCCATGCCCCCGAGCGATAGCATAAGCTGTATCTTCTTCTTCTTTGACCAGTCCACGACTCCATCCGCTAACGTCCGAAGGAATGAACCGGGAAGGGCGGTTTCGGATAAAAGCACAGCAATTGAAGAATTAGCGAAAATCCGAACAGGTAACTTGGGCACTCCACCATGCAACACAATCATCGGCGGAAGCATGACTGAAGCAATTGCACCCACTTCCTCAAGCCTCAAAGCCCTAACGATGTGGGATGCTGCTAGTAGGCCAACAAGCCCTACATCAGGAAGCCCGTTGATCAATACCAAATCCGAAGGAATATCGGCAGTCTCCAATATTCGGAAGCCGTCATCGCTGAACAGCCTCGTTGACATAACCCTCAACCATACCGACCTGAGACCAACATTACCAACTAATTAAAAGGTTCGTCGAGACAAGTGAAGTGATCCTAGGAAAGGAGCATAACAGATGAGTAGTCTTGAGGGTCTCGGAAAATCACTCAGTGAAGCAATGAAAAAGCTCCTTCGCCTAGCGGTCGTGGACGAAAAAGCCGTCAAGGAACTTGTTCGAGACCTACAGCGGGGATTACTCCAATCCGACGTAAACGTGAATCTTGTCATCCAGATCTCGCAAGCAGTACAGACAAGATCCTTGGAGGAAAAATTACCTCCAGGCATCTCCAGAAGAGAACACGTAATCAAGGTCCTCTATGAGGAACTCACACACTTCCTAGGAGAAGAAACTCCCAAACTTGTAATAGAGCCGGGAAAAAGCCACGTGATAATGCTGGTTGGAATACAGGGAACGGGGAAAACCACTGCTTCCGTCAAACTAGCTAGGTTCTATCAGAAACGAGGCATGCGGCCAGCAATCATTTGCGCCGACATCTACAGACCAGGAGCTTTAGACCAGTTACAACAGCTCGCGCAACGGGTGAACGTTCCGGTCTACGGCGAACCAGGATCATCCAATGTCCTGTCCATCGTAAAGAAGGGCATGCAGCAGTTCACAACTCAGAAGCAAGATCTGATAATCGTGGATACAGCGGGCCGACACAAAGACGAAGGATCACTTATGGCCGAGATGAAAGAGTTAGCGAGACAAGTACAACCAAATGAGATTATCCTAGCAATCGACGCCTCTATCGGTCAAGCAGCAATGTCCCAAGCCACAGCCTTCAATGACACGACCACGATAGGCTCGATCCTTGTAACGAAACTCGATGGGACCGCGAAGGGCGGGGGCGCACTCTCAGCAGTTGCAGCAACGCATGCGAAAATAAAATTCATTGGAACCGGTGAAAAAATCGATGATCTAGAGCAATTCATTCCGTCAAATTTCGTCGGTAGATTACTAGGTCTCGGAGATCTCAAGGCACTCGTAGAGAAGGTTAGAGAGGCCGAAATTGTTGTTCCTCAGAAGAAGGCACGCGCTTTTCTTGAAGGAAGATTCACGCTCAAAGACATGTACGATCAAATGGTAGCGGTCCGAAAAATGGGTCCCCTTAAGAAACTGATCGGCATGGTACCGGGTGGAATTGACGTCCCTGACGATGCGATGGAAACAGCTGAACACAAATTGGACTCGTGGCGGGTAATAATCCAGTCTATGACGAAGAAAGAAATTGAGGACCCCAAACTAGTCGATTCATCTCGAGCCAGAAGAATAGCAAGAGGAAGCGGAACCTCCGACAAAGAGGTCAAAGAAATGATCAACCAGTACTTCATGGTCAAGAAAATGATGAAGACAATGAAAAGGAGGGGCGGCGCACTGGGACGTGGAGGAAAGCTACCTTTCCCTATCAAAACGTGAGCTAAGACGGGTAGTTACGCGTCTAAGAAGGTTAATTAGCCCGCCCTTAGACTGCTAGCAAAATTCGGGTCATGCCCTATGAAACGATCAAAGGGATATCGCTCAAGAACTAGAGACCTTCTTCGAAAGCATCCTCGACAACGAGGAAAGATCGGGCTAAGCAGGATTCTGAGAACGTATAAGGTTGGCGACAGAGTGACCATTCTGCTTGAGGCCTCAGTCCACAAGGGGATGCCTCACAGGCGATATCATGGGATAAGTGGAACCATACAAGAGAAACGAGGAAAATCTTACGTCGTTCACGTAGAGTTGGGAAAACAAACCAAGCAAATCATCGCCAGACCCGAACATATCACCCCAGCCCGGTGAGTTGAGTAATTTGCCGAGGAAGATCATAGATTCGAAAACCACGACTACATCGGAGGCAAAAAAGACGTTGGAGAAGGTCAAAGAAGATGAGCTCGGAGAATTCCAGAGGCGAACATTGGATTATGCATCTAAGTTCTCTAAAATCCCTCCAGCAAAGGCAGAAAAATTAGTCCGCGAGCTTACTGAGAAGCATCAACTAGATAGAAAGGATTCAATACAGATAGCTAACTCAATGCCACGCTATATCGAAGAACTCCGGACAATACTCACTGTGAAGGGGAGAATTATAAGCGCTACTCAACTGGAAGACATCCTCAAACTCGTCAACGCCTATAGAGAAGACTGAAAACAAACCGTATAGGAAGACTTTTCTCTTCGCAAATCAAATTATTCTAGTGGATGCTCTCTACCTTGCAATTTTCCATGCGCGGTAAGTCGAAAACGCATGGACGGACTTACCTCAACTAAGAGTGTGAGCCTCCGCACAATTTCTTGGACATGAACATAATGAGTCAAAATAGAGAAGATTCAGGCGAGACAGGATCAAGCTATAGACAGAGCTCTGGATTCATTCCTCCTCGACTGTACGAAGAATATGCCTATGTTCTTGACTACCTCCAACATGGAAGAACCTCTGCAGATAAACCTAGACATCTAGCGCTTCCAACGGTTCAAGTGATTGGTGAAAGCTACTTTACGCTACTCGAGGCGGAGGTTCGCGCCGGAGCTCCTGCCACTCTGCACGAGCGCGTATACATAGGTAAGGAAAGACGTGAGAAGATCAATCGTATTATTGGTCGCATTGGATATTCTGATCTGACGGCGAATGCAAAAGCAGAATTACTCCCGGTCCTCGAGAAACTCATCCTCAATCAGGAGCAACGTTTTGTAATGTTCTTCAACAACTCTCAAGCGATCACTCCCCGCATGCACGCATTGGAATTGCTTCCCGGAATCGGAAAGAAGTCAATGTGGCAGATCATCAACGCCCGCGAGAAAAAACCATTCGGCAGTTTCAAAGATCTTGAGAACAGAACCAGCATCGGAGACCCCGTTAAAGTGATTGCTAAGAGGATTCTTGACGAACTTGGTGGAGGAGAGAAGTACCGTATTTTCTCGAGGTCGATTTAGAAGCCCACTTGGTAAGCTAATGAAGATTGGCAAACCGTCTGATTATTCACGTAGATCTTGATTATTTCTACGCCCAATGCGAAGAAAATGTAAATCCGTCAATAAGAGGAAAACCGGTAGTCGTATGTGTCTATTCGGGAAGGACCTCGGAAAGCGGAGTGGTTAGCACCAGTAATTATGAAGCAAGAAGATTCGGTGTGAAAGCAGGAACAACAATTGTGAGTGCGAAGAAACTGCTCGCATCAACCAACGCGATATTTCTGCCTATGAACCGATCGCTCTATGAAGCGGTGTCTGAAAGAATAATGACTATCCTGCGAGATTATGGTGACATCTTCGAAAAGGTGAGCATAGACGAAGCATACTTGGATGTGTCGGAAAGCAGCAACGGAAACTATGACATCGGACGGATGATGGGCCTAAAGATCAAAGAAACAATTCTGCGTCAGGAGAAAATTAGTTGTTCAGTCGGAATTGCCCCAAACAAATTGCTTGCTAAGCTTGCGTCGGATCATGTGAAACCTAACGGCCTGACCATTATCACACCTGAAGAGATTCATAGTTTTCTCAGTGATCAAGATGTTAGCATAATCCCTGGCGTAGGGAAGAAGGTGGAGGAAAAGTTGCATGCATCTAATGTGAGAACCATTCACGATTTATCTCAACTAAACCCAATCATACTTCAAGAGATCTTCGGCAGAAAATTAGGAACGTATCTTTTCTTGGCAGCTAGAGGAGAAGATAACGAACCCGTGCAAGAAAAGGAAATCCCAACGCAGATCAGTCGAATCGGTACTCTAAAGGAAAACACTCGAGATTTCGATTCTATTCAACCAGTTCTAATTGAACTCACTAAATCGCTCGGCGAGAAGCTTCAAGATGAGCAAATAAGTTGCAAATCAGTTTCGATAATCGCGATTCTGAATAACTTGGCGATCCACACCCGAACCAAGACACTAGAATCCTCCGCGGGTGATTTGCGAACTATTGACGATTGCGCTCAGCAGCTTCTCAAGGAATTTCTCCAATCCACACCACAGATCATCTTACGTAGAATCGGTGTGAAGGTAACGGGCCTTTCGAAAGTATCTGGTCAGACCAACATCCAATCATACTTCTCAATTGATCCTTCAAGGTGAAGGAGATTGTCTAGGATAAAGCGAGAACTCAGCCACCTTAGCATCCCACCATTGAAACGGTTCGGGCAGCATTTCCTTCTTGATAAACGAGTCCGCGACGCAATGATCACCGCAGCGAGACTATCAAGTGACGATAGACTTCTAGAGGTAGGTCCAGGACTCGGCTTCCTCACAGAGGGACTAGTGAAGCACGCAGGCAGAGTCGTCGCAGTGGAGAAAGATCGTACATTAGCCAAGTACCTCAAGCAGCACTTTTCGAATGTCAGCAATTTGGAGATAATTCAAGGAGATGCACTAGCGGTTGGAAAGGCGGGATGTACAAAGCTGCTATCGAGTCCACCCTACAATATCTCCTCAAACCTAGTACTCTTCATTACAAGAAACCGATTCAATTCAGCTGTGTTATTATTTCAAGATGAATTTGTCCAGAGACTAACCGCAAAAAGCGGCTCACGGGAATATGGCAGATTGACCGTCACCCTCCAAGTTCAAGCGGACGCAGAAATTGTCATGAAAGTTCCACGAACAGCATTCTACCCGTCACCGAGAATAGATTCCGCACTCGTCGAAATCAAGCCCAGAGACGATCTCATACGAAAAATAAGAAACCCCGCTCTACTTGAGGACCTCGTACGATCACTTTTTACACAGCGTCGGAGAAGATTGAACAAAGTTCTAAAGACGTATATCGAAAGCCGGTATCCCCTGAAATTCAATTTCATCTTCTCCCAGCTAAAAATTCCCGAAAAACGCGTCTTTCAAATGAACCCAACAGAGTTGGTTGAGCTAGCAAATGAGATTACGTGTACGCTTCGGGAAGTGGAATGAATGGAGGTTAGGGTGATACTCTTGGAGCCCGAGAGCGCGGGCAACATAGGATCAGTAGCTCGTTCGATGAAAAATTTTGACCAAAATGACCTATGGCTCGTCAACCCAAAGACTCCGATTGATACTCAGGCAAGAGCTCTTGCAATGCACGGGTTTGACGTTTTATCGTCAGCCAAGATCGTGAATCAACTGGAGAAGGCATTGAGTGGAATTGATACGGTTGTAGGTACGAGTTCAGTCAGTGCGCAAAGTACCTCTAACATAGCTCGAATATCCATAACCCCTGAGGAGCTTGCATTTGCCCTAAGTGCAGCGCGAGGAAATGTGGCATTGATTTTCGGCAGAGAAAGCTCGGGGCTCACAAATCTGGAGATTGAAAATTGCGATTTACTGGTCACGATTCCTGCAAGCCGCGTCTATAACGTACTGAACCTCTCCACTGCAGTATCAATCACCTTGTATGAACTTTTTCAGCAGGAGCAACGCGGAAGAGAGTTGCGTCTGGCTACAAGCATTACCCGCCAGAGGCTCCTCGAACAGTTCGAATTGTTAGTTAACCGGTCAGGTACACCTATGCACAAGCGTAAACTCGCTGCTCGAGCGTTCCGAAACATTGCTTCACGCTCCTTCCTCTCGAGGAGAGAAGCCTCACTGCTTATCGGCGTGTTCAGGAAGGCTGCATTGAAGCTCAAGTAGTTGATCTTGAATTGAACGGCTGCACTATCACGAATTTCACGGAAAATTGACGAAATGTAAACTTAAGTAACTCTCGCCTATTTACGATGAATTCCCAGGAAGAAGACAGACATGCGAGGCAGAAATTACCGAACCACAAAGGGCCAGGCCTACACGAGGGGAAAATACATCCACGGATCTCCCCCTTCCAAGATATCCAAGTTCATGATGGGAGACACGAAGAGTCACTTTGAATACAGATTTTCACTAATTGCACAATCACCCATCCAGATAAGACACAACGCTCTGGAGGCCGCACGGGTCGCAGCCAACAAGGTTCTCTTCGATTCACTAGGCGAGACAGGCTACAAGATACACCTTAGAGTTTACCCTCACGTTGTGCTCAGAGAGAATCGTATGATCGCGACTGCCGGTGCTGACAGGTTACAGGAAGGAATGAGAAGATCATTTGGCAAACCCAGCGGGCGCGCTGCGCGCATTAAGGGAGGCCAGTCCATCCTTGACATATACGTAAACAGCAACGCAGTTGACCATGCCAAGAAAGCCCTTCAGGTTGGGTCCACGAAGCTCTCCGTCGCCTGCGTCATTGCCCAGGAGAAATTGGAGACGCCTGTGGCACCCGAAGCAGCCTAGAAGCCTCTTATTGGTTATTCGATAGAGAACGGTTAATTCGATCCGAACTGTCCTATCACTCCGTTGACTATGTACGATATCGAAGAGGACAAGATTCTCAGAGAGATAAGACGGCGCGGACTGAAACGGATTCTACTTCAGATGCCTGAAGGATTAAAGCCCCTCGGGTTTAAGCTAGCACAACTAATCGAACAGATGACAGGTACAGAGGTCTTCTTGGCAGGGGATCCTTGTTATGGTGCCTGCGATTTGTCACTATTAGCCAAACGACAAATAAAAGCAGAACTGCTAGTTCACATAGGTCATGCAGAGATTCCGGGTGAGTTTTCAAATGAGAACGTAATGTACGTGGAAGCACGATCAGATGCTCCAATAGAGCAACCTATGATTCAAGCGTTGAAAATGTTGACGCACGAAAGAATTGTTGGCTTGGCGTCGAATATTCAGCACATACACAAGATCGGACAAGCTCGACTAATACTAGAGGAACATGGAAAGCAGGTTCTAATCGGTCGCCCTTCGGGCTGGCTAAAGTATCCCGGCCAAGTGTTGGGTTGTGATTACGGAAGCGTTAGAGCCATAGCTGAGAAGGCCGACGCAATAGTTATTCTTAGTGGCGGTGATTTTCACGCGTTAGGGATACCGCTGGCAACAGGAAAACGAACAGTAGTAGTAGATCCATTCCAGGGAACCGCCAAGGACATGACAGACGAATGCCGCCGACTATTAGCGAAACGATGGGCCGTAATTAGTAAATTCAAAAACGCAAAGAAGATCGGAATTATTATTGGACTAAAAAGTAGCCAGATGAACATCGCGCTCGCGCGCCGCCTTAAACAACTACTCAAGGAGAACCGCTATGAACCTCAACTAATTTGCGCAACAGAAGTTATTCCCGAGGCACTGGATTCGTTCACCGATTTGGATGCATATGTTGAGATATCTTGTCCGCGAATCAGCACAGATGATCAGGACCGTTACACGAAGCCTATACTGAACCCGGAAGAATTGATGATAGCATTAGGAAAGAAGAGCTGGGAAGAGTACACAAGAGGAATGACACTCGAGAGCTGGCATTAACCAAGACAGGAAGTCTCAGCAACTGTGAGTCCGCTTGAGATATCTGTCCGTAAGCGCGACCTCGAAATGGCACTTCAAGCGGTCGCGCCGCACCCGAAACCAAAAGTCCACCTCGAGCAATATACGACGCCTGCAGACATAGCGGCAGATATACTCTTCCGGGCATGCTACACTTACAAAGACATTAGAGACAGGTCCGTACTCGACCTTGGATCTGGAACGGGCAGACTAGCAATTGGAGCTGCTCTTCTTGGTGCGGCGCCGGTGGTCGGGATTGATCTAGATGCCACGTCTATGCGTTCGGCACTTTCTTACAGCAAGCGACTGCGGTTGAAAGTCGATTGGATTGTCGGCGACATCGAGACTGTTCGAGATCCATTCGATACCGTGATGATGAATCCGCCCTTTGGCACGAAACGGGAACATGCAGACATCAGGTTTCTTCGTGTTGCTCTGGAAGTTGGTAAAGTAATCTATAGTATCCACAAATCAACCACTCACTCATTCATATCTCGATGGTTGAAGGATGCTGAAGCCGAGTTCGAAATGCTCATGAGGACAAAGATGCCGATACCGCACCAGTACAATTTTCACCATAAACGGAGACATGTTGTAGTTGTCGATGTTATCAGGATAGTTCATTGCTGAGATCTGCCCTTATATACGTCGGTGCAATGTAACCGACCGATCGCTCGGGAATAATCTTGAGTGTAACCCGGTGAGAATGAATTGAACAAAGCACCACGTGAGATGAGTCAACCTGTGCTTCCAGGCGACAGGTTAGGAGTGGTAGAGGAATTTCTCCCCGGAGTGGGCACATACGAAGATAAGGGAACAATTTACGCTAATTTCACTGGAACAGCCAAGATTGATAATAAGAATAAGCGGGTCACGGTGACTCCAACCACGCGCGTGCCCGAACTTCCTAAAGAGGGGAGCACGGTTACGGCGGTCGTCGTGCACACTCAGGAGAAGATGGCTACTGTGAATATTTGGAAGATAGACGGTAATGTTCTGCAGAATCCGTTTACGGCGCTCTTACACATCTCGTCATCGAGCCCACGATATGAGAGAAACATGTCCGATGTTTGCAAGGCGGGAGACATTCTGAGAGCGCGAGTCATCGATATGGCAAATAGGATACCCCAATTAACAACTGCTGGACGTGGGTTAGGAGTAGTCAGAGCGTACTGCTCTAAGTGTGGTGGAGTACTGGATTTTGAAACGAAAAAACTCCAGTGCGCCTCCTGCGGCAATATTGAGAGGAGACGACTCGCCGAAGATTATGGGAAGACAACATAGAGAGTGATATAGATGCAGGTTAACGTTCTACAAAGAAGCAAGAATGAGCTGAAGATTGAGATTGTCGGAGAAGACCACACATTCTGCAATCTTCTACAGAATCTTCTTCTACAGGATAAGAACGTGGAAATTGCGGGGTATGACCAACCCCACCCGCTCATTAGATCGAGCATAGTGCACGTGAAGACCAAACGTGATGCTTCTCCTGAGAAGGCGATGCTATCTGCGCTAGCAAGCATAAAAGAACTGAATAAGGAATTTAACGAGAAATTCGAACGAGCTGTCGGCCAACCTGATGGACCCTTCAACAATTAGTTCAATTATGCAGGACCGAAAACTAGCGAGTTTAGGAGACGCATATGTTAACCTAGTCTACTCAATGGCGTTAACTCAAATAAGCGGGGAACCGCGAGGAGTAAAGGTGAGTGATCGAATCCTTTCCCGCGCCTTCAAGGCAGCTGGACTGCGCGGCTATCTTGGTGTCAGACAAAACCGAAAGGATTTTGCGAACGCATCTGAAGCGCTGCTGATCGAATCATTTCGTAAAGGACTGTTAACGATAACTGAAAGCATCAGTATCATCACGCAACAGGACAACCTTGCTGATGGCGTCAGAGACCTGTTGAAGACTGCCGTGGAACGCATGATCCGTTCCTAGCAGGCGTGGGCAGGTTTGCTCAAAAGAGAGATAAGAATCCTAGGGTTAAGTTCCCCACGAAGGGCCCACTTCAAGGCAATCATAGGAGTAATCTTCAGGGGAAGTCTGTGGCTAGATGCCATTGTAACCTATATTCCGCCCAAATCGAAGAAAGGGTGGCTGCAAGGTCTAGCGACCACTCTCCATGAGAGTAAACAGTACTCGCAGATCAAGGCGGCAATTTTCTCAAGCGAGTATGTACTCGAGCACAAATACCAAGACTACAGAATGCTATCCGAACTAGTCAACTTTCCAGTTTTCGCGATAACAAAAAGACGTCCGGTCAGAGTGCCCAGAAACGAATTCGTGAAAATACTAAGAAACAGAGGAAGAATCATGTTATGGATCAACGACTACACCCCCGAACGAGCATGTGCTCTGTATAATCTCGGCTGTACGGAAGATCAGTCCAGACCTGAAGCTGTGATATTAGCTGAGCTTGTCGCAGGGGCACTGGAATAAGTACTCGCAACCAAGCAACGCTTAAATCGAACTCATATTGAATGGGCTGGCCGGTCGTTATTAGAAGTGCAATTTTGCCCGAAGTGTGGTTTAGCTCTTCTCCCAACGCAGAAATCGAAAGCAGTCGTGCTTAGCTGCCCGAAGTGCGGTTATGAAACTAAACGTTCAGATCGTAATGTTCAGAGGCTAGAGCAGCAGAAAGAGAATGTAGTGGTAATCGGCAAAGAAGAGCAAAAGATTAGAACCCTTCCCAAGACAAAAGTGGACTGCCCTAAGTGCGGTCACAGAGAAGCATTCTACTGGCTAGTGCAAACACGGGGAGCAGATGAATCCTCCACACAATTTTTCAGATGCACTAGTTGTGGGACGACCTGGCGAGAGAACTCCTAGATCACCGCTCAATTAAAGTACGTATAGCATTATTCCATCTAGCCACCTGCATCGGTGAAATAGTTGTTTAAAGCAACAATTGGTGACGCAAAACAATGGCGAAATCAACTCGCAGCGATTTCAACCCTCATAGAAGAAGCAGATTTCAACGCTGCCCCTGAGGGAATCAAACTAAGATCGATGGACCCTTCTCATGTTGCAATGGTCGACTTCGAATGTAACAAAACTGCATTTCAGGAGTATACCTGTCTTCAGCCAACAAAGATCAGGCTGAATATAGGTGATATCGTTAAGAAGTTGCGCGGAGCAGGACAAGAACCGCTCGACATGTCTTATGATGAGGGTACGCGCAAGCTGAACATGGTAATTAAAGGCAAATGGAAGACGACATTCACACTACCAACCCTAGATCCCGGAGATGAAGAAGTTCCCACGCCCAAGATATCATTCAACACGAAACTCAAGATGATAAGTTCAAGCTTCAAAGACATAATTGACCAAATTCAAACGGTTAGCGACAACGTGCGGTTCGAAACAACTCAAGAACGGTTTATCGCTGAGGCAGTTACTGAGTTAAGTGGAGCGAAGATTGAATTAGAAAAAGGAAGTGACGTTTTGCTCGAGTTGAATGTTAAGGAACCGTGTAAAGCTACATTCAACTTGAATTATCTCGCTGAGATCTCGAAAGCCGGCTCATCCGCAGCAGAACTTGTTACACTCGAATTTTCCAGCAATATGCCTGTCAAATTAGAGTATGAAATGCCACAGCAAGGGAAACTGCTGTACTACCTTGCTCCCAGAATTGAGGCCGAATGAAACGTCAACTGGAGCGGCAAGTGATACGATAGTTTGCATTTGCTGCTAACAAAACTCGACTACGCAAAGTATCCGTTCACGGCAGAGGCATCAGCATACGTCAAGTCACGTAACATTAACCCTGTTGAACTCTCTACACCCGAATTTTTCCCAATCCTCGAACGCGCAATAGATCGCGTTAAACAAGCAGTATTTTCCGGAAAAGTCTCAGCTGAATTGACTCAGGAAGACACGGATATCCTAGCTTATCCTACTGCCTTGATGATCATCAGCTCGATAGGCGACGACAGATCGCGGCGACGGTTCGCATTAGCTGAAGCAAAGCGGGCATCACAGCTGTTAAGGATGGAATCGCCAGACAAATTGCTTCAAATCGGCGCCAAAAGTTTCAACTGGGACGCGCATTTGTTGGAGAGAGATATCGGCGGAACCCATTTCGAGCTTGCAGTCCACTTCACTGATTATATTAGAAATTCGGCGAAAATTCGTGACCTCAAGTGGAAACTAGTGAACAGAGTTCTGTCACATGGATACGTATTCCTCCCAAGAGAAGATTTCTCCAGATTACTTGAAGAAGAGGTCCAAGCGAGAGTCCTAGAGAAAACCTCCCAAACTAACGTAACTCTCCCAGAAGAGCTTGAAAAACACGTTTCCACTCTTAGGTCAGTCGTAATTGCTAGAGCGCAAGCGTTATCCGCCGAAGACATGCCGCGCGTCGTCGTAACTGATGCCATACCCCCATGTATGAAGAATCTAGTAAGTCTGCTCCAAACATCGAAGCATATATCTCATATGGGAAGATTTGCCATGGCTGCTTTCTTGCTTAGAATCGGAATATCTGAGGAAGATCTTCTGGGCATGTTCAAGGCCTTCGCTGACTTCGATGAGAGAATTGCTCGGTACCAGGTGGAGCATATTGCGGGAAAGAGAGGGTCGAGACAGAAATATACTCCCCCCAATTGTAGTACGATGCAGACACATGGGATTTGCGTCAACCCAGATGATCTATGTGCTGCAGTAAGGCATCCTCTTTCATATTATCGCAAAAAGGTTAGAGGGTTTTATGTCAAGCCAAGCGGGCGTAGGACAGGTAACAGGTAAGCGAGCAAGCAAGGTCGTATTGCTGCTCGCCGTTCTTCTCATTTCGGTTTACTCATACTCTGTTTTAGTGCAACCCGACTTAGCCAGCCTCACAAACGATATTCACACAACGCTTCTGCTCTCAAATCATGATTTCACCGAAAATGAAATTCTAATGTTGAGCAGCCTGGGAAGAGTATCATCAGTCTCAGGACCGGTTGCAGTGATTAGGGCCAACTCGATTGCGTTGCTCAAAGCGCAAGATCTTCCGTTTGTTACAAGGGAAGAAAACCCGCATCTTCTTCATGTGATGCTTGACAATAGTGTTCGTGACCTCGGAGCACAGACCGTATGGAATCTGCTGAGAGATTCTGATGGCCGAAACGTGACTGGTGCTGGCGTGATAATAGGTTTTGTCGATACGGGTATAGACGTTAATCACCCTGACTTCAAGTTCCCTAACGGGACTACCAAAATCCTCTATGTCTGGGATCAGACGACTCCAGGACAATCGCCTGCTGGTTATGGCTATGGTTTCGAATGCAACTCATCAAATATTGAGACTGGGACGTGCCCTGAAGTCGACACGTTCGGTCATGGCACTCACATCGCGGGGATCGCTGCCAGCTCTGGCCAAGCAACTGGAAACTATACGGGTGTCGCACCAAGCGCGAACATCATATTCGTTAAGAGTGGGTATGCAATATGTGGAGGAAGTAGTTGGACTTTTGACGATGCACATATCCTTGACGGAATCAACTACATTGTGAAGAAGGCACACCTGCTCGGAAAGAGGGCAGTTATTAGCCTTAGCTTAGGCGGGAATATAGGCGGACACGACGGCAGTGATGTTTTGGAGTTGGCTCTAGATGCGATCGTGAAGGACGGTACACCCGTCGTGGTTGCGGCTGGCAACCAAGCCCGAGACCAAATCCACGCTCATGGTCAAATGAGTCCACAAGGTCTTGTTACTGTGAACATCATGGTTAAGTCGCAAACGAGCGACCTCCAGATCGATTTTTGGCACGCTCCACAAGACGAGATCAATGCTACCTTGGTCTCACCGGACGGCCACAACTATCTGTTCCAAACGTCTAGAAACGTGTCGACTCCCGGCGGAAACCTCACCGTGAGCATGACGTCAACCAACGTGGGGCAAGAAGCATACTTCGAAGTCAGCTCTCCCGTTGCTTTGCCTACGACCGGTTGGAGTATTCGGCTGGCAGCAGAGGATATCCGATCGAACGGGATATGGGACTCGTGGTTAGATGCAATCTCATGTTCTTTTCCGCCGGCAGTTTTCCTTCCTGGAGACGGATATCTGATCGACCCAAACGAAACCATAGGCATTCCAGGAACTGCCCGTAACGTTCTCACTGTTGGGGCCTACGTAACGACAGCCACCTGGATTGGCCTTGGCGGAGGGACATATGGCTCTGATGCTTATCAAATCGGACAGATCGCGCCGTTTAGCTCGCTTGGTCCAACTCGTGACAACCGGACTAAACCAGACATTGTGGCCCCGGGCATGTTTATCGCCTCGGCAAGGTCGTCACAGATACTTACTTCAGACAGTGATCCTGATAGGTTTCATAGAGTACTTGCGGGCACCAGCATGGCAGCCCCACACGTCGCGGGCATCATCGCTCTTATGCTCCAGTATTCACCTAGCCTATCAGCGCTTCAAATAGTTGACATATTAAGACACTCAGCACGCGAAGATCTAATGACGGGTTACTTAGCCTCAACTGGTTCACCGATCTGGGGGTTTGGCAAGGCAGATGCGAGGACCGCCACCGGATTCTATCGATTATCAATCGTTAGCCAGACTCTTCCTGCCTCAGTGACAATACGAGTCCTCATAGACAACAACAAATTGGACGTGTCGGGCGGTTCTTGGTCCAATGAATATTTCCTTAATGGAACAGTGCATACGGTCGCAATAGCGGTAGTTGCGAATACAGACCCTGTGCGGTATCTGATCTCTAACAGAAATTTCACCATTCATCAAACTTCAATTGAGGTTGTGGAATATTCGATGCAGTATTACTTGGATGTTCAGGCACCATTTGTTGAGCCAACAGAATCCGGTTGGTATGACGCGAATTCCACTGTCCAACTCAACCCTGACGTTGCGACTTCTCGATCAATTGGTGTAAAGTTCGTAAGGATTGGTTGGTGGTCAAGCGATATGGTGATGCTATTAGATTCAACGGTAAGACTGGACCATCCACTAGAAGTGACGGCCTTGTACGTCCTCACGTACCCGTCCGAGGTAATTGATGTCATCTTAGCGGTTTCGACTGTGTTATTAATCTTAATGTGGAGACGAAAATCATATGCTTCTTCAAGAGAACGTCAGAATCCTTGACCAAGTTCAAAAACCAATAGATCCTTCAAAGGAAAAGGGAGAATCACCATTCCGCTAACAACGTTGCATTGTCAGCCATGAACAGAATACAACTTCTTAATCCAAGTCCACGTCGGTGATTGGGCATCCTCTGAGCGCTGTGCACGAATTTGACGTAGCACATAGTTTACCGTCGACATTAGCGATGGGAATCGGTACATCGGAGATGACCATCTGCCGAGGTGCCTTAGAAGGGAAAATCCGAAACATTCTCGAGGCGTATGTATCCGGTGTCCATACCGGAATTTCGATCAGACGAGCTTATCATTATGAGCATATCAATCCTATAGTAGAGTTACTCAACAGAATGGTGGAAAATTTCTGCTAGCAATGTATGATACGGCACGTTTCAGTTTCCTGAAGGACCATTTTCTACGATATTATCGACAGCATTCTGGATCTTTGCACGCTCCATCTTCTATGAAAGAACGGGAGTTTGGATTCCTAACATTTCGCGAAAAGATGATGATACGACACAAAGCGTTCGAGGATTTGGCGTCCTTCAAGGAAGTACTGTTGTCGCTGACGCCTTCCGACGTATACTATTCGACTGCATACTATGAACGGCCTGAAGCGGATATGGCAAGGAAAGGTTGGCTGGGAGCTGACATCGTTTTCGATGTCGACGCCGATCACCTGGAAACGCCCTGCAAGGAAAAACATGACACGTGGACCTGCCCCAATTGTCAAGAGACAGGTCGTGGTGGCAAACCCTTGAAGTGCCCGAAATGTGGCCGCGAAAAACTCGAAGAAAAAGCATGGTTGTGCGATAGGTGCTTGTTCGCTGCAAAAGAAGAGATGCTCAAATTAAGGGACTTCATGATAGAAGATTTCGGAATAATCACAAAAGACATCCACCTATTCTTTTCAGGCCATAGAGGATATCACATGCATTTGATTACGGACAGACTGAGAAGTTTAGATGACGGACAACGAAAGGAGATAGTCGATTACGTCCTGGGACTTGGGCTTGATGCCATGGAGCAGGGATTGTATCAAGGACCTTCCGACGTGTACTCCTCAGATAAGCACACAATGATAATTGGTCCCCAAGTGACTGATCCCGGCTGGCGGGGAAGGCTTGCGAAAGGAATCCTAGAAGTCATCACGACATTCGATAAGAAGCAGCTCTTGGACATGGGCTTCTCTAAGGGGGCGGTTACTCAAATGCTTAATGACCGCGATAATTTAGAGCGCGACTGGTTGAAAGAGATACCGTGGAGCTACTATCAGGATAGATGGCGAGTGACGGAACAAACTTGGAAGAGTGCAATTGAAAAGTCCCTAGACGCAGTAAGATTGAGGACACACATTGACACAGTAGTCACAACTGATATACATCGATTAATCAGAATGCCTGGAACGTTGAACGGAAAGACGGGATTGAAAGCCACCATGCTCTCCTTAGATGAACTAGAGAATTTCGATCCGTTCGATGAACCCGTGGTCTTCGAAGGGGACCAACGAGTTCACGTGGAGAGCGCACCAGAAATCAGGATACGGGAGAAGCGATTCGGGCCATTTGAGAAGGAAACGGTCGAAATACCGTTGGCCGCGGCGATTCTACTAATGGCGAAGGGCACGGCCTGGCCGGTGAAATAGGGTGTACAACGATCTATACAAGGCATGGAAATCCGAAAAGTTCAGTTCTCTTCCTCAGCCCCTTCCTACAGATCTCTACAATCGGACAGCGATGTACCTAAAGGGCCTTGATGAAGAGTTGTCAACTACAGACAAGCACACAATACATGGTCGACTCTTACTAAGAGAGAAGAAGATGACCGAACGATTACTACATGAGCTAAGGGAGACCAGAATTCAGAAAATCGTATCAGCTGCAGAGAATCACATCCCGATTCAGATAACATCATTGACTGAGAGTGAGTCCGGCTTGTTTGAGAAAATTGAACAATCGATCGCATCTATGAATCAACAACTTGTAACTTTTCCAAAAGGCACTGATGAAAGTGATGAATTGAGAGTCATACGAATCCTAGAAGATATTCCCGAGATTGTAGGAGTGGATCTAAAGATTTACGGGCCATTCAAGAAGGAGGATGTCACTTCCCTCCCAGCACCGAATGCTCGCGCGCTAGAAAAACAAGGTGCCGCCAAAACCATAGAAGTGAAAGATTTTCCTAAGAGCGGATGATTCGTCAGGGATAAATACGACACTCACTCGTAGGTAGCGAACCTAGGCTGATCAGTATGAAAACACCGAAACAAATGCGTACATACTGTCCCAAATGCAAATCTCATACTGATCATCAAGTCTCGATCTACAAGAAGGGCAAAGACCGCTCAATGGCTATTGGAAATCGACGCCACGAACGCGATGAACATGGGTACGGCGGCCAAAAATTCCCTAAACTTAAGCGCACAGCCAAGACCACTAAGAAGATGCTCCTCCGATTATCATGCAAGACTTGTGATAACACAGTCTATCGGTTTGGGATACGCCTAAGAAAACTTGACTTGATCTAATAGTAATGTCTGGAATCTTCACGCCATAATACTTATGTTATTATATCCGCATCAGCTTCGCTCCTTAGAAGAGTGAGGTCGGATTGACACAAAAAGAACTGATTCCACAACCGCAGTCGAACTTCATTCGTGTTAAGTGCCCGAAGTGTGGCAACGAGCAAGTTGTTTTTGATAGACCATCGGTCGCTCCACATTGCTCCGTCTGCGAAGAAGTCTTAGCTGAAACGACAGGCGGCAAAGCCAGACTGAAGGCTGAAGTGGTTCAGCCTCTGGGTTAGGATATTCGCAATGACTTCTACGCCAAGCTACCCCGAGGTTGGCGACCTAGTTGTCGCTTCAGTCACTCGCGTTGTGGACTATGGTGCGTACGTCAAACTCGACGAATACGACAGTGTCGAAGGACTAATCCACATCTCAGAAGTGGCAAGCACTTACGTGAAAAACATTCGAGTACACGTACGAGAGGGACAAAAACTAGTACTAAAGGTCTTAC
>Ga0187780_10000491_pt1 | contig 29604 bp, 28 predicted proteins | sample 1015_Q2_SP10_20__FD_132429 | JGI IMG/M metagenome (GOLD analysis project Ga0187780, IMG submission 132429) | Tropical peat soil microbial communities from peatlands in Department of Meta, Colombia - 1015_Q2_SP10_20_MG | ecosystem: Environmental > Terrestrial > Soil > Wetlands > Peat | place...
CGGCCGAAACCTTCCAGCGTCTGCGGGACCTGACCCGCCGCGTCGCGGGAGGCCGCGCCGAACCCGCGCGGGTGCCCCAAACGTCGGCGCGCCTCCGCGGCGGCGCCGCGCGGCTGACGGAGTCATGGTTCTGTTGTGCCGAGCCGACCGGACGCCAGCTCGTCACCGTGACGATCGGGCGGAGCGGGCGCGGCGGGTAGGTAAGAAAGACGGGTTGTATTACTTTGTGCTCACGCCGCCATGACCCAACTCAATGCCCCGATGTACGATCCGCGACTGGTGCAGCCGATGCGCGATGAGCTCGTGCGGATCGGGTTTCGAGAGCTGCGCACGGTCGAGGAGGTGGACCGGGCGCTCGGCGGACGCGCTCCCGACACGACGCTCGTGGTGGTGAATTCCGTGTGCGGCTGCGCCGCTCGGCATGCCCGTCCCGCGACCGCCATCGCGTTGCAGCACGCGCGGCGCCCGACGCGTCTGTTCACGGTGTTCGCCGGCCAGGACGCCGACGCGACGGCCCGCGCTCGCAGCTACTTCACCGGGTATCCCCCGTCCTCCCCGCAAATCGCCCTCTTCAAGGACGGAGCACTGGCGTTCATGCTGGAGCGCAAGAGCATCGAGGGCCGGCCGGCGCAGGACATCGCGCGCGACCTCGTGAACGCCTTCGACCAGCACTGCTGACGGCGCCTAAAAGAGGTTCGCCGCCCGCACTCTGAAGTCCACGTTGTCGGCGACCCATTTCCACAGGCTGTCCTGCTGCGCTTCGGGTCCGTCGTTCAGCTGCCGCCGCCACCCGACCATCACCGGAGCTTCCTGCGTCCAGAGACGCACGCGCTTCCGCTTGACCAGGCGTTTCCATTCGTCTCCCACGGCCGGCGACGCGTAGAGCAGCCGCACGGTCACGCTGCGGGACAGGTACTCGAGCGGCGCGAGATCGATCTGAGCAATCGGGTTCCGCCCCCGCGCGCTGCCCGGCACATCGGGGATGCCGTCGCTCAACATCACGAGATTGAGCGGGGCCAGAATCAGGCCGCGCTCCTTGGCCAGCGTCGATACCTGCCGGAAGAACACGTTGAAGTCCGTGATCGCGTCGCGCGGGGGGAACCACGTCCGAAGATCGGACGCGATCTCTTCGCGCGTCCGGTTCGAGAAATCGTTGATCGGGTGAAACGCCTTCGGCTCGCCGGGCCGCTCGCCTCCGATGGAGCCGACGAAGAGCGCGGTGGGAACGTGCGCACCGCCTTCTCCGTGCAGATGCTCGTAGATGTAGTACGACGCGAAGTCGACCGCGTCGTCGTACTGCGACTTGAACGAGCCGCTCACGTCGATGCCAACGATCAGCGTGGAGTTCGCGGCCTTCTCCGGCTGCGCCCCTTGGACCGCGCAGCCGGCCATCGCCAGAGCGGCGAGCACGCCCAGGTGGCGCTTCCTCCGCACGGCGTTCATACGGCCGCTCCCGGCATCGCGTGCTGCTTGCCAGCCTGCGCGACGAACGGCGTGCCCGCGAGCAGCTGGTCGAGCTTCGTGAACGGCAGCGTGAATACCGGACGCCCCAGAATCACGACCACGGCGAAATTCACCGCGGCGGCCAGGAGCTGCAGCACGGGAAGCGTCATCAGCTCGAAGACCTTGCGCGCTTCGGTCGCGAACCACTCCGTCTCGGCCTTGAGCGCCTTGATCGGCCCCTGCCAGAAATCAGGCTCGATCGGCTCGACGCCGGTCCCGCGCACGCCTGAGGGTCCGATGTTCTGCCGCCCCAGGATGCCGAGGAGCGCGGGCGTCCCGAATCGCCCAAAGAGGAACCAGGTCATCGCCCGGACGCCCACCCATCCAAAAGACGCGAGCGCCAGCGTGCTGAAGAATCCCAGCTGGAAGCCCGTCTGCTGCGCGATCCAGGGCGTGATTGCGTCGATCAGCTCACGGTAGAGGAACATCACCTCGAAGAACATCACGAACGCCTCGACCAGAACCATCGAGACGATCTGCGACGCCTGCTTCGCCCGGATAGCGTCGGTGAGCGCCTGGATGGCCGCGAAGCTCCCCGAAATCAGGATGAATAGGAACGGCCACAGGATGAGGCCCACCGACCATGACGTCAGCTCCGTGCCGGTCAGATCGGCCAGGACCTCGCTGAGGGTCGGCCGCAGCGTGAAGGTGAAGATCGTGGCCTCGAGCGCGGACCAGAACAGGATGAACAGGAACGCGATCCAGGGCACGCCGGGCTGGAAGTATTGGCGCGTCGCCCAGTCGAGCAGGGCGAGGGGCCGCGTGAAGAGGAACTTGATCAGCCGCGCGGTGAGCGAGCCCGCGAGCCTCAGGAGGTTCCAGATCCAGCCCACCAGCACGACCGCGAAGCGCACGATTCCGGCCCAATAGAACCACGCCATCCGCCCCGCATCCCACCACGACATCAGCAGGGCCGTCAGGAATCCGCCGCGTCCCGACCGGAAGGGGAGCGTGTAGAGGGACGCCATGGTGCACCACATCGCCGCCACGAGGAGCGCCGCCGGCAAGAGCAGGAGCGCGCCCTTGGCGATCGCCAGGGCGATGGTGTCGCCCGTAACGGTGAAGGCGAGGAGGTCGCGCTCCCAGTCGAGGATCCAGGTGAAACCCGATGTCAGGACGTCGAGCGCGCCGCGCCACTGCTCGGGCAATGCCTGTTGAACTGCGAACATGGCTTTCCGCTCCCATGATTGAGGAAGGACGGCCAGAACGCTTAGGCGTCGCATGATATCGTCTGGCCCGCCGGGAGTCGTGATTTGGGTCACGGGAACAGGACGTCTTGCGCGTTCGCCGTGCGGCGCATAGACATGCGTGCATGACGGATGACACACCGAAACGCCTGATCGTCGTCGGCGACCGCGTGCTCATCTCACCGGAGCAGGGTGAGGAGCGGTCGAACGTCGGCCTCTATCTCCCCGCCACCGCCATCGAAGGCCGCCAGGTGCAGGGTGGGCGTATCGTCGCGACCGGGCCTGGCACGCCGGTCACGGAGCCCGCCAACATGGACGAGGAGCCGTGGAAGATTCGCGCACCCGACGTGCGCTATCTGCCGATGCAGGCGGAGGTGGGGGACTACGCGCTTTTTTTCCGTAAGGCGGCGGTCGAGCTGACCTTCGAGAAGAAGACGTATCTCGTCGTTCCGCAGGCGGCAATTCTCGCCCTGGTGCGCGAGCGGGCCGCAGAAGCACCGTGAGGAATTGTCACGGCGCGCGCGTTTCGGTATACCGCGCGGGCTCGCGACACCCCGTTCTTAGGATGTGCCGACGTTCGATGGAGGACTCGCCCGCGCCCGCACGCTAGCGCGTGACTGCTTCGGCCACACCACTCTCCGGCTGCACCAGCTGAAAGTCCTCGGTCCGCTCCTCAGCGGGAGGAGCGTGATCGCCGTACTCCCGACCGGGGCGGGAAAGTCGCTCTGCTATCAGCTGCCCGCTCTGATGACCGATGGCCTCACCCTCGTGCTCTCGCCGCTCGTCGCGCTGATGCAGGATCAGGTGGGCAAGCTGCGAGAGCGCACGCTGCCCGCGGTGTACGTCAACAGTCTGCTCGAACCCGCTGAGCGTGCGGCCGCCCTCAACGCGGTGTACACGAAACGCGCGACGACCCTGTACTGCGCGCCCGAGCGACTTGAAAGCCTCATCCCCGCGCTCAATACCCATCATGTCCGCGTCTCATTCCTCGCCGTCGACGAGGCGCATTGCATCACTGCGTGGGGAGGTGAGTTCCGAACGGCCTATCGGGAGCTGGGGCGCTACCGCTACCTGCTGGGCGATCCGGTCACGCTGGCGGTGACCGGCACCGCCACCGCAGCCACGCGCACGGAGATTGCCGCGGTGCTCCGGATCCCGCACGCGGACGTCATCGTGACGTCGTTCGATCGCCCGAAGCTGCGCTTCACCGTCGAGCGTGTCGCCGACGACCGACAGCGGTTCCGGCGCGTGCGCGAGCTGATGCGGAGCGCTGGGGGACAGGGGATCGTCTATGCCCCGACGCGCCGACTCGCCGAGCTCGTGAGCCGGGCGCTCCGTCGCTCGGGGTTCCATGCGGCTCCCTATCATGCCGGCCTCCCCGCCGAGGCCCGACGGGACGTGCTCACGGCCTTTCTCGGCGACGAGCTGCCGATCGTCGTCGGGACGACGGCGTTTGGCATGGGCATCGACAAGGCCAACGTTCGCCGCGTGGTGCACTGGGGGCCGTCGCGGTCACTCGAGGCCTACTACCAGGAAGCAGGGCGCGCGGGGCGGGATGGGAGGCACGCCCTCTGTACCGTCCTCTGGCGCCCCGCCGATTTGGCGCACACCGCAACTGATCCCGCAATGAAGCGCTTTCTGACTGGACACGAGTGCCGCCGCCGCACCCTGCTTGGGTACTTTGGCGAGTCGCTGGGCCGCTGCAGCGGTTGCGATCGGTGCGGCCTGCCCGATTGACTGAATGCCCGCCAGCGCTAGGTTTGGGCTCTTGAGCGAGAGCCTTGGGTTCTCGCTTCTTGTTTTCATCTACTTCTTCACGTTTCGAGGACCAAACACCATGTCCGGCCGCAACTTCCTCTTCGTCCCCGGTCCGACCAACGTGCCCGACCGGATCCTGCGGGCCATGCACCGTGCCATGGAAGACCACCGGTCCTCGGCGTTCCCGCACCTGGTCACGCCGCTGCTTCAAGACTTGAAACGGGTGTTCAAGACCACGACGGGCCAGGCGTTCATTTTCCCGGGCAGCGGGACCGGGGCCTGGGAGGCGGCGCTCGCGAACACCCTCTCCCCCGGCGATCGGGTGATCGCGCCTCGCTATGGCCAGTTCAGCCACCTGTGGATCGAGCTGGCCAAGCGGCTGGGGTTGCGGGTCGACGTGCTCGAGGTGGAGTGGGGGGAGGGGGCCCCAATCGACCGCATCGAGGAGATCCTGACGAAGGACACCCAGCACGAGATCAAGGGCGTCCTGATCGTGCACAACGAGACCGCCACGGGCGTGACGAGCGACGTGGGAGGGGTACGGCGCGCGCTCGATGCGGCCAAGCACCCGGCGCTTCTCTATGTGGACGGCGTCAGCTCGATCGCGAGCATCGACTTCCGCATGGACGAATGGAAGGCCGACATGGTGGTGGCGGGCTCCCAGAAGGGGCTCATGTTGCCCGCCGGGATCGGGATCCTGTGCGCCAGCCCGCGAGCCCTGGCGGCGCGCGATCAGGCGAAGTGCGTTCGCGCCTTCTTTGATCTGGGCGACATGATGCGGGCCAACGCCACCGGCTATTTCCCCTATACCCCGGCGCTGCTTCTCCTCTACGGCCTGCGGGAGTCGCTGGAGATGCTGTTCGAGGAGGGGCTCGACAACGTCTTCGCGCGTCACGCCCGGTTGGCCGAAGGCGTGCGCTCTGCCGTCCGGGCATGGGGCCTGAACCTCTGCGCCAAGGCTTCGAAGTGGTACTCGAACTCGGTCAGCGCGATCATGGTCCCCGAAGGAATGAACGCGGCGGACGTCATCGATATCGCCTTCCGACGCTACGATCTCGCCCTGGGAGCGGGACTCGGCCAGACGGCCGGGAAGCTGTTCCGGATCGGCCACCTGGGAGACCTGAACGAGCTCATGCTGCTGGGAGCGCTGTCGGGCGCCGAGATGGCGCTGCGGGACGCCGGGATCAAGGTCACTCCAGGCTCCGGGGTCGCCGCCGCCCAGGAGTACTACCGCAGCACCGCGCCGGCGCTGCCGCCCCGACCCGGCGCCGCGGCCGCGGCGCCGACCGCCGGGAAGACCCGCGCGAAGGTGACGACATGAGTTTCACACGCTACGAGCCGGCGAGGAGTCGGCTGCAGCGGAGCGAGCTCGCCGTTCCCGGAAGCCAGCCGGCGCTGTTTCGGAAGGGATTGGAGAGCGATGCCGACTACGTGTTCCTCGATCTCGAGGACGCCGTCGCGCCGGCGGACAAGGAGCAGGCGCGCAAGAACGTCATCGCGGGCCTCCTGGAGCACGACTGGCGCGAGCGCGGCAAGACGGTTTCGGTCCGCGTCAACGGCATCGACACGCACTACTTCTATCGCGACGTGGTCGACGTCGTCGAGCAGGCGGGGCATCGGCTCGACACGCTGCTCGTGCCGAAGGTCGGCACGGCGGCCGACGTCTATCTCACGGACGCGCTCCTGACCCAGATCGAGACCGCGAAGCGGATTTCGCACCGCATTGGGATCGAGGTACTGATCGAGACGGCGCTGGGCATGGCGAACGTGGAGACGATCGCCCAAGGGAGCCGGCGGCTCGAAGCGATGCACTTCGGCGTGGCCGATTTCGCGGCCAGCCTGCGCGCGCGCACCGTCAGCATCGGCGGCCTGAACCCCGACTACCCGGGCGATCAATGGCACGCCGCGCTTTCGCGCATGGTGACGGCCTGTCGGGCCTACGGGCTGCGGCCGATCGACGGACCCTATGGAGACTTCAAGGATCCCGAGGGGTTCATCGCGGCGGCGCGCCGCGCGGCGGCGCTCGGCTACGAAGGGAAGTGGGCGATTCACCCGTCGCAGATCGCGCTCGCGAACGACGTGTTCAGTCCCCCACCGGCTGAGGTCGAGCGCGCGCGCCGGATTCTTCTGGCGCTCGACGATGCGGCCCGGGAGGGACGGGGTGCGGCGCAGCTCGACGGGAGGATGATCGACGCGGCCTCCGCCCGCATGGCGCAGAACATCGTCGCCATCGCCGAGGGGATCGAAGCCAAGGCGCCGCGTTCGTTCGCGGGAGCGCGGGCCTGAGCATGGACATCCACGAATATCAGGCGAAAGAGCTGCTCGCCGGCTTCGGCGTCCCGGTCCCTCGCGGCGGGGTCGCCTACAGCGCCGAGCAGGCCGTCTACCGCGCCGCCGAGATCGGCGGAGACCGCTGGGTGGTGAAGGCCCAGATTCACGCCGGGGCTCGCGGTAAGGCCGGAGGCATCAAGCTCTGTAAGAGCGACGTCGAGGTGCGCCAGGCCGCGAAGGAGCTGCTCGGAAGCACGCTCGTCACGGCACAGACCGGCCCGGAGGGGCTGCCCGTTCACCGCGTGCTGGTGGAGCAGGCGTTGCCGATCGAGCGGGAGGTCTATCTCGGCCTCGTGCTCGACCGGAAGTACGAACGGATCGTCGTCGTGGCTCACCCCCATGGGGGCATGGAGATCGAGGAAATCGCGCACCGCGAGCCGGACGCCATTCTCCGCGAGGTGGTGGAGCCGGCGGTCGGAATGCAGCAGTTCCAGGCGCGCGAGCTCGCCTTTGGGCTCGGGCTGCCGCCCGCGCAGGTCAATCAGACGGTCGGCACCATCCTAGGCGCCTACCGCGCGTTCCGCGACCTGGACGCGACGATGGTCGAGGTGAACCCGCTCGTACTCACGAAGGATGGACAGGTGCTGGTGCTCGATGTGAAGATGAGCTTCGACGACAACGCGCTGTTCCGGCGCCCGAATGTCGCCGAGCTGCGTGACTACGCGCAGGAAGACCCGCGCGAAGCCGAAGCCGCGGAGCACGACCTGAACTACGTCGGGCTGACGGGAGACATCGGCTGCATCATCAACGGCGCCGGACTCGCGATGGCGACGATGGACATGATCAAGCACGCCGGCGGCGAGCCGGCCAACTTCCTCGATATCGGCGGCGGCGCGTCGCCCGAGCGGGTGGCCGTGGCATTCCGGCTCGTTCTGTCGGACGCCAACGTGAAGGCGATTCTCGTGAACGTGTTTGCCGGCATCAATCGCTGCGACTGGGTGGCGCAGGGCGTGGTGCAAGCCGTGCGCGAAGTGCACGTGCCCGTTCCGCTCGTCGTCCGCCTGGCGGGGACGAACGTGGAGGAGGGCAAGCGGATTCTCGAGCAAAGCGGGTTGCCGATCCTCACGGCCAACACGCTCGCCGAGGCCGCCGAGCGGGTCGTCGCGGCGCGCAACAAGGCGAGGGCCGCGTGAGCGTCCTGCTCGACGAGAGAACGCGCGTCATCGTCCAGGGCTTCACGGGCGACAAGGGGACGTTCCACGCGAAGGAGATGATCGCGTACGGAACGAACGTGGTCGGAGGCGTGACGCCCGGCAAAGGCGGGACGACACACCTCGGCAAGCCCGTGTTCAATACGGTGAAGGAAGCGGTGGCATCGGTTGGCGCCACCGCGAGCCTGATCCTCGTGCCCGCGCCGTTCTGCGCGGACGCCATCATGGAGGCCGCGGACGCCGGTATCCGGCTCGTCGTCACGATCACCGACGGGGTCCCGGCCCAGGACATGATGACGGTGAAGCGCTACCTCTGGCGCTACCCCAAGGGCCGCCGCACCACGATGGTGGGGCCGAACGGCGCCGGGGTGATCAGTCCGGGAAAGGCGATGATGGGGATCATGCCGGGGCACATCTACGCGCGCGGGCCGGTGGGTGTGGTCACACGCTCGGGCACGCTCGGGTATGAAGCGGCCGCCCAGATGTGCGCGCTCGGGATCGGGCAGACGACGAGCGTCGGGATCGGCGGGGACCCGATCAACGGCAGCTCGTTCGTCGACATCCTGGCCCTGTTCGAGCAGGATCCCGAGACCGAGGCCGTAATGATGATCGGCGAGATCGGCGGCCCGCAGGAGGCCGATGCCGCGCTCTTCGTGAAGGAGAACATGTCGAAGCCCGTCATCGGCTACGTCGCGGGACTCACCGCGCCGCGGGGCCGCCGCATGGGACACGCGGGCGCGATCATCTCCGCCTTCGGCGACACCGCCGCCGAGAAGGCCGAGATCATGCGTTCCGCCGGGCTCATCGTCGCGCCAAGTCCGTCCGAGCTGGGGTCGACGATGCGCGAAGCGCTGCGACGCAAGCCTTCACCGCGGGTGATGGTTCCGCAGTGACCGATCGGCCCCGGGTGATCGTCACCCGCCGGCTGCCGGCTCCTGTCGAAGAGCAGCTCTCCCACCACTTCGACGCGCAGTTGAACCTCGAGGACCGGCCGCTCGACGCGGCCGGCCTGCAGCAGGCGCTGCGCATGGCGGACGCGGTTCTCTGCACGGTGACGGACCGGCTGACGGCGGACGTGCTCGGTGCCGAGCCGCTCCGCGCCCGCATTCTCGCGAACTTCGGCGTCGGGTTCAATCACATCGATCTGAAGGCGGCAGCCGCGCGCGGCATCGTCGTCACGAACACTCCCGAGGTCCTCACCGAAGACACGGCGGACGACGCCATGATGCTGCTGCTCATGGTGGCGCGGCGGGCCGGAGAAGGGGAGCGCCAGGTGCGGAGCGGCGGCTGGACGGGCTGGCGCCCCACGCACATGCTCGGCACCAAAGTCTCCGGGAAGACGCTCGGGCTGATCGGCATGGGACGGATCGCGCGCGCCGTCGCACGGCGCGCCGCGCTCGGGTTCGGAATGCGGATCGTCTTCCACGACCCCGTCACGCCACCGGCGGAGGCTCTCGCCGGCCTCGGGGCCACGGCGCTCGCGAGCGTGGACGCCGTGCTGCGCGACGCGGATTTCGTATCGCTCCATTGTCCCGCCACGCCCGAAACGCGTCACCTGATGGACGCGCGACGGCTCGCCTTGATGAAGCGGTCCGCCTTTCTGGTGAACACGGCGCGGGGTGACGTGGTCGACGAGCAGGCGCTGGTGGCGGCGCTGCAGGCCCGCACCATCGCGGGGGCCGCGCTCGACGTGTACGAGCGTGAGCCCACGGTCACGCCCGCGCTGCTCGCGATGGACAACGTCGTCCTGCTGCCCCACCTCGGGAGCGCCACGCACGAGACGCGGGTCGCGATGGGATTGCGGGCAATCGAGAACCTGTCCGCGTTCTTCGCCGGGACCGCGCCGCGCGATCGCGTCGCATGATCAAGGACTTCTTTGCGCAGAGCGGCGCGGAATACCTGCAGCAGCTCGCGGATCTGCTGTCGGGGCTCCTGCTCGACGTCATCCACACGCACCAGCCCGATATCGAGCCGGTGCTGCGCGGGGGCGCCGGGGCTGGCGCCCCCGCGCCCGAGCTCGCGGCGCGCACCATCCAGGCCCAGGGGATCCTGTTTCAGCTGCTGAGCATCGCGGAACAGAACTCGCTGATGCGCGAGCGGCGCCGCAACGAGGTCGATCGCGGGTACGAAGAGTTGCGAGGTACGCTCGCCAACGTCGTGAGCACGGCGAGCGCGACGGGTGTACCCGCCGCGGAGCTCCGCAAAGTGCTCGAAGGCCTCCGGATCCAACCGGTCATCACGGCGCACCCGACCGAGGCGAAACGCGTCACGGTCCTCGAGCGCCATCGCAGTATTTACCTCGGCCTGTTCGAGCTCGAGGCCACCCGCTGGACCCCGCGCGAGCGCGCGGGGCTCATCGATCACCTGCGGAACGACATCGAGATCCTGTGGTTGACGGGCGAGCTGCGACTGGAAAAGCCCACGGTGGCGCAGGAGCTCGCCTGGGGTCACTACTTCGTCACGGAGCTGCTGTTCGACGTCGTGCCCCAGCTCGTCGCGAAGATGGAGCGCGCGCTCGAGCGCTCGTACCCGGAGGAACGGTTCGACGTCCAGCCCTTCTTCCAGCTCGGCTCCTGGATCGGCGGCGATCGCGACGGCAACCCGTTCGTGACGATCGACGTCACGCGGCAGACACTGAACGACAACCGCCTCGCCAGTCTCCGCCGCTACCGCCACCGGATCGGGGATCTCGTCCGTACGTTGAGCATGACCGAGCGCACGCTGAGGATCCCGGATGGATTCCGCCAGACGCTCCGCCAGCAGCTCGAGCGCAGCGGGGACGGGGAGCGGATCATCGCCCGCAATCCGGGAGAAGTGTTCCGGCAGTATCTCGCGTGCGTGCTGCGGCGTCTGGACGCCACGGTCGAGCAGGCAACGCGCGGACTGCGCTCCTCCGCGGAATGCGGCTACCCGGCCGCCGAGGACCTGATTGCCGACCTCCGGGTCCTCGAGCACGGATTGACGGAAGCCGGATGCGGGCGGCTCGCCGCCGAAGTCGTTCGGCCGGTGCGCCGCGAGGTGGAGGTGTTCCGGTTCAGCACCTTCCGGCTCGACATGCGGGAGAATACGGTCCGCACGAATGAAACGGTGAGCGAGCTGATGCGCACGCGGAATGGGACCGGCCCCGGCGGGATGCCGACGCGCGGGTGGCTCCTGAACGAGCTGGGCCGGCCGCTCAAACCCGGCCACGCACCCGCCGCCCTGCCGGGGGCCGCGGCCGAAACCCTCGAGATGTTTCGGCTCATCCACGATGTCCGCGATGAGGTCGACCGGGCCGCGATCGGGACGTTCGTCCTCAGCATGACGCATTCGGTGGAGGACATCCTCGGTGCCTACCTGCTCGCCAAGGAAGCCGGTCTGTTCGCGGACGCGAGCGGGACGGAGAGCTGTACCCTGCCGATCGTCCCGCTGTTCGAGTCGATCGAAGACCTGCGCCGCGCCCCGGAGATCATGCGCGAGCTCTTGAACGTGCCCCTCGTGCGACGCAGCGTGCGGGCGCAGGGCGGCGTGCACGAAGTGATGATCGGGTATTCCGACTCCAACAAGGACGGCGGATTCCTCACGTCGAACTGGGAGCTCGCCAAAACCCAGGTCAATCTGACCCGCCTCGGGCGCGAGTGCGGTATCCCCATCGCCTTCTTCCACGGGCGTGGCGGCTCGGTGAGCCGCGGTGGAGCGCCGACCGGTCGCGCGATCGCCGCCCAGCCGGCCGGGTCGATTCAAGGCCGGCTGCGTCTCACGGAGCAGGGGGAAGTGGTCTCGTTCAAATACGCGAGCCGCGGCACGGCGGGCTATCAGATCGAGCTCCTGGCGGCGAGCGTGCTCGAGCACTCCATCCGGTCCGAGCGCGAAGAGCCGCTACGCACGAGCGCCGAGTTCGACGAGGCGCTCGAGGCGATGGCCGGGGCCGCGCACGCCTCCTACCGGCAGCTCGTCGACCATCCGGATCTGCTGAGCTACTTCCAGGCGGCGAGCCCGCTCGAGGAGATCGCGCTGCTCAACATCGGCTCGCGGCCGGCACGGCGGTTCGGCGCGAAGACGCTCGAGGACCTGCGCGCCATTCCGTGGGTGTTCGCCTGGACGCAAAATCGGCACTTCGTGCCGGGCTGGTACGGCGTCGGGAGCGGCATCGCGACCTTCACCGCGGTGCGGGGCGCGCGCGGCGAAGCGGTGTTGAAGCGCATGTTCAGCGAGTCACGGCTCTTCCGCCTCATCGTCGATGAGGCGGAGAAGACGCTGGCGTACGTCGACCTCGACATCGCGCGCGAGTACGCCGGCCTCGTCGCGGAGCCGCGCGTGCGGGACGCGATCTTCCCGCTGATCGAGGAAGAGTATCGCCGCACCGTCGCCGCCATCTTGAAAGTCAGCGGGACCCAGCGCATCACGGAGCGGTTCCCGCAGTTCCGGAGCCGGCTGGCGCGCCGCCTTCCCACCCTGGCGCACGTGAACCGCCAGCAGATCGAGCTGCTGCGCCGCTACCGCAGCGCCACCGGCAAGGAGCAGGAAGACATCCTGGCGCCGCTCCTGCTGTCGATCAACTGCGTGGCGGCGGGGTTCGGAACGACCGGCTAGACGGAGGGCGACCCGGTGCACGACGAGCGCTACTTCGGCGACGCACACCTACGCTTCCGGAAGACCATTCGGGCGTTCGCCCACGAGGTCGTGCGGCCCGTCGCCCAGCGTCACGACGCGGACGAGTCGTTCCCCTGGGACAGTGTGGGCCGCATGAAGGACCTCGGCCTGCTCGGCGTGCCCTGGCCCACCGCGCTGGGCGGGTTGGGGCTCGACTACCTCTCCTACATCATCGTGATCCACGAGCTGGCCAAGGTGGACGCGAGCCACGCCATCACGATCAGCGCGCACACGACCCTCGGCACGTCGCCGATCGTGGACTACGGTACCGACGTCCAGCGGGAGACCTTCGTCCCAAGGCTCGCGGCCGGCCGCGTGCTCGGGGGGTTCGGCCTCACCGAGCCCGAGGCGGGATCCGATGCCGGCGGCACGAAGACCCGCGCCGTCGATCGGGGCGATCACTACGTCCTGAACGGATCGAAGATCTTCATCACGCATGCGGGCGTCGGGGAAGTGTTCATCGTGACGGCGCGCACCGATCCGCACGCGCACCGCACGCGCGGGATCACGACCTTCATCGTGACGAAAGACACCTGTGATATCGGCGCGGCCAGCCGGGTCGGCGCGGGGCACGATGCCACGCTCCCCAAGTGCGCCGGGGTGCGCTCAGCAAAGAAGGAAGCCAAGCTCGGCTGGCGGGCGTCGGACACGAGGGAGCTCGTGTTCCAGGATGCCGTCGTGCCGAAGGCCAATGTGCTGGGCCGCGTGGACGACGGCTTTCGCCAGATGCTGAACACTCTCGATGCGGGACGAATCGGGCTCGCGGCGCTCGCGCTCGGGATCGCGGAGGGCGCCCTCGAGGAATGCGTGCGCTACACGTCGTCTCGCCGCCAGTTCGGCGCCCCGATCGCGAGCTTCCAGGGCGTCCACTTCGCCGTGGCCGACATGGCGATGGAAATCGAGGCCGCGACGCACCTCGTCTACCACGCCGCGTGGCTCAAGCAGACCGGCCGGCCGTTCAAGCGGGAAGCGGCGATGGCGAAGCTGTACGCGTCGGAGCTCGCGATGCGCGTCACGACGAAGGCGGTACAGCTCCACGGTGGGGTGGGGTGCACCACGGGAACGCCGGTGGAGCGCATGATGCGTGACGCCAAGATCTGCGAGATCGGCGAGGGGACGAGCGAGATTCAGCGCATCGTCATCGCCCGCCAGCTGCTCGGCGATCTCGTCAGTTAGCGCGCGTCGAGCCTAGACCTCCGGCGGGGCGTACGGCGGCGGCTCGGGCGTCTTCTGCTCGGGGTGGGCCAGCTCCTTGTGCAGGTGCTCGAGCAGCTCGAGCTGGCGCTGCTGGATGTGCCACAGCTCGTGCCACTGCTTGTAGCGCAGCGCGTCGAGCTTGTCGTGCAGGTCTCGGATCTCGAACTCCGCCATCAGATTGATCTCATAGTCCTGCTGCGCCTGCATCCGGTCCTTTTCTGCCTGCCGGTTTTGACTCATCATGATGACCGGCGCCTGGATCGCGGCCAACGCCGAGAGCGCGAGATTGAGCAGGATGTACGGGTAAGGATCGAAGGGACGCTTCGCGAGGATCCACGAGTTCAACCCCATCCATCCGACCAGCACGGCCGTGAAGATGAAGATGAATGGCCAGCTGCCCCCGAACTGGGCGACGCGGTCGGCCACGCGCTGTCCCATGGTCATCTTCGCCTCGTACTCCTGCTCCACGAGCCGCGACACGCGACCCCGGCGGGCGATCTTGCTGACGAGCGCCTGTTCCATGTCGGAGATCTTCCGGAACTCGGCTTCGAGGTAGCCCAGAAATTTCTTGGCGCGGTATTGCTCCATGCAGTCGCGGCAGATGCCGTGCGTGCCGTCCCAATCCGGGCGCTCGTTGCGAATGATCTCGAGGACCTGATTCTCCATCTTTTGCGGCGAGACGAGCTTCCGCCGGTCGACGAGCGTCTGACAGAGCGAGCAGGCGATCTTGGAGCTCGCGCGGGTCGGCTGTCTGGTAGCCATGGTTTCCCTCTCTGACGTGGGATCCGGCCCTACGGCGCGGCCGGCACCGCAATGTCCAGGTTCCTGACGAGAAACGCCCAGCGATCCGCCTGCTCAGCGATGACCTTGCTCGTCGGCTTTCCCGCGCCGTGGCCCGCCTTGGTCTCGATCTGGATGAGCACGGGACGCGGCCCCGCCTGAGCCGCCTGTAGCGCGGCCGTGAACTTGAAGGAGTGCGCCGGCACGACGCGATCGTCGTGATCCGCCGTCGTCACGAACGTTGCGGGATAGTGCGTCCCGGCCTTCAGCCGATGCAGCGGAGAGTAGGCGTACAGGTAGGGGAACTGCTCCGCGCTGTCCGCCGAGCCGTACTCGGTCACCCACGCCCAGCCGATGGTGAACTTGTGGAACCGCAGCATGTCCATCACGCCCACGGCCGGCAATGCCGCCGCGAACAGCTCGGGTCGCTGGGTCATGGCCGCTCCCACGAGCAGACCTCCATTCGAGCCTCCCGCGATGGCAAGCCGTTCCGGCGATGTATATCCCTGCGCGATCAGAAACTCGGCGGCGGCCACGAAGTCATCGAACACGTTCTGCTTGCGCTCGTGCATCCCCGCCTGATGCCACGCCTCGCCGTACTCACCGCCACCGCGCAGGTTCGGCACCGCGTAGATCCCCCCGAGCTCGAGCCAGCCGAGGATCCCGACGGAAAACGACGGCGTGAGGCTGATGTTGAACCCGCCGTAGCCGTAGAGAAAGGTCGGGTTCGAGCCGTCGCGCCGCAGCCCCTTCCGGTAGGTCAGGAACATCGGCACCCGCGTGCCGTCCTTGCTCGTGTAGAAGACCTGCGCCGTCTCGTAGCGCGAAGGATCGAAGTCGATCGCTGGAGCCTGGAACACCGTGCTCTCGAGGCGCGCGAAGTCGTAGCGACAGATCGTCGTCGGGTGGAGAAACGACGTGAAGGCGTAGAACATCTCGGCATCGCCGCGCTCGCCGCTGACGGAGCCGACGGTGCCCAGCCCCAGAAGCGGGAGGTCGCCGGCGGGACGGCCGGCCATGTCGAACAGCGCCACGCGGGAGTACGCATCGTGCAGGTACTGCACGATGAACGTGTCGTGGATCAGGTGCACGCCTTCGATCACATCGTCCGATTGCGGCACGATCTCGAGCCATGCGGTTCGCTCGGGATGGCGCGTGTCGATAGCGACCAACCGGCGGCGTGGGGCGTCGGCGTCGGTAACGAAGTAGAAGACCGGCCCGTCGTTCCCCACGAAGCCGTAGCCGCCATCGAACGCGTCGAGCAGCGGGACGACCGTGCCGTGCAGCCTCGGGCGATCGGCATTCTCAAGATCGAGAACGTAGACCCGGTTCCGGTGATCGGTTCCGAGCCACAGGGTGAGAATGAGGTAGCGTCCGTCATGGCTCACCTCACCGCCCACCCCCCAATCAGGCTGATCGGGACGCTCGTAGACGAGGAGATCCTCACTCTGCTCGGTGCCGAGGCGATGATAATAGAGCTTCTGGAATCTGTTGACCGCCTGGAACGCGGCCTCTCCCTGCGGCGGCTCGGCGTAGCGGCTGTAGAAGAATCCGGCGCCGTCGTGCGTCCAGCTTGCGCCGGAGAACTTGATCCAGCGCAACCGGTCGGGACGGTCCCGGCCACTCGCGATGTCGCGCACGTGGTACTCCTCCCAGTCCGACCCGCTCGCCGCGGTGCCGTAGACCAGGAGCTGGCCGTCCTCCGACGGGGCCAGGGTGGTGAGCGCGACCGTCCCGTCGCTCGAGAGCGCATTCGGATCGAGCAAGACCGCCGGTTTCGAGCTCAGCGACTCCTGGTGATAGAGAACCGCCTGGTTCTGTAGCCCATCGTTCTTGAGGAAGAAGTACCTGCCGGACTTGTGAAACGGGACGCCAAACCGGGGATAGTCCCAGAGGGCGGTGAGCCGCGCTCGAATGACATCACGCGCCGGAATCTGGGCGAGGTAGCTCTCCGTCAGCGCATTCTCCGCCTCAATCCAGACGCGTGTGGCTGGGGCATCGGGATCCTCCAGGGACCTGTAGGGGTCGGCGACCTTTGTGCCATGGTAGTCATCTACCTGGGATGTGGTAGGAGCCGGGGGATATCGCATCCCATGGCCCTCCAAGTTGCGTTGACCCTCCATTCCCACGAGCCACGCGCCCCGCGTCATGGCGCGAAATCTCAGATTGGTTGACCTAAGTTGCAAGGCCACTTAGATTTACCGCATGCATTGGACTTCGCTGATGCGCGTCTTCCAGCTCCCGACGACGGGAGCACCGTCGCGCATCCAAGCCAATCGGTTCTACCCATCTTCGGCTCCACGCTTTGTGAGCCACTTCCGACACAACACTGGTACTCTGGGGGCCGTGGGGCCCCGCAGGGTCGAGGGATCATGCGGTGAAGCGAGAAATCCTCGTCAGCGGAGGCGCGCGGGAGACCCGCGTGGCCATCTTGGAGGACGACTGCCTTGTTGAGCTCCTGGTCGATCGTCCCGACGCCCGCCGCTCGGTGGGCGACATCTACCTCGGCAAGGTCGAGGGCGTCCTGCCGGGCATCCAGGCGGCCTTCATCAACATCGGGGCGGACAAGAGCGCCTTCCTGCACGCCTCCGACCTGATCGAGTCGGACGAAGAAGACGGGGGCGAGGGGAACGGAGAAGGCGGAGACGACGAAGAAGAGCCGCGGGGGAGCGGGGGACGGGGAGGAGCTGGTCGCCGCAAGCTCCCCAATGTCGCTGAAGAGCTCCAGCGCGGTGAAAGCAAGATCGTGCAGGTCACGAAGGAGCCGATCGGGACCAAGGGCCCGCGCGTAACGGCCCAGGTCTCACTCGCCGGCCGGTTCCTGGTCTACATGCCGTTCGCTTCGAAGGTCGGCGTTTCCCGCAAGATCGCGAACCGCGAGCAGCGCGTGAAGCTGCGCGAGCTGGTGTCCAAGCTCGTCCCGAAGAACTCCGGCGGCTGGATCATCCGTACCGTCGCCGAAGACCTGACCGAAGAGAGCTGCAAGCGCGAGATCGACCATCTCCACAACCTTTGGAAGAAGATCAAGCGGAAGTCCGGCTCCGTGCAGGCGCCGGCGCTCCTCCAGCGCGAAACGGGCCTGATTCGCGGCATCACGCGCGATCTCTTCAGCGACAAGGTCGACTCCCTGCTCGTCGACTCGAAGGCGGTGCACAACGAGATCGCCCAGTACTTGAAGCAGATCGATCCCGACCTGATGCAGCGCGTGAAGCTCTACACGCAGGAAAGCCCGCTCTTCGACGAGTACGACGTCGAGGCCGAGATCCGAACCCTGTTCCAGCCCCGAGTCGAGCTGCCGTCGGGAGGGTCGATCATCATTCAGCCGACGGAGGCCCTGACGTCGATCGACGTGAATACAGGCCGGTACACCGGAAAGAAGGACCCCGAGAGCACCATTCTGAAGACCAACCTCGACGCGGCGCGCGAAGTCGCCCGGCAGCTGCGCCTGAGGGACATCGGCGGGATCATCGTGGTCGACTTCATCGACATGGAGACGCGCGGGAACCGGGACAAGGTGCTACAGGAGCTCCGCACCCATCTGGGGCGGGACCGGGCACGCACCAAGGCGTTCGCCGTGTCTGAGCTCGGGCTGATCGAGATGACGCGGCAGCGGGTGCGCCCCTCGCTCTGGCAGTCGATGACGGCGGACTGCCCAACCTGCACCGGCACGGGCCGGGTGTTCCGTCCGGAGGTCGTGGTACGACGCATGGAGCGGTCCTTGAAGCGGGTCGGGGCGGAGCACAAGGAGCGCCAGCTCGCCGTACGGCTGCATCCCGACGTGGCCCTCTATCTCGTGGAGCAGGAGCCTAACTTCCTGCGTCAGCTGGAGAAGCAGACCGGGCTCGAGCTCGAGGTGCGCGACGACCCGATGATGCGTCTGGACGAATTCCGGATGATGGCGCAGCCCGCGGGCCGCGACGTGACTGAGCTGTATGCGGTCGCTTGACCAACTCGTTGTGCGTGTTTAGGTTCCGCGCCCTATGACGTACGCCGTTTTCTCGACCGGTGGCGCGCAATTCCGCGCCGAGCCCGGTGCGACCGTGAAGATCCCCCTGGTGGCGGCCGAGCCGGGGACGAAGATCGTCTTCGACAAGGTGCTGCTCGCGAGCGACGGCAAGCAGGTGCGCGCGGGGCAGCCGCTCGTCGCTGGCGCCAAGGTGACGGCCGAGGTGGTGCGCCACGTACAGGGCAAGAAGGTGCGGATCTACCGGTTCGCGCGCCGCACGGGATTCCGCCGGCACGCGGGACACCGTCAGCGCTTCACCGAAGTGAAGATCGCCGACGTCACGGTCGGGTGAGGACCCATGGCACATAAGAAAGGCGTCGGCTCTTCGCGCAACGGGCGTGACTCGGGTCCCAAGGACCTCGGGGTCAAGCGCTTCGCCGGGGAGTTCGTCACGGCGGGAAGCATTCTCGTGAAGCAGCGCGGGACGAAATTCCACCCCGGCACGAACGTGCGGCGCGCGTCGGACGACACGCTGTTCACGGTGATCGATGGTGTGGTGAAGTTCGAGCCGAAAGACAAGCTCCGCCAGAAGGTCAGCGTCTACCCGAAGCTGAGCAGCAACTAGTCCGCCGCTAGTAGGTCGGCGGCAGGCTTCGATACCGCTCCAACAGCTCCGTTTGCCGGCTCCGCAGGGCAACCTCCTTGCCCCGCACGAACACGTGCTCCGCGGCGGTCGAGAACTCGAACGGATCGCCCGACCACACGACGACATCCGCGACCTTCCCGGGCGCGAGCGACCCGTAGCGGTCGGCCACGCCGAAGATTTCGGCGGGGGAGAGCGTCACCGCGCGCAGCGCCTGATCCCACGCCAGGCCGAACGCCACCGCGTTGCCGGCCTGCTGGCGGAGATTACGCGCGTTGTGCGTGTCGGGCTCGAGCAGGGCCACGTTCACGCCCGCGGCGGCGAGCAGCGCGGCGTTGGCCCGACGCACGCCCAGCGCGTCGTAGGAGGGAATGTTCTCGAGCGGCTCGACGAGCACCGGCACCTTCGCGCGCGCGAGTTTGGGCGCGAGCTGCCACGCTTCGGCCGCTCCCGCGAGCACGACTCTGAGGTGGTATTCCACGCCGATGCGCAGCGCGGTTTCGATATCGCTGCGCCGATTGGCGACCACGACGAGCGGCACCTCGCCGCGTAACACCGGCTGCAGTGCCTCGAGATCCGCGGCCGGGGCGGCGAGCGCGTGCATCTGCGCCCGGGTCCAGTCCACTTTGCGGCGACCGAACTCGAGGGCGTCGTCCAGCACGTGCCGCAACCGCTCGGCCGCTCCCGCGCGGGAGCCGCCCCCGGCCTCCCTCGAGTGCTCTGTCAGGTCGGCGACCATCGCCGCGGGCGACTTGATCTCCATTGCCTCGAGCGTCGCGCCATCCAGGTCGATCAGCACCGCCTGACCGAGGATCAAGCCGCTCTGCGGAGTGGCGAGCGCGGTCGTCACCCCCTGCATGCGCGTGATCGGAATCAACGTGGAGGCCGGATTGATCGCCTCGGCGACGTTGAACGCCGCCGCGACGGAGTCGTTCTTCACCGCGCCGTCGTTCGTCTCCGTGACGGCGTCGATTTCCGTCAGCCCCATCTGTCCCGCACCATCGATCAATCCCGGTGTCACCCACTTCCCGCTAGCGTCGATGCGGACGGCATCAGGCGGGATAATCACACTCTGCCCCACCGCGACGATCTTGCCCGCACCGATCAGCACCGTGGCGCGCTCGATCGGCGGGCCCGCCACCGGATAGACGGTGCCACCCGTGATAGCGATCGTCTGTGCCAGCAGAATGCCGATCATCGATCGTCGCCCGGGGGCGGCTCTTGCCCCAGCTCGAAGTCGGAGCGTGGCTCGTGCGCCCGATCGGTGCGGTCGTAGACGAGCCAGCCGTCGTTGTAGACCTGCATCGCCTTCGAGTAGACCGAGAACGGGTCTCCCGACCAGACGACGACGTCCGCCATCTTCCCCGGCTCGAGCGTCCCGACGATCGAGTCGACCCCGAGCACCCAGGCGGGATTCGCGGTGATCCAGCGCAGCGCCTGGTCGCGCGAGACGGACAGGCCGGCGCGGTCCCCGGCGTACATCGCCTTCGCCGCCTCCTGGTTCAGGCGCTGGATCCCGCGCGGATCGTCCGAATGGAGCGTCACCCGCGCGCCGGCGTGTTGCAGCAGGGCGGCGTTCTCCGGGATGCCGTCCATCGCTTCTTCCTTGAACCCATACCAATCGGCCCACACGACCGCCGCCGTGCCGGCCTGGGTGAGCAGGTCAGCGATCTTGTAGCCCTCCACCGCGTGGTGGAAGGCGCGGATCGTGAACCCAAACTCCCGCGCCAGGTCCAGCATCTGCGCCATGTCGTCAGCGCGGTAGCAATGGACGTGGACGTACATCTCCCCGCGGAGCACTTCGGCGAGGGTCTCGAGCCGGAGGTTTCGGTCGGGGGGGTCGCCGCGGCGATCCTCGTTCCACTTGTCCCAGCGGCGACGGTACTCCTGCGCCTGAACGAACGCGGTCCGATAGCCCGCCATGTTCCCCATGCGTGTCGACGGGAACTGATTGCGACGTCCATAGGTGCGCTTCGGGTTCTCGCCGCACGCCATCTTCAGACCGTAGCGCGCATCGGGGAACTTCATCTCCTGGACGGTGCGCGCCGGAATCAGCTTGAGGACCGCGGTTCTCCCGCCGATCAGATTGCCCGAGCCCGGCAGCACCTGGATCGTCGTCACGCCCCCCGCGATGGCGAGCGGAATCTGCGGGTCCTGCGGCCAGAACGAATGCTCCGCCCAGAGCTCCGCCGTCACCGCGCTCGTCATCTCATTCACGTCGTTCTCGGCCTCGGTGCCGGGCGCGGCCATCACGCCGAGATGGGAATGGACGTCGATGATCCCCGGGGTCACAAACTTTCCTGTCCCGTCAACACGGATCGCGTCCGGCGGCGCCTGGAGCCCGGTGCCGACGGCGACGATGCGTCCGTCCTTGAACAGGATCGCCGCGTGGGGAATTTCCTGCCCCGCCGCTGTCATGATCGTCGCGTTCTCGATCAGCACCGGCGGGTAGGGGTGCCGCTGATACGTAGAGGGGTAACGTGCTCCGCCGGCCAGCCCGAGCCACAGCGACGCGAGACCGGCGAACGGTATGCCCTTCATTTTACTTCGCGAGCTCGAAGACGACCGGCGCCCCGACGATCTCGAGCTTCACGATGCGGCGTGGCGTGTCGCTGCTGACGTAGAGCACGAAGGGCGCCTCGCCACCCGACACCCGCACCTTGAACGTCTGGAACGTGCCCGCCGGCACGGTCACGGTCTCAGCGGACGCCACGTCGACGCTCAGCACTTTGGCCGAGCCGTCACCCGACGAGAACACGCTCATCGCGAAGCTCTTGCCGGTCGCGAGCGGTAGGGCGGGGATGAGGACGTTCACCGCGTTCGCGTCGTACGTGCCCGGCGCCACCGTCGTGTCGATCGTGAGCGAGCGCGGAGTCCCGCCGGGTTGCGGTACGGTCGCGCTGCCTTTCACGCGTCCGCCGTCGTAGCGCAGATGCGCCTCGCTCTGCTGTCCGCCGGCGTTTCCCGTCTGGTCGACCTCTCGAACGCCAAAGGTCGTTGGATCGAAGACGAGTGCGAGATGCTGTCCTCCCGCGGGCCCGAGCGCCAGCGTCTCGTCGAAGACGAGCGAGTCAGCCGTACGGCGGAGCTCGGTCACGCGAGCGCCCAGCGGGTTGCCCTGCACGAGCACCACGAAGCTATCCCGGCGCGGGACGATCTGCGCGGCGTCGAGCGTGAGCGGCCCCGTCTGCGGCTTGAGGTCTTCGGGAGCGATCGGATGCCCCTGGAGGTCCACCACCCGCACCGGCGCGATCGCGGCGAGCTTGTCGTATACCCTCGCTCCATCACCGACCACCACGATCGAGAACGCCTCGGGACGGAACAGCCGCTTCGCGGCCGCTTCCGCCTGGAGTGCGGTCACGGCGTTCAGACGCTCGCGGTACAGGCGCAGGTAGTCGGGGTCGAGCCCGAGCAGCTTTGCCGTGGCGACCTGGCTCGCGATCTGCCCGGGCGTCTCGATCGACAACGGGAACGAGCCGACAAGGTACCCCTTCGCGGCGACCAGCTCCGAGTCGGGAATGGGCGCGGTGCGGATCAGGTCGATCTGGTGCAGCAGCTCGTGGAGCGCGCTGTCGGTCGCCGCCGTGCGCACCCCCGCGGCGCCGACCCAGTAGCCGAGCCCGCGGTAGCGCCGGAACGACGCGTGCGTGTCGTACGTCCAGCTCTTCTCTTCCCGCAGCACTCGAAACAGGCGCGAATCCGCGCCGCCGCCCAGCACCTGCGTGACGACGCGGCCGGCGTAGGAGAGCGGGTCGGTCGGCAGGATCGTGGTGTTCCCAACGAGGATCGTCGACTGCGCGGATGCGGCGCGGTGCACAAGCAGGATGTCCGTGGCGTGCTTCGCCGCCGTGCTCACGGGAGCGGGCGCTTGCGGCTGGCCGCCCGTCCACCCCGCGAACGATTTCTGGACCAGCGATTCAGCCTGCGCGACCGTCACGTCTCCGGCGACGACGAGCAGCGCGCCCCCCGGGCGGATCCGCGTGTGCGCGAAGTCCACGAGATCCTGCTGGCCGATCGCCTTGATGCTCTGCTCGGTGGCGCTGCGGCCGTACGGGTTGTCGCCGTAGATCTCCTTGCCGAAGAAGCGGCCGGCGATGCTCGCGGGCTGCGACAGCTCGAGCGCGAGGGACGACAGCTCGCGCGTGCGGGCGAGGTCGAGCTCGCTCGCTGGGAAGGTCGCGTTGCGCGTCACGTCGCCCAGCAGATCGAAGATCAGGTCGAGCTGATCGCTCAGCGCCTCCGCGGTGATCGTCAGAAAGTCGTCGCTCGCGCTCGCCGAAAGGCTTCCGCCGACCCCTTCGATCGCCGAGGCGATCTGGTCCGCGCTGCGCGTCGTCGTCCCCTTGGTGAGCACCTCGGCGACGAGGTCGGCGAGGCCTTCCTTGCCGCTCGGGTCGTAGATCCCGCCCGCGCGGAAGCTCAGGCTCACCGACGCGACGGGCAGCGCGTGCCGCTCGACGACCACGAGTTCGACCCCGTTCGCGAGCTTGACCTCCTGAAACGGAGGGAACTGCGCGGGGGTGAGCAGCGTCGGCTTCGGCGGATGGGACGGAAACGAGTCCTGAGCGGAGAGCGCCGCCGGGGAGACGAGCGCGAGGCCCGCCAGAAGGAGCGCGGCGCGCCTCATTGTCCGTCTCCCGCGCCCGCCTGCTCAGCGCCCGGCGCGACCACGACGTCGACGACGTTCGCGCTGTCGAGGTACCGGCTCGCCACGCGGCGGATGTCGTCGGCCGTGACGGCGAGGTAGCGGTCGATGTCCGTGTTGATCTCGGACAGCGACGCATGGAACATCTCGTAGTGTTGCAGCGTCTCGGCCCGTCCGAGGGACGTCTCGCGGCCGCGGGCCCAGCCCGCCCGGAACACGTTCTTGGCCTTCTGGAGCTCGTCGGCGCTCACGTTCGTGGCCCGCACGCTGTCCACCTGGGCCTGGACGAGCGTGTCGAGCCGTCCGGCGTCGACGCCCTGATTGGCGACGGCGAGAATCAACAACACGCCCGGTCCGCGCCGTGAATCGTACGGGTTCATCCCGACCTGTACGCCAAGCGCCGCCTTGTCGCGCCGCACGACGGACACGTTCAGTCGCGAGCTCTCGCCGTCCCCGAGGATCGACGAGAGCAGGCTCAACGCCGGCGTATCGCGATCGGCGTGCGGTGGAATCCGATAGATCCGGACGACCGCCGGGAGGCTCGCGTTCGGATCGTGGATCGTGCGGTGCTCCGCGCCCGGCGAAATCGTGTAGTCGCAGGCACCGGCGGGCGGCACCGGCTGCCGGGGGATCGTCGCGAAGTATTGGTTCACAAGGCGGCGCAGCTCAGCCGGACGGAAGTCGCCCGAGACCACGAGCGTCGCATTGTTTGGGGCGTAGTAGGTCGCGAAGAACGCCTGGACATCAGGAAGAATGGCGGCATCCAAGTCCGCCATCGACCCGATCACGCTGTGCGCATAGGGGAAACATTTCGCGCTGTCGAACGGCCAGGCGAGACCCTCCGCGAAGACAACGCCGTACGGCTGGTTGTCGACGCGCAGCCGGCGCTCTTCCTTCACCGTCTCGCGCTGATTATGGAAGGTGACCGCACTGATCGTGAGCGAACGCAGGCGGTCGGCCTCGAGCCAGAGCACCACGTTGAGCATATTCGACGGCACCGTCTCATAGAAATTCGTTCGATCCTCGGCCGTCGAGGCATTGTCCTGCCCGCCCGCGCTCTCGATCAGGTGTGAGTGCACGCCCTTGGGCGCGTGCGCGGAGCCTTCGAACATCAAGTGCTCGAAGAGATGCGCAAACCCCGAGCGCCCGGGGCGCTCATTGCGCGACCCGACGTCGTACCAGATGTCCACCGAGACGACGGGGGTCGTGTGATCCTGGGAGTAGATCACCCGCAACCCGTTCGGGAGCGTGAAGGTCTCGTAGGCGATCGCTCCCGCCGCCCGCGTCGTATCCCGCGGAGCGAGCGTCGCGGACAAGAGCGAAACCACGCAGTACAACCCGTTCACCATGCTCACGGACTCCCGGAAGAGGGTGCGACCGGCGTGCTGCCGGCCAGCTCGAAGCTGAAACGACCGTCCAAGGTCTCGCCCTTCACGACGCGACGGGGCGCCGCTCGGGTGACGTAAACGCGATAGTGCCCGCTGCGGAGCGGCAGCACGTCGAAGCGTCCGGCCCGCACCTCGATGGTCGTGGGTTGCTCGGCCACGAGACTCAACGTCTCGAGCGAGTCGCCCGTTTCACTGTAGGCTCGTACCGCGAGCGAGTCCCCCGGCGCGGCGTTGGTCACGGCCGCCGCATAGAGCTCGTAGTACGACCATACGGCCCCCGGCGGAAGCTCGGTGGCGTGCACGGGGACCTCGGACGTCTTGCCGTTGCGTAGCCCGTAGCGGTGCCGCCCGCGGACCTGCCCGTTCTCCACTGACAGGTCGTACTCGACCATGTCGGTATCGCTCGTCTCCGACACGCGGTCCACATGATAGAAGGAAGACTCGGGGCGGCTGGTAGCGCGGTCGAGCACCACGCGGACCTGTTCTTCCACGGGCTCGAACTGGGATGTCGCCGTGTAGACGAGCTGCTGGTGAGCCCCGGTGCCGCGGGTCTCGTACTGCCACAGCGCCGAGCCACGCTCGACGTGGTCGAGGAAGAACGCGAACGAGTCGCGCGTCGCTGGGATCGCGGCGAGATCGAAGCGGAGGGGCTTGGCCGGTCGCTGGGCGACGGCAGTACTCGCGAGCAGGATCGGCAACCAGCGCATGGGCGTGGCGGAAGCTATCACCGCCGCGCCTCAGCGACCACCCGGCGGGCGACGTCCGGGGTGTTGGTGCAGAGCGCGTCCACGCCGAGCGCGAGCAGGCGTTTCATTTCCGCAGGTTCGTCCACCGTCCAGGCGATGAGCTGCATCCCGGCGCCGTGCAACGCATCCGCGAGCGGGGGATCGATCAGCGCGTGATCCTCCCACAGAGTCGTGGCGCCCGCATCGGCCAGATCGTTGAGGGGGTGAACGGGATAAGAGGAGCTGAGGACTCCGCACCGCAACCCGGGAGCGCGCGCCCCCAGTCGGCGGATGATGCGGTGATCGAAGCCGTGCACGGCGTATCCGGCGGGGTTCGGGCCAGCTTCGATTGCCTTGAGGAGATGGGAGTCGTACCTGGGGTCGAGCGTCTTGACCTCTATGTACACCCTGATCGCGGATCCCGTCACTTGCAGTGCCTCCTCGAGCGTGGGCACCGGGTCGCCGTTCGGGAGGCGGAGGGCCCGTACCTGGGCCGCCGTGAGCTGACTGATGAGAGGAGAGGCGCCAATCCGCGGGTCGTGGTGCACGAACAGGGTGCCGTCCGCGCTCGAATGGATGTCCAGCTCGACCCCGTCCGCCCCGGCGGCGACGGCGGCGCGGAACGACGCCAGGGAGTTTTCGACCTCGCGCTTCGGGGCGCCCCGGTGGCCGATGACGAGCGCGGTCATGGGGAGGGAGGGTAGGGCACGGCTGCGGGGATTTCAAGGTTGAAACGTCTTAATTTCCTCTCAGCGCGAGCGTCTATAGGTACCTTAGCGCATGTCTCCAGCGGACCCCGTCGCCGCCTCGGATGCGGCGTTGATCGCCGCGTGGCAGGGCGGTGACGAGCAAGCGGCGGCTGAGTTGGTGAGCCGTCATGCACGAGCGTTAGCGCGGTTCCTCAGCGCGGCCGGTGGGCAGGATGCGGACCTCGACGACTTGGTGCAGGACACGTTCATCCGGGCGTTTCGGGGTGCGGCGGGGTTTCGGGGACAGTGTCAATTCCGGACGTGGCTGCTGACGATCGGCGGGAATGTCCTCAAGGATGCCGGCCGGCGCGCGCGGCGGGCACGCAACGTGCCGCTGGACGAGGAGCTGAAGGCGACGGACGGTGATCCGCACGAGCACACCGTCGCGGCGGAGATGGAAGACCGGCTGCGGGCGGGGCTCGACCGGCTGCCGCGAATGCAGCGTGAGGTTTTCCTCTTGAGGGCGCAACAGGGGATGGAGTACGAGGACATCGCGGTAGCGCTCGAGACATCCACGGGAGCGGCGCGGGTCCACTACCACCATGCCGTCAAGCGGTTGAAGGAGCACTTGAAGTGAACGACGATCAATTGCAGGACGACGGGCTTCGGGCGGTCGCGCAGGGTCTCGGCAGTCGGGCGGGGGACCGTCTCGACGTCGAGCGCACCAGCGCCGCCGTGCTGCGGCGGCTGCGCGAGCAGCCCGCGGTCACGTGGGCCCGGCCGCGCGTGGCGTGGCTGCGTCTCGCGGCCGCGGTGGTGCTCGTGGTCGGAGCGGGAGCATTGCTCCGCACGGCGCGGCGTCCCACGGCCGCGGTTCCCGCGGCGGCGGCCGGCGTAGATTTGGGCGATCTTTCGGCGGACCAGCTGCACGAGATCCTGAACACGATCGACCGGCCGTCCGAAGACGAGGGGTCGGGCGACACGGGGCTCGACGGCCTCACGGCCGGCGAGCTGCGCAGTCTGTTGCGGTCGCTGGAGGGGTGATGAAGCACATCGCCGTGATGCTGCTCGGTCTCGCGCTGCCGCTTGCGGCGCAGCAGCCGCTCGACTCGGGCGGCGCCCCGGTACCGCCGCGGCAGATGCAGCAGCTGCGCCAGATGGTGCTCGAGCGCTGGCGCGAGCGCGTGCGCACGGAGCTGAAGCTCACGGACGATCAGGCGACCAAGCTGCGGGCGACCGAGGAGAAGTTCGCGGCCCAGCGCCGCGAGATCGCGCAGCGCCAGCAGCAGGTCCAGGCGGCGTTACGCGGCCAGCTCCAGCCCGGCGTGGCGGCGAACGCCGACACGGTACGCATGCTGATGGATGAGCGGACGCACAACCGCACGGCGATGGCCGAGCTCGAGCGTCAGGAAGACGCCGAGATCGGGGGGTATCTCTCGCCCGTGCAACATGCCCGGTATCAGTTGCTGCGGCAGGAGCTGCAGGATCGGATCGCCGAGCTGCGGCGGGAACGTCGTCAGCGGATGTGGCGGGCGCGTCCGGCGCCCTGACCAGCCCTACTTCATCATCTGCTCCATATCGACGATCGTCATCAGAACGACGGCGCCGGTGATCAGCACCCAGCTCTTGTCCGAAGGTCCCGGCGTCATCGCGAAGGTGAACAGCTGCCGCGCCGCGGCACGAACCGGCGTGCTGTCCACGCGCGCGGGCTCGAGCACCTGCTGCTGAATCATTTCCCTCGCCGCGGGAACGAACACCGGATCTGACGCCTTGAGCACGACCACCCGGTCGGGCTCGACGTGACCCGCCGTATCGAACACGTATTGCAGCGCGACCCACCCTTGCAGGTGCTGCTTCTTCGCCTCGGCGGGATAGATCGTGGCCGGGGCAACTTTGATCGTCGGCTCAACCAGCTTGAGGCCCGCCCAGCTCGAGTCGGTGGGTGCGTCGAGTGTCTTCAGGTCGGGCGCGAGCGGCATGGGGCGGGGCGGCTGGACGCAGGCCACAAGAACAGGGAGCAGGAAGCAGGAGAAGCGACTCATGGGGTGCATGACAGTAAGGTAATAGCGCCTAGAGGTTCAGTTGGAGGCCGAGATATCCGATGAATCCGGGGTTCGAGTCGGTGGAGCCGGGCAGACTGCGGCCGAGGGCGACGAGCAGGGTGTAGTGCTGCGAGAACGTGTGGCGCGCGCCGAGTTGGAACAGCCATTCTCGCGTTCCGTCGGCCGGAGTCGAGACCCCGTGGAGCTCGGCCAGGAGCTCCCAGTCCATCGGCGCGTCGTATCCCGCGACAAGGCCGTAGGCCCAGTCGCACGGCCCGTCGCGTTGGAGGTTGAGGCCGGCTTCGGCGTTCAGGGCGAGCCGGCCCATCACATGGGCATACTCGATCGGCAGGAACAGCTCGGTCGTACCGCCGAGGGTCGAGTTATGGAAGGTGACGGCCGGGTAGGTGGAGACGGCGTCGGGGCTCGTGTTCGTTCCGACGAAGCGCCAGCGGGCGCCGAGGCTCGCGCTGCCGAGGGCGGTTTGCGTACTCGCGCCGCGTTGCGTTTCGATCACCCAGGGGATTTCGAGCTTGATCTGGACTCGTTCGCCGGCGCCGTAGTTCATGTCGAGGATGGGCGTTTCGGCGTGCCAGGCGCCGGGATCCTCTTGCTCGGCGGTGAGCGCGACGTTGATCTCCCAGTGCCGTGGGGCAACCGTGCGCGGATCGTCGGTGATGAGGGGAGGGCCGCCCTGGGCGCGTGCTGTTGTCGTGGCGAACGCGAGCCCGAGCGCCGAGAGCAAAGCGAGTCGGTGAGTCAGAGAATCCTTCTTGTGAGGATGCCGGTGTTGTTCGGAACAAGCTAGCTTACGCGGCACGCTGGCCCGAGTGGCGGAATGGCAGACGCAGGGGACTCAAAATCCCCCGGCCGCAAGGCCATGAGGGTTCAAATCCCTCCTCCGGCACCAGACACTCCTCGCCTTCCCCGGTCGTTCTGCTCCCTGATAGAGTCCCGCGCATGAACGGAACCGAACGAGTCTCCTTC
>Ga0187780_10000492_pt1 | contig 29594 bp, 24 predicted proteins | sample 1015_Q2_SP10_20__FD_132429 | JGI IMG/M metagenome (GOLD analysis project Ga0187780, IMG submission 132429) | Tropical peat soil microbial communities from peatlands in Department of Meta, Colombia - 1015_Q2_SP10_20_MG | ecosystem: Environmental > Terrestrial > Soil > Wetlands > Peat | place...
CAGGCCTTCGCGGACGTCGTCGCCGGTCAGGTTTTCCTTCACATCCTTGAACAAGCCCATCTGCTGGCCGGCGTAGTTGATCGTTCGAGTGAGCGCCGTGCGGAAGCCGGAGAGATGTGAGCCACCGTCGACCGTGTTGATGTTGTTGGCGAAGCTGAAGATGGTTTCAGAATATCCGTCGTTGTACTGCAAACCGATTTCCATAGTCACGCCATCGCGCTCGGCTTCCATGTAGATCGGTTTGTCGTGCAGGACGGATTTGCCCCGGTTCAGGTGTTTAATAAATTCCGCGATGCCGCCGTTGTACTTGAATTCAACTTTCTTCGGCTCGCCGGTCTTCGGATCGGTCGTGCGCTCATCTTCCAGGGTGATGAGCAGGCCTTTGTTCAGAAATGCCAGTTCGCGAAGGCGCTGCGCCAACGTATCGAAGTTATATTCCGTGGCCGTGAAGATTTCTTTGTCCGGCACAAAGTGAACTTTGGTTCCGGTCTTCACTTTGGCAGCGCCGGTTTTCTTCAGCTTGCTGGTGGGCTCACCCTTTGAATAGGTCTGCTCCCAGGTGAAGCCGTCGCGCCAGATTTCCAGCTCCAGTTCGTGACTGAGCGCGTTGACGCAAGAAACGCCGACACCGTGCAGACCACCAGAAACTTTGTACGAGGACGTATCGAATTTCCCGCCGGCGTGGAGTTTGGTCATGACCACTTCGGCGGCGGGAATTTTTTCGCCGTCGATATCCATGTTGTCCACGGGAATGCCGCGGCCGTTGTCTACGACCGTGATCGAGTTGTCGATGTGAATGGTGACTTCGATTTTGTCGGCGAATCCGGCGAGCGCCTCGTCGACCGAGTTGTCTACGACTTCATAAACCAGGTGATGCAGCCCCAGTTCACCGGTCGAGCCGATGTACATAGCCGGGCGTTTGCGGACGGCTTCCATCCCGCCCAGCACTTTGATCGACTCGGCTGTGTACTCACCGTTCGCTCCGCTGATTGGAGTTGCCCTCCCGTTTTTGTTTCTGGTATCGACGACGGCTGTAGTGATCTCTTTTGTGGCCATTCAGCTCCGTGGGGAATCGCCGGAATGAGCTTCTTTCCGGCACGAGTTTTCGGTCACCCGTAGCAAGCTCAACCTACTGAAATTATTGATACTTATGGCGACCGGAAACTCCTCAGATTTTACCACATTTGTGGCCGATTTTCGACCCCGAACCGCGACGGTAAACCCTAGGTTTTGCGGCAGTTAGGGCCCTCATCTGGAGGCCGCCTGAGGTTTCTCTCGGATGACGTGGAAATGGCTATTGCTGACATGAGAAACAGCAACGTTTATTGCGATTTGGCCCGGTTAGAAGATTTGGATGGAGTTCCGATTCTGAGAAACTCGATAAGCTCCTGCACCTCCTCTTCACTGGTGCCAATAAAAGTGTAGGAGAGCACATAGCCTCGGGACAGCATCGCCAACGTGCTCTGGTGCATACCGACACCGCCGATCTGTTTTATGAAATCCCGACGGAAGACTGGCTTCCCGTCCACGGGAAATTCATAAGGCTCATTCACCGGCTTCATGCCCTTAGCTTCGGTGGCTTCCGTCAGAGGCCCAAAGTACTGGGCGGCATTTTTCAGACCCGGGTAGTTTGAAAGACCTTCTGCCGCGATCACAACCGCGGAGTTCACGTCGCCGCCGCGAGCGAGCGGCGGACGTTCGAAGATGCTGAGAAGCACAGTCGACTTTGCGGGGTCGCTTGAAGCATCGCGCATTTCATCAGTCCGGTCCACCCAGCCATAGCGAATCCTGTAGCTGAAGCCGAAAAAACGGTTACGGTAAAAGCCATTACTGGTTTCCCCGGGGTCAACATTGGCGGGCACGGCCGCGGAAGAATCCTGCCTGGTACTTTGGGCAGGAAGATCAGCGTTCGGCAGTAGCAGGATGAGGAGACAGAGCAACGGCGCGAGGCGGCGAATGATCATGAGCCGCTAGAATAGCACCTCTAAACCGAACTAAGCCGCGCCGGCCTAATCCGCTGCGATGCCGACCGCAGTCGGTTGTGAACAGTGGGCACACCGCCGGGCATCGATCGGAATCTCGCTCAGACACTCTGGACACTTCTTCGTCGTTGGATCGGCCGGCGTTGGAGCTTTACGCGTTTTTTCTATCAGCATGTTCACCGGAACCACAACAAAGAAGTAAACGGCAGCCGCGACCAACAGGAATGAAATGGCGGCGTTGATGAAATCGCCGAGCGCGAACACGCTGCCATTGACCTTGAACTGAATCGCCGAAAAGTCCGGCTTGCCAACAATGGCAGCAATGAGTGGGGTGAGTAAGTCTTTGGTGAAGGCCGAAACCACAGCGGCGAAAGCCGCGCCGACGACCACGCCAACGGCCATGTCGATGACGTTACCGCGCAGGATGAACTGCTTGAACCCTTTGAGCATAAAGGCCTCCGAGCAGACGAGTGGTTTCCAACTTTACGGCGGGTCGATTCGGGCGTCAAGGGCCGAAGTCACGTCCAGTGGGCAAGTTCTGGCGAAGACCCTCAGATCCGCATGGGCATCACGATATAGCGGTATTTGTACTCGTCGCTGTCGGCGGGGCGCATCTGGCCGGCGGATTGAGGATCTTTGAATTCCAGCTTCACGTCGCCGCTGCCAGTGGCCTTTAGGAAATCCAGTAAGTATTGCGCGTTGAACCCGATAGCCAGAGCGTCCCCGTTGTAATCGGTTTCAATCGAGTCCTCCGACTCGCCGGTCTCAGTAGATGAGGCCGAGAGTTTCAGCTCACCTTTTTCCAGGCGGAGACGAACTGCTCGCGAACGCTCGTCGGCAAACTGGGCGACCCGGGAAATTGCTGCGTTGAGATCATCGCCGTGAACCGTGACAACCTTGCTGGTGTCTTTCGGAAGAACGGCTTCGTAATTAGGGAATTGGCCGGTCAGCTGGCGTGACGTGAGCAGCCTTCCGCCGATGCGGAAATACAGCGTGGATTCGTCTTTGGCGAAGTCGATGTCGTCGGCCTCGGTGGAATCGAGCAGCGACTTCAGTTCGTCCATGGCTTTCTTCGGCACCAGGGTCTTCATCTCGCCGGAGACCCCGTCAAACTTGTTTCCCGTGTGCTCGACGTGGGCAAGCCGGTGTCCATCCGTGGCGACCATAGTGATAGATTCCGGCTTCAAGACCATGAGTGCGCCGTTCAGCGTGTAGCGCGATTCCTCGTGGGCAATGGCGAACCCGGTTTTAGCAATCATTCCCCGCAGGACCTGCGCCGGGATTTTCACCACGCCGGAGGTGGGAAAGGCGGGCAGTGTGGGGAAATTGGACCGGGCCATACCAACCATCTTGGTGTTCGAGCGTCCGCAGCGAATACTCACCCAATGGTTTTCCAGCAGCTTGATGGTGATATCGGCGTCCGGCAGCAGCTTCACATAATCGTGCAGCTTGCGGGCAGGGATGGTACAGGAACCTTCTTTCTTGACCTTCGCAGGGCAGGAGGTGCGCAGGCTCAGGTCGAGGTCGGTCGCGGTGAGGGATAGCTTGTCGCCGGCAGCTTCGAACAAATAATTCGAAAGAATGGGGATCGTGGTTTTGCGTTCGACCACACCTTGCGTCGCGGTGAGCTCTCGCAGCAGCTCAAATTTGCTGACGGTAATTTCCATGGTGCTGGTCCGTGGTTCGGTGGCAATTGCTTCGACCGGCATGTCCTAATCCCCCGGATTGAAAGGCTAATGGGATACTTTCCTTATATCAAAACCAAACCCGCAACACACAGCACGAAAAGACGAGGCATGAAGAAAGCTCCGGCCGGTCCGTGCCCATTGCGCCCGCCGCTTCCTCGGTTCCAATCAGGCTGGCTTCTCGGGAGCCGCGGTTCCCAAGCTGCGGTCTATCCACCCAACTGCTCGGTCAATTTATTGACGAGCCGGTTCAAATCCTTGTCTGTTTTCCGGGCCTCGTCGATCTTCTCCACTGAATGCAGAACAGTGGTGTGGTGCTTGCCGCCGAATTGACGTCCGATCTCCGGGAGCGAAGCTTCCGTCAGGTGTTTGGCGAGATACATGGCGATCTGCCGGGGGTAGACGATCGCACGAGAGTTGTTCTTCGCCTTGATCTCCACCAACCGCAGGCCGAACTGCTCCGCCACAGCTTTCTGGATGGACTCAATGGTGACCTTGCGTGCCTGGGAATCGATGAAGTTCTTGAGCACCTGCTGCGTATACGGCAGCGTGATCTCGGCTCCGATCAGAGAGGAGTGGGCGACGAGGCGGATCAGCGCGCCCTCCAGCTCGCGGACATTGGACCGGATGTTGGAGGCGATGTAGAGGGCCACATCGGTTGGCAGAATGACTTTTTCCTGCTCTGCTTTTTTCTGCAGAATCGCCACCTTGGTCTCAAGATCCGGCGGCTGAATATCGGCGATAAGGCCCCACTCGAAGCGGCTGCGCAGGCGATCCTCAATTTCCGCCAGCTCTTTCGGCGGACGATCGCTGGCGATCACGATCTGCTTCATCGACTCGTGCAGCGCATTGAACGTGTGGAAGAATTCCTCCTGTGTACGCTCTTTCTGGGCGATGAACTGGATGTCGTCGATGAGGAGGACATCCACGTTGCGGAACTTATCGCGGAAGCTGGTCATCTTGTCGTAACGCAGCGAATTGATCATGTCATTCGTGAACTTGTCGCTGGAAACGTAGCAGATGGCCGCTTGTGGCATGCGCTTGGCGACCTCATGGCCGATGGCCTGCATCAAGTGGGTCTTGCCCATGCCAACGCCGCCATAAAGGAATAGCGGGTTATAGGCTTTGGAAGGACGTTCGGCGACGGCTTGGCAGGCGGCGTGAGCAAACTGATTGCCGCTACCGATGACAAAGGCATCGAAGGTGTAGCGGGGGTTCAGTTGCGCAGCACCGTCCCAGTCAAACCGCGATTGCGACAGGTGTGCCGCCGGGGCTGGCACCGGGGACAAGCCTCCGTCGTGACGCAGAGGAGTCGCGGCCGGATCACTTTCAGGGGTGACGAACTGCACTTCCTGGTATTCGAGGCCGAGATTGTCGAGGGCTTCCTGGATCAGGTCGAGATACTTATCGTTCTGACGGCGCGCCTCTTCGGTTTCAACCCGCACGTAAAGAATGCCGCCGCTGGCATGGCTGTAACGCGTAGGCTTAAGCCAGCGATCGTAGGCAGGCCGGTTGATCTTCTTTTCTAGCGCGTCGAGAACGCGCAACCACGGATTGGGGGTAAGTGTTGGACTTGGAACTGACATGTGAAATTCTTAATGGGGCCTGCCGCCGTTCTCAGCGCCCGGTTATAAACTTGATCGCTAATCTCGTTTTTCAGCGGAGCACTCTCCGCCCGGCTGGCGGCTTCGCTGGAGCGAGAGAAAAAATTTACAAGTAGGGACAGTCCGGCATACTAGCACAAAATTTTTCGGTTTTCGGAAAACTTTGGCAAAGATTTTTCCTGACCCGTCGATTCAAAACGCGATTAGAAAATTCTGTCAAGTAGCAATTCTATAACTGCCGCGCGAGTAGTGCAGGATTGGGCGAATTCAACAACCGCTGCGGTTGCACTTTCTGCGGTGCATGCAGTTTGCCTCGAAGGCAGCCGGAACGCAGTGATGCACCTCACAGCCGGCCGCGACGTGACGGAGCCCTGCGAGCGGCATCATGATTTCGGCGCAGCTGGCGCCCCGCGTGTCGCGCTGGTGATCGCTGGTTTGCTCGCTTCGCGCGCAGTCATTTATACTTTTCATTCCGCCCCGCGGTTGTATTTCCAATTCAATCAGGAGCAGGTCAAGTTGAATGCCTAAGCGTACGTTCCAACCTAACCGGCGTCACCGCTCGAAGACGCATGGTTTTCGCACACGGATGAAGACGAAGGGAGGGCGGGCCGTGATCTCCCGTCGACGTGCCAAAGGACGTAAACGGGTTTCCGTAAAGCCCGGTTTCCGTGAATAGATTTTCCTTTCGCAACAGGCAGAAGTTTCGCAAGCCGGGTTGGCGGTGAATGTGAGCGAGGCTGCCCGGGAGAACCTTCCCAGACCGCCCGCTGCGCGAGCCAGTTTTCCGCGCAGTGTGCGACTGCTCCGGCACAGCGACTTCGAGCAGGTGTACAAGCTTGGAAAGCGCCATTTCGCTGCTCATGTGACGGTGTTTTACCTGCCCCGAGAAGAACGAAAAGGGGTGCGTTTCGGATTTACCGTGGGAAAGTTTCTGGGCGGCGCGGTCGAGCGCAATCGAATCAAGCGCCGTATCCGCGAAGCGGTTCGTTTGCACAAGGGCCAGATGAGTTCAGGCGTGGACGTTGTGATCAACCCGAAAAAATCCGCTCTGAAAGCGCGCTTTACCGAATTGCAGAGAGACATCACGCGCGCGCTTGAAGTGATTGGAAAGTGTGATTAACCGTTACACAAAACAACCTTCCGTGCCCATGATTGGCAAGAAGCTGCTCCTGTTGCTGCTGCGCGCCTATAAGTGGGCGATCTCTCCTATGCTGCTTCCGGCGTGCCGCTACGTGCCGACCTGTTCGGAATACGCAATGGAAGCGGTCGAGCACTATGGGGTGCTGCATGGGAGCGCGAAGGCATTGTGGCGGTTGATGCGTTGCCACCCGTTTGTAAAAGGCGGAGTCGATCCGGTAGTGAAAGTCCCAGGCCAGAAAATGAGCGCACCTGATTTTTGCAGTCACTGAGAAAGAAAAGTTGCCAGATTACCAAAATCCTCAGCAAGAGCCCGGCATGGAGCGCCGGCTTCTGCTCGTCTTTGTGCTGACGTTCATTGTGATCGCGCTGTTCCAGCCGATCTTGAAAAAGTATTTGCCACAGGCCCCTCAGCCGGCGCCTAGCGAAAGTCCAAAGCAGGCTACGGCCGCGGCGGCAACCGTGGCGCCTGCCGTCGAGCCGAACCCGTCAGCAGCGGAGAAAGCTGTCAGCAGGCAAGCGAGCTCAGAGTCGCAAACTGTCGTCGAAAATGACCTGTATCGCATTACGTTTAGTAATCGCGGTGCTCAGGCCACATCGTGGATTCTGAAAAAATTCGATGATGAGCGGGGCAAGCCCCTGGATCTGGTGAACAATGCTGCCGCTCAAAAATATGGGTTTCCCCTGTCGCTTTGGACGTACGACGAAAACCAGCGCAACAAGATCAATTCCGCTCTGTACGTCAGTTCAGAATCTGGAACCCTGACTTCGCCTGCGTCGATCACCTTTGAATACGCGGACCAGGAGTTGATTGTACGGAAGGTATTTCGCTTTGATCAGACCTATCTGGTTCAGGTCGAAACTTCGGTTTCCGTGAAGGGCAGCCAGGTCGCGTCATTTCCCATGTGGCCATCCGGCCTGGGCGATGAGAATTCGCCGGTGGCCTTCGCGCCCGGACGCATCGAATACCAGCTCAACAGCAACGTGGAACGACTAACCGCCAAGAAGATCAGTGGAGGCGCGACCCTGCCTGGCCCATTCGACTGGATCGCCGTCACCGACCAGTATTTCGCGGCGGTATTCATTCCCAACAACCCGCAGGATGCGGGAGCAATCACGCTTCGCAACGCTTTCGATGTCCCAAAGGACCCGAAGAACCCCCAGGACACGACGAAGGTCGATGTGTTGGGTGTGGCAGCAGGAAATGTGCACGGCAGCACGGTAGAGCGTATTTATGCGGGGCCTAAAGAGCTGCAGACTCTGGAAGCCGTATCGGTACCGACCATTACCGGCAAGAGTCCAGATTTGCGCGCGCTGATCAACTTCGGATTCTTTGAAGTGATCGCTCGCCCACTTTTCGTATGGCTGCGTTGGACGTATAAGTTCATCCACAACTGGGGTTGGGCGATTGTTATCCAGACCATCATCATCAACCTTGCGTTGCTGCCGTTGCGCGTTTCCAGCATGAAATCCGCACTCAAGATGCAACGCATTCAGCCGCAGATGAACGCAATCAAGGAGAAATATAAGAAGTACGGCATGCGTGACCCGCGGCGGCAAGAGATGAATACAGAGATCGGGGAGCTGATGAAACGCGAGGGCGTCAGCCCCGTGGGCGGGTGCTTGCCCATGCTGATCCAGATGCCGTTTTTGTTCGCGTATTACAGCATGCTGGGATCGGCCCTGGACTTGCGACATGCCCAGTGGATGTGGATTCATGATCTTTCGTCCCCGGATCCCTATTTGATTCTGCCGATCCTGATAATCATCACCGGTCTCGCAACCCAGCGCATGACACCGCAAGCCGGTATGGACCCGTCGCAACAAAAGATGATGAACTTGATGATGCCGGTGATGTTCGGCATTATCAGTTACAGGCTGGCGGCCGGGTTGTGCCTGTATTGGGTTGTGGGAAGCTTGATTGCGATTGCGCAACAGTGGCTGATGAACCGCACCAGCCTGGGCCAGGAGATGCGCGAGATGGCGCTGAAGAGGGCGAGGAAGAGGGAGAAGAAGTAGTCAGTAGCCAGAAAAATTCAATTCGTGCCGATCACAGACAAAATCGCGGCTGCAAAGAAAATTGACGAACTCCTGCGTGGGGTGGTCACACATGGCGGGCTACACCTCAAGTACCGGATCACGGTAGATCCGCCGCTGCCCGAGGAGCGGGATTGGGAACGGCCGGAAATCCTGGTGGAGCTTGCCGGGCCGGACTCGACGCTGTTGCTGGAACGAGGCGGCGAGCTGCTGCGCGCCATTGAATTGCTTGCAATCGAGTTACTTCGTCTGGGGCCCAATGAGCATGAAAAAATCAGCTTCGATTGCATGAACCAGCGCGCGATGCGGATTGAAGAACTTCGCATGGCGGCTTCGGTGGCAGCAGAAAAGGTGCGGAAAACGGGAGTGCCGTACGAGTTTGCTCCCATGTCGTCGCGCGAGCGCCGGATCGTGCATCTTGCCCTCAGGGATTACGGTGATCTGCACACTGAAAGCCGCGGCGAAGGCGTCCGCAGGTGCCTGGTTGTCTACCCGAGGAATTACCAGTCCACTGCCAAACCTTCCGCCAGGACTATTCCTTAGTGTTGGTGTCCTTCGCTGCACCTCTTGAAAGTGCAAACTAGAAACTCGAAACTGGAATTGTGAACCTCGACGACACAATCGTCGCAATCGCCACGCCACCCGGGCGAGGCGGCATCGGCGTGGTCCGGATTGCAGGTCCCCAGGCAAAGAGCATCGCCCTTCCGATGCTGCGGCTCAAGCACGATCTCGAGCCGGGTCGCGCCGTATTTGGCGAGTTAATCGAGCCGCGTGCTGACAATGAAAGTGCGAGGGCGGACGGAATCAGGTGTCCGTCTGAGCGGAACTCGACGAATCGCATTGACGAAGTTGTGGTGACTTACTTCGCGAAACCTCATTCCTACACCGTAGACGACATTGTCGAAATTTCTGCGCACGGATCTCCGGTGGTGCTGCGGCACATTCTGGACCTGGTCATGGCTCGCGGCGCCCGTCTGGCAGAGCCCGGCGAATTCACCATGCGCGCCTTCCTCAATGGCCGGATTGATCTCACTCAGGCGGAAGCGGTTCGCGATCTGATCGATTCGCAAACGCTGTTTCAGGCCAAAGTGGCGGCGCAGCAGCTTGAAGGTGCACTGTCACACCGTTTGCAGCCGATCAAGCAAAAGGTCGTCGAACTGATTGCGTTATTGGAGGCAGGAATTGATTTCGCGGAGGACGACGTCTCCGTTGCTGCTGATCAACAGATTCTGGGGCGCATCGCCGCAATCCAGCAGTCCCTGGACGAATTAGTTGCCTCATTTGCTTATGGAAAGGTAGTGCACGAGGGTCTGACGTTGGCAATTGTGGGACGCCCGAATGTGGGCAAGTCGAGCGTGTTCAACCGGCTGGTCGAGCGGGAGCGTGCCATTGTGACTGCGACTCCGGGAACCACCCGCGATCTGGTCAGCGAAACTGTTGCCATTGGCGGCATTCCTGTGAAGCTGGTTGATACTGCCGGCATTCGTCGTGCCCAGGATGAGGCCGAAAGCATTGGAATTCGCAAATCGAAGGAAGCGCTGGCTGACGCCGACTTGGTGCTGGTGGTCCTCGATTCTTCTCAGGCGTCCTCCGAAGAGGATCGCGAACTAATGGGGCAGCTGAACGGACGACCCGCGATTCTGGTGCCCAACAAATCAGATATCCGGAGCTCTCAGTTTTCAGTTCCCAGTTCTGGGTTGGCCTGCGTGTGTACGTCGGCGAGAACCGGTGATGGAATTCCTGAGTTGAGGCGGGAAATTCTGCGGCAAGTAGGGGGCGAATCGGGGGTCGAGCGGGAGGCCGGTTTTCTGACCAATGTTCGTCATCGGAACCTGGTGAGTGAGTCTTTAAAGGCTCTCGATGCAGCCAAAAGAGCGGTCAATGAAAGGGTGCCGCACGAGATGCTCTTACTCGACCTGTACAACGCTCTCCGTCCCTTGGATGAGATCACTGGCGCAACGACCACAGACGATATCCTGAATCTGATTTTCAGCACGTTTTGCATCGGCAAGTAACGCGCTTAACAGGGCGCTACTACTCTGGTGTCACGCTAGAATATAGGCAGCCGGTTTGCCGATGTGGGTTTTCGACAGTGACCACTTTTACCGAACATTTCGACATCGTTGTAGTCGGAGCAGGCCACGCGGGCTGCGAGGCGGCGGCCGCCTCGGCGCGAATGGGGCTCAAGACTGCGCTGTACACGCTGAATGTCGACCTCATTGCGCAGATGTCCTGCAATCCGGCTGTCGGTGGGATCGCCAAGGGGCACCTGGTTCGAGAGGTGGATGCCCTCGGCGGAATCATGGGCGAGGTCACGGATGCTGTCGGCATTCAGTTCCGGCTGCTGAATACGTCACGTGGCCCCGCCGTGTGGTCTCCTCGGGCTCAATGCGACAAACAGGCCTATCGCCTGAAGATGCGCGAGGTCCTCGAGTCGCAGGCCAATTTGAAAATCAAGCAAGCTGAAGTAGCGGACCTGATTGTTTACGAACCGCCGGGCAGTGACGGTCCGGCTCGCTTCTGCCGCGGCATTCGTCTTCGCGATGGAAGAACGGTCGGCGCGTCTGCCGTGATCATCACAACAGGAACGTTCCTGAACGGGTTGATTCATTGTGGCGAACAGCAATACCCAGCAGGCCGATCCGGCGAGCCTCCAGCAGTGCTCTTGGGAGAAGCGCTGAAGCGGCTTGGACTGCGCGGGTGCCGTTTGAAGACCGGAACTCCTCCTCGCCTGGACGGACGCACCATCGACTGGTCGCGCTTCCAGGTTCAGCCGGGTGACCCTGATCCGACGCCGTTCAGCTTCCGCACCAGACGGGTTGCGCACCATGACAAGCAGGTGCCTTGTTACATCGCATGGACGACTGCGGAGACCCATCGCATTATTCGTGAGAATGTGCATCGTTCGCCGATGTACAGCGGCCAGATCCAATCCATCGGTCCGCGATACTGTCCCTCGATTGAGGACAAGATCGTGAAATTCCCCGACAAGACGACGCACCAACTCTTTCTCGAACCAGAGGGCCTGAACACGAACGAGATTTATGTAAATGGCATGAGTACATCACTGCCAGTGGAAGTGCAGCTGGCAATTTTGAAGTCAATTCCTGGGCTGGACACGGCGGAGATGCTACGGCCAGGCTACGCCATTGAGTATGACTCGATTGATCCGACTGAACTCGAGCGGACATTGGAGACCAAGAAGATTCATGGTCTGTTTTTAGCGGGACAGATCAACGGCACCAGCGGATACGAAGAAGCGGCTTGCCAGGGCCTGATGGCGGGAATCAACGCGGCCCTCAAGGTGAAGGATGAAAACCCGCTGATTCTGGACCGAACTGAAGCGTATACAGCGATCCTGATCGACGATCTGATCTCGAAGGGAACCAACGAACCGTATCGCATGTTCACCTCTCGCGCCGAGTTCCGCTTGCATCTGCGGATCGACAATGCTGACCGCCGGCTCATGCCACATGGCCGTCGGGTTGGACTAATCTCAGAATCCGCCTGGGCGGAATTTGTCGCCAAGCAACAACGCCTGGAATTCATGAAGCGAACGCTCCAACAGACAAGGTTGACCGCCGAGATGATGTCGAAAATCGGCGATATTGCCGACAGTCAAGGGCGATACGACCTGTCCTCGTCAACCGGCCAGACTTTGGCCCAACTGCTAAAGCGTCCCGAGATAACCATCGAACAACTCGTTCCTTTTTTGCGGCAGTTGAATCCGGAGTTCTTTGAAAGGAATGGCTCACGTGGCTTGTTGTCTTCTGAGCTGAGGAACGAGCTCAAGTCGGTGGAAACGGAAATCAAGTACGAAGGCTATCTGGCCCAGCAGCAGCGCGCCATTGATCGTTTGAAACGGGCCGAGCAGCGCACCATCCCGGAGTGGTTCGACTATCGCTCGGTCAGCGGGCTCTCCCGCGAAATGCAGGAAAAGCTGCTGAAGATCCGGCCGCGCACGCTGGCCCATGCCTCGCGCATTCCCGGGGTCACGCCGGCCGCAGTTTCATTGGTGAATGTCTACATCGAGATTCAGGCGAGGCGTCGCGACCAGGCGACGGCAGCGGTATGAGATATTTCAAGGAAATGCCGCTCTTACTCAGGCGCGCCCGTGAGGTGTGGATCGGGTAAGGCCCGGCTTCTAACTCCTGGTGCCACTTTTAGCCCGCGGCGTTGACCAGCTTTCCGAAGGTCTTCATTCTCGACTTTGCCTTCCTTGCGCCCCTCTGGCTGCTGCAATCTGCTCACTGACTGCGATAAGGCAAGAGCTTGACACTGCTATAGGTCTCTGTTGTAGTGTCCGCCAGCGGCAGCAGGTAATTCCAGCATGAGAAGCAGCACGGTGACGATTCGAGATGTAGCCAAAGCCAGCGGTTTCTCTTCCACGACGGTTTCCATCGTTCTCAATAATGCACCGCTCGCGCGCTATATCCCGGCCACGACCAAGAAGCGAATCGAACGGGCAGCGAAGAAACTGGGTTACCGGCCTAACCTGTTCGCCCGCTCTCTGCGCAGCAAGCGTAGCCATACGGTTGGGGTCATGGTCTTCGATATGACCGATCCGTTTTGCACGCTGGTCCTGCGTGGAATCGAAAATGCACTCTACCAGTCCTCATTCTTGCCGATTCTGACCGACGTCCACAATGACCGCAGCCGTTTCGAGCGGTATCTGGAAATGTTGCTGGACCGCAGGGCGGAAGCCCTAATCGTGCTCGCCAACTGGCTTTTCGTGAACATCGATGTGCTGGCGGATCTGGAAAAGAGCAGTGTCCCGACAGTCATGATTGGCCGTGAGTTGCGGAATCCGTCGGTCAGTTCGGTGATCGTGGACAATGAACTTGGCGCTCACACTGCCCTCGAGCATCTCTATTCTCTGGGGCACCGCAAAATCGCGGTTATCCGCGGCCCTAAGGCACTGGCCGACAGCGCGCCGCGCTGGAAGGGGATTCGCACATTTGCGAAAGCGAGCGGACTGGAACTGGATCCCAAGTTGATCGCGGACCTGCCGGAGTCCAGCGAACCCATTTCAAGTTTCGAAGCCGGATTCAAGTTGACCGAGGATCTGCTGAAGCAGAAGCGCCCATTTACGGCGCTGATGGCATTTGACGATATGACCGCATTTGGCGCCATACGCGCACTGGCCAAAGCCGGGCTACAGGTTCCACGGGACTGCTCGGTGATTGGTTTTGATGATGTCGCTGTTTCCAGCCTTTATACTCCTCCTCTCACTACCGTCCGCCAGCCCATGGAGGCCATGGGAGCGATGGCAGTAAGTATTGCGCTGGATGGCATCAACGCAGTGTTGGAAAAGCGCGAGGTAGCCGCCGTCCACCGCAAAATGGCGCCCGAATTGGCCCTCCGCGAGTCCACCCGCCGGCTGTTGTGAGTTTGGTCACTGACGGAATCCCCCCTTTCAGGTATTTTTGTTCTTGACTATCGCAGCCAATCTACAACACTATTAATACGTTTTAATAGCGGGATTTCTCTAGATGGCACGGCTGGGCACACGCCGCCATTGCAAGCACAAGATCCGATACTGGCATTTCAGGAGGGACGCCATGAATTCACTGGCTTTCATCTACCGATGCGCACGATCGTGTTTTTGGGTATGCCTCCTTACCGTTTTCGCGGCAACGGCTGCCTTCGCGCAAGCCGGGAGAGGCAGCATCAGCGGCACAGTTACCGACCCAAGCGGGGCTGTGATTCCGCGGGCGCAGGTCGTTTTGCTGGACCGCGCGACGGGAACCAAGCAACATACGGTCACTAATGCAGCGGGACTATACAGCTTCATTTCTCTCAACCCGGGTGAGTATCACGTCACAGCCAGTCAGACCGGTTTTGCCAGTGTCGCGCGAGACAAGGTGGCGGTCACTGTCGATCAGACCACCGTGGCGGACATCGCCTTGCGTGTGGGCACCACAACTGAGGCGGTCACAGTCACCGAAGGAGTGGATCTGGTTGAGCCTACCAGTTCTACCGTGGGCACGCTCATTCCATCTGAAGCGATCGATCGGGTTCCGTTGCTGTACCGCAATGTTTACGATCTTATCCAGTTGAGCGCGGGCGTAATTCCGGTCAATGGTTCCCCTAACTCGAGCGATTCGATGCAGTCCGTGCAGAACATCTCGGTTGGGCGGCCGGGAATCGATGTGTCTGCTGACACGATCAACGGAGCTATCAATGGATCGGTGTACTACATGGTGGACGGCAGCCCCATCGGAATTGCGGAGAATAACTCCGCCGCCATCCTGCCGGCGATGAACATTCCCGAAGATGCCGTTGAGGAGGTCCGCGTCGAAACGCAGAATACGCCGGCAACGTACCAGAGCGGCGCGGCGGGAGTGATCAGCCTGGTGAGTAAGTCCGGCACGAACCAGTTTCATGGCGACGCCTTTGGCATATTCCGCCCTAATGCTTTGTCAGCCAATGAATACTTCAACAAGCAGTCAGAGCTGTCTCAAGGCCAAAAGAATACGCCACCCGATTTTCACCGTTACCAGGCGGGGGGCGCGATCGGTGGCCCGATTAAACGCGACAAGCTTTTCTTCTTCGGCGATTACGAGTACACCGATCAGCAGCAGTTCGAGGGCGTCGACTTTTTTACTGTTCCCACCACTGCCGAGAGGACCGGAGACTTCTCCCAGATGGGCTTTCCGATCTATGACCCGACGAAGCCCGACCTGTCTAATGGCCAACGGCAGCCATTTCCGGGGAACAAGATTCCTAATCCCAATCCCATCGCATTGAATTTTCTGTCGCATTTCCCTCATTGCAACATTCCCGACCCCGTCTCCTGCGATGCAGCCACCAGTGACGTCTCGAATAATTTCGGCCTGCCGGGCCTGGATCCGTTCAAAGCACACCGGTTCGACGTCAGGGTGGATTGGAACCAGAGCGAGAAGCAGCGCATCTTCACCCGATTTTCTTATGACCACTTGTTCTTCACCGAGGCCAACGTCTTTAACAACATGTGGGACCCGAACTATGCCCAGAACGTGACAAATGCGCGCAATGTTGTGGTAGGGGATGACCTGACCATCAATTCCTCTACCGTCCTGCAGTTGCGTTATTCGTTTACCCGCCACCATGAGAATCAAGGAGGCGATCCCCGGCAGATAGGCACAGACCTTGCTTCGCTGGGTTTTCAAACCCCAACTGCCGCGGACGAGAATTTCCAACTCCTTCCGATCATCGTCTTTAACGACTATCCCAGCCCAGGTAATCAGCTAGGCGGCACCGGCAATTACAACACGTTTCTTTATGCCAGTGAGAACAGCGATGTCAGTGGCACGGTCAACAAGGTCTGGCGCAAGCATCAAATATCGACCGGCTTCGAGTGGATGAAGCGCTACCTCAATGTCGGCCAGCCACCGAACCCCTCCGGCGCGTACGGTTTCGACATCACCGCGACCGAGCGGTCGCTGAACGATCCGACTCCGGTTGGCGGCAGCGATTTTGCCTCCTTTCTCATCGGCATGGGAATGACGGCGAGCGCCGAACCTGGTGTTGGCTACAATGCGAATTTCAGCAAAGACATCTTCCTGGCCGGGGCCAATCCCTACTATTCGGCTTTCCTCGAGGATACATTTCATGCTTTGAAAACTCTGACGATTACCGCCGGTCTGCGCTGGGACATCTTCGGAGGACGCACGGAGCGGTTCAACCGTTTGGAATATTTCAATCCCACCGTAACTAATACCGTTAGCGGTGTCCCCTACACCGGTGCGGAAGTCTACGCCAAGGGCAACAATCGGTCTCCGTTTACGACGAACCTGCACAACTTTGGGCCTCGGCTGGGTTTCGCCTGGCAGCCGATCCAGCATCTGGTTGTACGCGGCGGCGCAGGCTTCTATTACGGCCCCAGCCCACACAACGTCTCCAGTGCCATTGACAGTGACGGGTTCTCCAGTTCTACCCCGTGGGTTTCAACTTGCTTTAACGCAGACGGCAATACTGTCTTCAACGGTGCCGGCTGCGGGGGAGTGACGGCAGGCCCTGTGGACAACTTCACGGTGCCGTATTCATTAACTAATCCCTTTCCCACTGGAGTTATTCCCACTTTCACCAGTCCTCCGCCGGGTCTCGCCAATAACTTAGGGATATCCTTGAGTACCGTGCTGCGCTCGCAGCACACACCCACCACCTACAACTACAACTTCGGACTTGAGTATGAGTTGCCGCATCAGGTGATTGTGAGCGCCGGCTATGTCGGCAGCCGCGGACTTTTCCTGCCCTTTGTCAATGTCGATTCAAACGAACTTGATCTGGGGACAATCGCGAAATACGGCAGTTCGCTGTGCATCACGAATGACCCTAGCTGCTCGACAGCACCCAACCGCTGGGCGAATCTCCCGGGCGCGTTCAACGGAGTGCCAACCGTGCCTCTATGGTTTGCGATCCAGCCATACCCGCAGTTCGGCAACGGCAGCTTCAATGGGAGCAGCGGCCTCAACGGGGGCAACGGGGTGATTGTGTGGGGCTATGCCGGCGGCGACTCTGAGTACAGCTCGTTGCAGATGAAGGTGCAGAAGAGACTGACGAACCACTTCACCACGCTGGCCACCTTTACCTGGGGGAAACTGATCACCGATGACGGAGTTCCTCCCCTGCAATTCGTGGGTCAACACAGCACTGTCGCTCAGGACTGGAGAGATTTACGCTACGAGCACTCGGTCAGCCCGCAGGACGTCAAGTATAACTTCAGCGGGCAGGTCTCGTATGACCTACCCGTTGGCAGCGGGCGGGCAGTGAATCTCAATGGTGTATCGAATGCCATTGCGGGTGGCTGGACCATCAATGGCATACTCTACCTCGGCACCGGCATTCCCATCGAGTCACCGACCGTGGGGGCAGCGGTTCCGTACTTCGATCAGCGGCCCGACATGATTTGTAATCCGGCAACTGGCGCGCCGCACACCACTGCGGCCTGGTTTAATCCCAACTGCTTCGCCATTCCAGCCAGCCCGTTTGTTCCGGGAACGGCCCGGCCCTTCCTTGACGGCGTTCGCACCATGGGAGCGCGGGAGCTGGACGTCTCGATTTATAAGACATTCCGCCTAGGGGAGAATAAAGAACTCCGATTCGATGTCTCCTCTTATAACCTCCCTAACAAAGCACAGTTTGGATATCCGAACGTGCCGACCGTTACTGTCGTCAGTGCGGCGCTGGGGCAGACGCCCCCCAGCACGGCGAATTTCGGGCAGATCACGAACACGATCAATACCCCGCGCCAATTCCAGTTTGGCGCGCGTTTTAGCTTCTGAGAAGTGAAACGCCAGAGGCGGGTTCTTAAGGGCCCGCTTCTGGGTTGCTTTCAGCCGCCTTCTGGTGTCCTGGTCCTAGAGAGTTCGTTTGAATAGCGGAGTGGCCACCGCCAGCGTTATAGCCGCGAAGATCGTGAGATAGATCATGTCGGGGACAATCGCCCCCAGCCCGGTTTCTTTCAGCAGCAGCGACTTGAATCCATGCACCGCATACGTGAATGGATCGGCCACGGCGATAACGCGTAGCCACTTGGGAAAAGCCTGGACCGGATAGATCGAGCCGCTGGGAAAAAACAGCAGCGTGTTCAGGATGCCGAAAATGGCACGCGGAACCAGCGGGTCCTCCACGCGCACCATAAGCAGGAACATAAATGTGTTGAAGGCGATCGAGGTCAACACGATCATGATCAACAAGCCGAGAATGATGTCGGGATGAAAGATGGTCCCCACGCCTGCCAGCAGCGAACCAATGATTGTAATGACCACTCCCGTCATCACCGCCTTGATTGCTCCGGCGCCATTCAGGCCGAAGACCAGTTCCGTCTTCTTGATGGGTGTGACCAAATATCCCTCGTGCACACCCCGAGCCTTGTCGTCGATGTAAAGCATTCCCCCACCAATCATCACTGAGACAAACATAGCTAGAGTGATCGAACCCGGCAACAAATACTTCATGTATTCGATATAGGGATACAGCTCGACGATTTGTAGAACGGTTTGCTGCAGGATGCGAGGAGAAACGGTGGGTTCGTTCAAGGCCTTCGTGATGCTGGTGAGCTCGTCTTCAAGAGTAGAACTCATGAAGTTGTCGGTGTTGTCGACAACCAGGGCGATGCGGGGCTGATCCTGTTCATAGACCCGGCGTGAATATTGGGGAGGAATGATTACGGCGCCCTGGATCTTGCCATTGCGCACGTCTTCCATGGCGGTTTTCGGGTCGCGGTAGTAAACCGGGAGGAAGGTTCGCATGTTGGTGCGCACCGAATCAAAAGCCTCGCGGATTTTGAGGGCTTGCGTGCCACCATCCTGATCAACTAGTCCGAGCTTGGCGTCGCGGATCTTGCCGCCGAACGCGTTGCCCAGAACCATGAGCTGGACTAGCGGGAAAATCATGGAAGCCATCATCAGTGCCGGAGAGCGGAAGTACTTCCGCATTTCACGTTCGATAATTGCCAATATCCGATTCACGGTTGTGATCCTGGCCTCTGCGGCATCACGAAGGCGTATGCTTTCTGCAGCTCATCGCGCAGCTGGCGTCCGGTGTAGTGAACAAAGACATCGTCCAGGGTGGTGTTCTGCACGGAAAGTGATTTCAGTGGAACGCCGGCCTGCACGGCGGCTTCCACCAATTCCGTAGTGGTCTGTGATCCGTTGCTGCTCAGCACGCGGTACATGCCGGCGGATTCGTTCTGCACCGAAGTTACCGCGCTTAATTGTTTCAATCCCTCTTCCCAGTTTGCTGGCGGATTCTCGAATTGAACTTCGATCACATTCGACCCCGGCACGCTGGCCTTGAGTGCGGCTGGCGTGTCGAGAGCCACGAGTTTGCCGTGATCGACAATGGCAACCCGGTGGCAGAGCCGGTCCGCTTCGTCCATATAATGTGTGGTGATAAGAATGGTGAGCTTGCGGTGAGCTTTGATGTTGGTCAGCATCTCCCAGACGGCAACCCGGGAGACCGGATCGAGTCCGGTCGTGGGTTCATCGAGAAAAAAGATTTGCGGGCTGTGCACCAGGCCCCGAGCAATTTCGAGGCGGCGGCGCATGCCGCCAGACAGAGTCTTGGTTTGAGCGTTGCGCCACTTTGTCAGACCGACCAGCTCGAGCAGCTCATCGATCGCGGCTCTGCGTTTTTTTGCCGGAACATCGTAAAGCTTGGCATAGATGTTCAGGTTCTCTTCGATGGTGAGATCGAGATCGCTGGTCAGCGCCTGCGGAATTACGCCAATGACCCGGCGGACGGCATCGGGCTCTTTCTGAACGTCATGACCGGCAATGCGCGCGGTCCCCGCGGTAATGGGAATGAGGGTTGTCATCATGCGGATCAAGGTTGATTTTCCGGCGCCGTTGGGACCCAGCAGGCCAAAAATCTCCTCGTCCTCCACCGCGAAAGAAATATCGTCGACTGCCGTAAAATCCCCGTACTTCTTCACGATGTGATCGACTTCGATGGCGTTGGGGACAGGCTCGCCACTGCCATCGCGACCGTTCGTGGGCGTGTTGGCAGAAGTCCCGTTTGTGCGCAAATCGTTGATCACATCCGTTTCTCCGCAGAGGAGTTCTCTTGCGCGACGCCTTTCAGTTGCTGTGGGGACACCAGGACATCGGCGGTCATTCCAGGAACGTACGCGCCTTTAGGGTTGTCCAAACGAACTTTAAGCACGATAGTGCGAATGTCCCGCTTTCTGCGGCTCACATCCCGCTGTGTCGCGAAGTCAGCTTCGGGTGCTTTGTAGAACACTTTCCCCGAGGTCACCGTGCCGCCAGGCAGTCGGATTCGCAGGGTATCGCCGAGACCGATGTGGTCGGATTCGGTTTCCGGAATGGCTGCACGCACCCATGTGTCGCTGAAGTCGACAATCGTGACAATCGGCTGGCCAATGTTCAGCACCTCGCCCTCGCGGGCCGCGCGCACCGAAATCGTGCCAGTGACAGGCGCGTAGATCTTTGTGTAGCCCAGCCGCACTTCCGCCTGCTTAAGCATGTCTTCAGCATTGGCCAGTTGCGCCTGGGTGGATTCAACCGTGCGCTGCGCAGCGTGAGCGGTGTGAGTGTTGGCGATTGCCGTGTTGAGATCCGCCTGGGCGGCACGAACCTGGTCTCTCAGCGATTGCACGACCGCTTGTTGCGCCGCCAGGTTGGTTTCCGCCTGTACACGATCCTGATCGGAAGCGACGCCTTGCTTTGCCAGCGCAATGGTGCGCCGGCTGTCGCTCTGGGTGCGCTCCAGGGTCGCCTCCGACTGCGCCAGTTGAGCCCGCACTGATGACAGGCGCGCTTGCGCATTGGCGACGCTGCTCGTAGTCATTCCTTTGGTTGCTTCCAATGTCGACTGGGTCTCTCCCACCTTGTAGCGCAAACTGTCGATGGTGGCTGCGGCCGCGCGTTCTTCCGCTTCAAGTTCAGACGGATCGAGCTCGGCAATGAGATCACCTTGTTTCACCTGTGTTCCTTCGTCTACCAGAAGCTTCTGCAGTCGGCCTTGAATCTGCGGGCTCACGATCACCTGGTTGGCATCGACGGTACCGATCAGGTCCAGGTCCCGATTTCTTGGGGTAGAGACAAAGTAATAGGTCAGCGCTATAGCGAAGATACCGAAAACCATGATCAAGAATTTATTTCGTACGCTCATGAACCGATCCCTTCGCGTGCCTTATCTACGCCACGATTACGTGAGACATCGGACGCGCCTCCCTCATGCGCTACTTCTGGGCAGGGTGGCTTCCTGGCTGACGGCTGGGGATCTTCAGCCAATACACGCAGAATTTCTAGGAATTCATCGTGGATGGTCATTCCTGCTCCTTGCGGCAAAACAGCGCTGCTGAGACAAAATCCAGTACCGCGGCGCGACGTTCTGCGATCCGCTCCGGCGACAAGGGGTCGAATCCCGCTACGGTTTTCATCACCGGAGCGCTGATGAAATAAAAAACCACCAGCGCAACCATCGAGGGCACAAATTGCATTGGGTTGATCGGCCGAAAGTCCCCGGCCACGATCCCCTGCTGGACCACCTCACTTAGACGTCGGTACAAAGGCTGAAAATATTGTTTTGCAATTCGCTTCAGGTGCGGCGAGCCGTGCCCCGCGCGCATCATCTCTACTTGCACCAGGTCGCGGTTGAACTTGTGGCTGGCAATGTAATCAAAATATGTGCCTACGTAAGTCAATACTTTCTCGCGCGGTGGAAGGTTACGGGCCAGAACTTCCAGGAGGTGCTCGCCCATTTGCCCAAAAGCGTGGTCCAGGGCGGCGCCGTAGAGCGTTTCCTTGTCGTGGTAGTAGTAATAGAGCAAAGCCTTGTTGACTTTGGCGGCTTCCGCGATGGCGTCGGTGCGGGCTCCGGCAATTCCCCGTTGGGCGAATTCGCGAATGGCGGCCTGGAGAATCGTGGCCCGGCTATGCTCCGGTTGACGACGAGATCCGAGACGGAATTTTGTCGTGGGCATGTTAATTAACCAGTTAGTTAGATTCTACTACGGCGGGAGGCGATTCACAATCCAAAAAGGCTGCAGGTCATGGGCGGCCTCGGGGCGGCAGACCCGTCGGCATCATCGACCGGGGGTAAGCTGATTCGTACGACTCCTCGCGCCTGGCGGCGCAACGGAATGGCATCGCGCTTGAAGTCTTGCCGCTGTTTAGACGCCGCCCGCGATTGAAGGCACGAGCAGGACCTCATCCCCGTCCTGGAACGCGTAGCTGGCGCCCCCCAGAAAACGGATGTCCTCTTCGTTTACGTAGATATTCAGGAAACGCCGAATCTCTCCGGCTTCATCCCGCAAATGCGATTTGAGATCGGGAAATTGATGATCGAGCACAGTAAACAACTCGCCCAGGTTGGCCGCAGAGCATGTGACTTCGCCCGCTCCTCCGGTCAAGCGTCGCAAAGCAGTCGGAATTTGTACCGTAATTGCCATCTCAAACCTCCACAGTTTTGGAAATCGCTTGGGGAAGATTCGTTTCTCGCTGCAAAAAGGCTTCAAAATCCGCCAGCCGGGGACGAATCGCCTCTTCGCTCTTGTAGCGCCCGGTGAGTACATCCGTGGTCTTCAAGCCGTTCCCGGTGATGCAGAGCACGGTTGTTTCGTCGGGGAGAATGCGGTCTTGCTGGTACAACTTGCGCGCACATCCCACAGTGACGCCTCCGGCCGTTTCCGTGAACACGCCCTCACTCTCGGCCAGAAGTTGAATGGACTCGACCACCTGGGCGTCGCTCACGTCCTCGGCCCAGCCACCGCTTTGGCGGATGGTTCTAATGGCGTAGTGGCCGTCAGCGGGGTTACCGATGGCCAAAGAACGGGCCAGCGTCGATGGCTTTTGCGGCTCGATGTCGGCATTGCCCAGTTTCACCGCTGTCGAGATCGGGGAGCAGCCGGTGGCCTGTGCGCCGAAAATCTTGACGGGTTTGGGATCTACCAAGCCGAACCGGATGAGTTCATCAAATGCTTTTTTGATCTTCGTGATGAGGGATCCGCCGGCCATTGGGACAACGACGTTGTCCGGCAAACACCAGCCAAGTTGCTCGGCAATCTCGAAACCAACTGTTTTCGAGCCTTCCGCATAATAAGGACGCAGATTGACGTTGACGAAGCCCCAGCGGTGCTCGTCGGCGATCTGCGAACAGAGGCGATTTACGTGATCATAGCTGCCGGCAATGCGCACCAGCCTGGCGCCAAAAACCTGAGTGCCGAGAATCTTTGCGGGTTCGAGATCGGCGGGGACAAAGATCCATGCCTTGAATCCATTTCGAGCCGCCTGGGCGGCAACCGCATTCGCGAGATTGCCGGTGGAAGAGCAGGCGACAGTATCGAATCCAAAATTGCGGGCCTGCGCCAAGGCGACTGCGACGACTCGATCTTTGAAGCTTAAAGTCGGCAGGCAGATGGCATCATTCTTAATAAAGAGATTTGTGGCGCCGAAATGCTGCCCAAGCTGCGGTGCCGCAAACAGCGGCGTAAAGCCTACGGGAAGATTGCAGCGGTGATCTTGCGGAAGCGGCAGAAGTTCCGCATAGCGCCACATGCTGGGGGCTCGCTTGGCGATTCGCTCCCGTGTGACGTAAGACCGCAGAGCGTCGTAATCGTAGGAAACTTCGAGCGGCGAAAAACAATCGTCGCAGATCGAGCGAGGCTGGTTGCCCCAGGCTTTGCCGCATTCCCGGCAGCGCAGTTCGTAGTGAGACATTTTGCTACCCGCTTTCTTTGCGAGTAGCTGAGGACGAGCCCAGGAAAGAGAGTCCCAAAATACAAAGGCCTCTTTTTCCAGGAATAGGAAAAAAGAGGCTACGGAAGCTAAAAACGTCTCGCGTCCGAATCTCATGTTCCCTGTTTCCAGGAGAGAGTTGGCACCTGACGGTCAGGATAGATGATCCTGATCCGGTTGCCGTGGCGTCATAGGGCTCGTCCCTCAGCCACTCTGCATGAAATCCATGCCGACCATATGGTCGACCTTGTCCTGCTTATGCTAACCAAAGACCGCAGACATCGTCAACGAAAATTACGCAACGTAAAGTGCCGGGGAGGAGAACCGCGCCTCCGAGTGACGGAATAAACGCGGGTTTGTTCGGATTTCGTAACAGCAAAGAATTACTTGTTGCGCTGGTTGATTTCAGGTGTATAAGGCTTGTCCCCCAAGGTGTGGGCTCTTCCCTGCTTCGCCCCCCTCACGCAGGCAGAAAGGGCCCCATCCTTTTTCTCTTCGTCTCACGCTTCCTTTCTTGATCACTGAATCCGTGCTCTCCGGCGAATTTGCTGCGTGGTACTGGCCCGCCTGAAAGATAAAGATAGAGTGACGCTGTCTTGCGGTAGCTGCCATTCTTCAATACTCTCGCAAGGGTGGATTTTGTCTTGGGGAGATCGGCCTGATGAAATATTGCCGCTTTGAATTCAGGGGTCGCGCTGAATATGGATTGGTGGAGTCTGTCGGGGGAAACGATCAAATTACACGTTTGTTGGTGCAGCCGCCTGAAGAAGTTGCCGACCTTGAGGATTTGCCGACCAAGGCGGTTCCGCGCATACCGTTAACTGAGGCCAAACTTTTAATACCGGTCCGGCCGACCAAGATTTTGTGCGTCGGACGAAACTATCGCGAGCATGCGGCAGAACTGGGCAACGAAATTCCGCAAGAACCGCTAATTTTTTTTAAGCCAAATTCATCGTTGCTGGCACATGGCGAAACAATTCGGCGCCCGAAAATTTCCGAGCGCACGGATTACGAAGGAGAATTGGCCGTGATTGTAGGCCGCCGCTGCCGCAAACTGGAGCCTGACGCGGATGTGCGTCCGTTCATTCTCGGATATACGGTCCTGAATGACTTCACAGCACGAGACCTGCAGAAGAAAGATGGCCAGTGGTGGCGAGCCAAAGGTTTTGACACATTCTGCCCCGTCGGGCCGCTGGTCAACACGGAACTTGATCCATGGGCGGGAGTCGAAGTGGAGACGCGGGTGAACGGCGAAATCAGGCAACACGGCAGTACGAGGGATTTCATTTTTCCGCTCGACGTGATTATCCGCCACATTGCGGAAGTGATGACGCTTTTGCCAGGCGACGTGATTGCCACCGGAACTCCCGAGGGAGTGGGGCCGGTTGTCAACGGTGATGTGGTGGAGATCAGGGTCGATGGTGTGGGCGTGCTCCGAAACCCGGTTGCCGACGAATAGCCCGAACCGCGATCGCAACAAGCCGGCATTACTGGCTCGCGTACATCGAAATGATCCGTTCGATAGCGCGACGGCAGACTGCGCAAAATGCGTCATATCGCGTGAACATAATGCAGTTTTCCTGCGGCCTGTAATAACCCTTCGCCTGATAATTCGCGCCTTCGAAGGCGCCTGCCTTATCTGAGTACTGGTCGTGAGCCAGCAGCGAATCTTCCTCCTGCTTTTCCTTAGTGAAAAGCGCCTCCATCTCGGACTCGGGGCGGTTCGTGGCGCGCATATCGTGCCGCTGTTTTTGAAACTCACGCTCGAGAGCTTCAAAGTCTTGTTTTCGCCAAGGGGTTGGAATCGGAGTGCCGGGAACGGCCAGGTCTCGCCATTTGAGGTTTGTTGGATCGAGCAAGGCGGTGACATTCGGCTCCCAGGGTTCAATCTTCTTTGTGGGCGGCAGGTAGGCGACATCGGAGGTGAAATACTCATCGGCCAGGCCGGCGAAGTGGTGCCCGAATTCGTGAACGAACACGTAAGGCGCCCATTCGTTGTCGGCAGCAACGGTTGCGTAGAGATTGAAAATGCCGCCGCCCCCGTACGTTCTTGCATTCACCAGTATTTCGATGAATTCGTATGGCGCGTAGGAGGCGTAGTCGCGCAACGCGCGATTTTCCGTGGTCAAAATGTACCGTTCCGTACCGAAGGTGTCGTAGGTCGTTCCCAGAGGGTTACGCTGGTGAATGCCGGTGGATGGACGTGATATGCCGGATTCCTGCGCTGTCGGGCACAATCCCCAGACGTTGAACTCCTGGCGGTGATCGCGAAACGGTGGCCGGCTGAACAGGATTTCGGTAAAACGCCGGGCATCTTGCTCGAACTTGGAACGCTCGGCGGCAGTATAACCGTCCCCCATGATCAACAGATCGACTTTGGCCGGAGGCTCGCCGTTCTTCTGGATCGTCAGGAGTGGGCCGGGCGACGGCGGAAGCGAAGTGTCGATGAATTTATCTTTTGGGTCAACCGTCGCAGTCCATACGTCGTGAAATTCCCCTTGCTCGCGTTCTTTCAGGACAACTTTTGCTGGCGCATCCGGGGCCGGGAAGCGTAAAGACTCCGAAAAAGTTCGACTGGCATTCTTGGCCTCATCAGTCGTGACCCACTCGCCGTACACCGAGCTGAATCCGCGAGAGTAAAGCAAGCGACCGGTGGATTTATCGCGGACTTCGAAGAAGTAGGTGCCAAGGTTGCTGTTGTCGATGGATTTGGCCAGATCGCCGGGCCATGGCAAAGGCTCAATCACGATGCGATCGACCGCGAAGCTTTCCTGGTGGTTGTTGCCGGTGTGGTAATAGTCGAGGCGCATAGTTCGTGGCGCGGCAAAGGCAGTGGAATAACTAAGCAGGATCAGAACCAGGTGAGAAAGCCGCATTTTCATGCCCCGAATTCTAGGAGAACTGGCCTACAAAATACAGTGGCGCGACTTCGAGGGCTGCCGCTGCGCTTTGTTATGCTTGGCTGTGCGCCAGATTCACCACCGTGCCTGGCTGCTGGTTCTTCTGTCGGCCGGGCTGCAGATTGCGATCTTTCCGCTGCCGAACTTATATGTATTTTGTTGGGTGGCGGTCACGCCTCTGCTCATCGCGCTATTGCGCGCGCGCGAACCCGACACATTGCAATTGCGGGAGGGGATCAAGCTGCTTCCCGCGAAGCCGCTGCAGGGATTTTTGCTCGCTTACACCTGCGGAGTTCTGTGGTACGGAGGTACGTGTTACTGGGTGTACAACACGATGCGGCAATATGGCGGCGTGGAGGCACCCGTGGCGGTGGGGATACTAATTCTCTTCTGCCTCTATCTCGCGATCTATCACGGCGTGTTTGGATTACTGATCTGCTTGCTGGCGGACACCAGTGCTTTCAATCGCCGGGCGCTGATTTTGGCCCCAGTAGCATGGGTAGCGGTAGAACTCGCTCGTACACGGATCACGGGATTTCCCTGGGATCTGCTCGGAACGGCTCAAGTGGACAACATTCCGTTGGCTCGCATCGCGACGGCGACGGGCGTCTACGGTCTGTCCTTGGAAATCATGATTGTGAGTTCCGCGTGGGCGGCAGTATCCCTGGTTCGCCGTGACCGGCGAAAACCGCTGCTGACGGCCGCAACCGCAGCCACATTGATTCTTCAAGCTGGCCGACTGGTGCCCGCTCCGCCGCTGTACGCCGATAAGACTGCCGTTCTCGTCCAATCCAATGTGCCGGTTTTGCAGGGAGCCGACTGGACTCGAGACTACTTCATCACAACCTTGCGCGAGCTGAGCGCACTGAGCCTGAATCCAGGCATGTCTTCTGACGCGCAACCATCGCATGCCGATCTCATCGTGTGGCCGGAATCGCCGGCGCCGTTTTACACCAGCGACCCACTGTTCCGAAATGCACTGAGCAGCGTTGCGCGAGAGGCGAACACTTGGGTGCTGGCCGGCGCCGTGGGCATCGACAATGCCACGCAAAAGCCGGAGCAGGCCACCAAAATCTACAACTCGGCGCAGTTGGTTGGCCCTACTGGTGAATGGGTTTCGCGATACAACAAAGCCCATCTCGTGCCCTTTGGCGAATATGTGCCTTTCAAACGCTTCTTCGCGTTTGCCGGAGGATTGACGAAAGAAGTGGGTGAGTTCTCAGCCGGCGCGTCCCGGCTGCCGCTTACCGCCGATGGCAGCAAGCTCGGAGTGTTGATTTGCTACGAGTCGATATTTCCTGACGAAGTTCGCCAATTCGCCGCGCATGGTGCGCAGGCGCTGGTGAACATCTCAAACGATGGGTGGTATGGCGATAGCGGCGCCTACGCGCAGCATCTTAAGCAAGCTCGCATGCGAGCGGTGGAAAACGCACGCTGGCTGCTGCGCGACACCAACACCGGAGTTACCGCTTCCATCGATCCCTATGGAAGAATTGTCGCCAACGTGCCACGAAAGGTGCGCATCGCCTTGCAGGCGCCGTATGCCCTGGCTGATGAAACGACCTTCTACACACGTCACGGAGATTGGTTCGCATATCTGTGTGCGATAATCTGTGTAGCGGCGGTGATTCTGCGCCTCTCAATCCGCAACAAGGCAGATCGATAACGATGGTCGAAGAACTGGAACAGGAATACGGAGTTTTGAAAAGCAAAGTCCAAGAACTTCGGGACTATCTTTGACCCCGGCAAACTACGCCTGCAATTGACCGAAATCGAGAAGCAAACCGCCGATCCGAATTTCTGGTCAAATCCCCAAAAATCTCAGCAGGTCATGCGCGAGAAGAAGCGCCTCGAGGACATGTTGGCCACCGAGGCCGACCTCATCCGGCGCACCGACGATATTGCCGCGTACTTCGAACTGGCCCGCGAAGGCGAGTCGGTCGATGCGGATCTGCGCCGCGAGATCGATTCTCTGCGCCAGAAGGTCGATCACCTCGAGACCGAGACGATGCTCTCCGGCGAAAACGATGCCCGCAATGCCATCGTTACCATTCATCCCGGCGCTGGCGGCACCGAGTCGCAGGATTGGGCTGACATGTTGTTGCGGATGTATTTGCGATGGGCGGAGCGGCAGGGATTCCAGACCGTTCTGTACGATTATCAGCCCGGAGAAGAGGCGGGCCTGAAGTCCGCTACCTTTGCCGTCAATGGTGAATACGCATTCGGGCTGCTCACCAGCGAAATTGGCGTGCACCGGCTGGTGCGAATTTCGCCTTTCGATCAGGCGAAGCGAAGACATACTTCTTTTGCCAGCGTGTTTGTCTCGCCAGAGATCGACGACACTATTGAAGTCGTAATCAAGCCGGAAGACATTCGCGTGGACACTTATCGTTCCAGCGGCAAGGGCGGACAACATGTGAATACGACCGATTCCGCTGTCCGCATCACGCACATCCCTACAGGACTGGTCGCAAGCTGCCAGAACGAGCGATCGCAACATAAAAATCGGGAACGCGCCATGAGCATGTTGCGCTCCAAGCTCTACGAGCATGAAATGGAGAAGAAGCGCGAGGCGACAAAAAAGATTGAAGATTCGAAGCTGGACATCGATTTCGGATCACAGATTCGCTCCTATGTGCTGCAGCCATATCGATTGATTAAAGATCATCGCACCAAGGTGGAAGTCGGCGACGTAGATCGAGTGCTCGATGGGGATTTGGAGCCGTTTATACGCGCCTATCTTCAGATGCGGCGTTCGGAGAAACGGGATTAGGCGACAGTCCGATGGATCCCGTTCAGACCCCCACAGGACTTCCGCTTTCTACTGGAAGCTTTGCTTCCAGCCAGGCGTCGAAGCCGCCGACCACGTTAGTTACATTTTGAAATCCGGCACGCTGCAGCAGGCTGCAAGCGATCATGCTGCGATATCCGCTTTTGCAATGTACGGCAATCGGTGCAGAGTGGTCGATTTCCGGAGATGAGACCTTGAAGTGATCGAGCGGCCACCAGTTGGCGCCTTCAATATGTCCTGCCTGCCATTCCGGTTCACGCCGCACATCGAGAA
>Ga0187780_10000493_pt1 | contig 29546 bp, 31 predicted proteins | sample 1015_Q2_SP10_20__FD_132429 | JGI IMG/M metagenome (GOLD analysis project Ga0187780, IMG submission 132429) | Tropical peat soil microbial communities from peatlands in Department of Meta, Colombia - 1015_Q2_SP10_20_MG | ecosystem: Environmental > Terrestrial > Soil > Wetlands > Peat | place...
GGGCGGATTGCAAAAGGCAATGTGGTTCACCTTCGCAGAGGGGCAGCTCGGATTCGCCTTCTCGGGGCAGTCCATCAATATGCTCTGGAACAGGAACATCTTCGCCAGGGTGGGCGACGTGCTGATCAGCGGCCTGACCATGGACCCATCCGCCTACGTCGTCTCAGACGGGAAGAACCTGTACTACGCTGTCCAGGTATACATCGACTACCCACTCCAGTCCGGGTTCTCGGCGAGCCCCTACCTCAGGTTCTTCGGGGTCGTCCTCGTGAACATCCACGACGGCTCCATGCAGGGCTACACGGTCTCCAACCTGCTCTCACCCTCGGGGCTGAACAGCACGGACTTCATCACCAGATTCTACCAGGGGTACTACAGCTCGTGGAAGGCTCCTCCCGCCTGGCTCATCCCGCAGATCAGGTACCCCGAGCAACTCCTCGGCTCGCTGTCGGTCCCCGGGCAGCTCGACTATGACTTCCTCTACCACGTCAGCGACCCATTCGTCTTCAGGTCAGGGACCCAGTTCTACGAGCGGGCGGGGAACAGCACAGTCCAGTACATCCCCTTCGCCAACGGGAACAGGACCTACTTCGTCGGCTTGCAGCTCGTCCAGTACCAGGGGACGGTCAGCAGGAACCTCGGGGCCCTCTATGTCGCCTACGGAGGCAACAGGCTGGGGCAGATCTACCTCTACCAGAACCCCTCTCAGTCCTCGCTCATCATCGGCCCCACCGCGGCCGAGAACGCGCTGACCACCAACCAGCAGGTCAGGACGCAGCTCACCCTCCTCCCCAACTACAGGTTCGGCTCGTACCTGCTCTACTCGGTCGGAGGGCGCCTTACGTACTTCGTGGCTGTCTACACCAACCCCGGCTCCTCGGGCGTGGTCACCCAGCTCCCGTTCATGACTGCGGTCAACCCGTCGACTGGCTCGGTGGCCGTGGGCGCGGACGCGTCGGCCGCCTTCGAGAACCTAGGCACCAGCAATTCGACGACAGTGGTCACCCTGACAAAGGACGCGCTGGTCCACCAGATAGACGGGCTGATCGCCTCCAAGGGCTACGTACTAGTCAACGCCACGGCGGTCAGTCCCACGGTCTACGTGAACGTGGCGAGCGTGTCTTTGAGCGCCTCGGGAGCCAACGGGACAGCGGCGCAGGTCGCCGCGATGCTCAATGCGCACGGGCCCGCGAGTGTCGCAAGCACGGTCTACGCCTGGACCGACAGCTCGGGCAACCTCAACTTCGGCGTGCTTGTCGTCCCGTCCGAGGGAGTGACCTACATGTACTATGTTACGATCAAGCCGTAGAGCCTGCCGCTCACCGTCTTGCCAAGAGTATGACTATGACGACTATGACTGCTATCAGTCCGAGGACCACGAGGCGGAGGACTCCGTTGCGCTCGGCAATGGAGATGCCCGCCCCCCACTGCTGTAACGGATTCTTCGAATTCAGCTGCCTGACGAGTTCCAGAGCCTCCTCGTAGAGGAACTTCCCCCCGTCAACCGCGATCACATTGTCGCCCTTGTACACGAAGGTGTGGCCCTTGACCGCCAGGGGCAGACGTGACCTCCTGTTGGCCCAGTCCCGGAACTGCTCCTCGCTCAATGCCCGCCAGCACCGCCAGCGGAACCTTTTCTTTTGTCCTTTTTCCTCGGGCTTGCCTTAGCCCGACCCCTTCGGCGTCATCCCCAGCACCGTGTACACGAAGGCCAGCTTGTCGGCCTCTTCTCTCATTCTCATTTCGGGCGTGGTGCCGATGTGCCCCGACTTCAGTTCCACCCTGAGCGCCGCGTCCGCCCCCGCGTCACGGAGCCTTGAGAGAAACTTGAAGGCATGAGCCGGGTGGACCCTGTCGTCCTTCAGGCCCGTGTAGATGAATATCGGCGGGTACTTCGCGCCGCGCCTGATGTTGTGGTAGGGCGAGTACTTCAGGAGGAACTTTGCGTCTTTGGGGTCGTCCGGGTCGCCGTATTCGGGGGCCCAGGCCCTCCCCATGAGAAGCCTGTGGAAGGCCATCATGTCCAGAACTGGGTACCCGATCAGCACTCCGTTGAAAAGGTCGGGCCTTGCATTCATCGTCGCTCCCATCAACAGGCCGCCGTTGCTCCTCCCGAATCCCACGACCTTCCTGCCCTCGTGCCTCAGCTTGGCGAGCACAGCCAGGTAGTCGTCGAAGACGTTGAACTTGTTCTCCCTCTTCCCGGCCTTGTGCCAGTCCTCGCCATGCTCGAGTCCCCCCCTAAGGTTGGCGTATCCGAGGGCTCCTCCGTCCTCCAACAGTGGCAGGTAGGCCGGGTTGTATGTGGGGGTCACGGAGAGTCTGAAGCCCCCGTATCCGAACAGCAGGACCTTCTTCGGCGAGGCTCCCTTCTTGGCCGTGAAGAAGTAATGGACTCTGGTGCCGTCCGCGGACCTGGCATGCCCCTCTGAGACCGTGTACTGCCCTGGAAGCTCGTCCGAGAGCAACACATGGAGACCGTCTCCGGCGACCCGGTAGACCCTGAACGGCAGCGCGAAGGAGCTGAAGGACACGACGGCCTCGCTGCCGAGAACGCTGATCGCAGGTTCTCCGGTGATTGAGCCGGGAACGTCGAATTTCATCCTCCTCTTCACCTTCCCGTCCAAGCCGTATCTTACGAGTTCTGAACAGGCGTCCGCGAGATAGTGGCAGAGCAGGCCGTCCCCCACGAAGGCGGCTTCCAGAATAGGCCAATCGCCCTCGCCTATCAGGACCTTCTTGCTCTCCCCCCTGACAGACAGAACCTCGCCGAGGTTCTTCTCAAACGAAAGCAGGAGGTGCCTCCCGCCAACATGGTCGATGTTGGTGACGGACGCGTCCGTCTCCGGGTACAGAGCGACCCAGGAATCCGGGCGCTCCAACCTTCCTCCGTACGGCCTGCTCCTCTCGAAACCGTAGTAGGCGTCAAGAAGCGCCCTCGAGCCATCGAAGGAGGCGCTCACCCCCACGAAGGTGTTAGTAGGCAGCCCCTTCCCGAAAGCCAATTCCTCCCTTTCCCCTTCCCGGAGGAAGACCCGGTCCGTGGGAGGCGCCACTCCATCCGGAGCCTTCTCCTTCCTGTAGGTCCTCGTGTAGTAGTAGTCGTTGTCACGAATCCAGGCGATGCTGCCGATAAACCCACGGAGGGTGTCGATGACCTCGCCGGTTCCCGGCTCCATGATCGTGACCGTCCCCTCGTCGCTCCCGCCCTCGGAGTGGTGAATCGCCACGGCCGAGCCATCATCCTTGGCCTGCACCGCCTGAATGACAACGTCCTTCCCGAGCTTCGTCGAGTCCGCGATCAGCTCCCGCTCGCCGTCCGTGCGAAGGAGCTCGACCCTGTACGACCTGTCGTCGGAAAGGAAGAGGACGACACCTTTCTTGGTGAGCCTGACAGTGCGCATTATCGGCCTGTGATAGAATGGAACCAGCTGCTCGTACAGCGTGCTAGAGTACTTCCTGACCGACGCTCGGGCCGCCCTGTCCTCCTTTCGAGCCCATGCGACAACCCGCGGGTCGTCCGTGTTCTCGAGCCAAGCGTATTCGTCCCTTGACGACGTAAGAGTGTGCTTGCCAGTCCCAGAGGAACCCATTGCTTCCGGGTTCCTGGTCGACCATGCCCTATGTATAAAATCGACCATTGCCGTCACGATGAGGAAGTCTGGCGAGAGCATCTCGCCATCGAGGCCCCGCCAGAAGTCTCATATCTGGCATCCCGGGAGAAGATGGCGCAGTTGATTCAGGGAAAACAGGTCTACTTGAGGGGGCTGGAGCGAGAGGACCTCAAGCTTCTCCACAAGATGATGAACGACGAGGAGGTGATGATGTGGGCCCGGTCCAGACCAGACACGACCGTGAGCATGGAGGAGCTGGAAAAGGAATACGACGCGGAGTTAAAGGGGGACACCTCGCGCAGGCGGACGTTCCTCGTCATACACAGGGCCACCCAGAAGCCCATCGGATGGGCCACGATCAGGTGGTGGCGCCCAGGCCACACCACGGCCGACATCGGCATCGCCCTCAGCGACAAGGGGTACAGAGGCAAAGGGATAGGCTCAGAAGTCAACCTGCTTCTGACGCAGCTTGCCTTCGATCAGTACAACATGCACAAGGTCGAGCTGTGGACGCGTGGGGATAACCCAGCGGCCATCGGTTCAGCCCAGAAGAACGGCTACAGGATTGAGGGGAGACTGAGGGACACGGTCTACTTTGACGGCGAGTTCCACGAAGGGGTGATGATGGGCATCCTCAGGGACGAGTACGAAAAGACGAAGGCAAGGCCCGCCGGCCGACGGCGCCATTAGTTCTCTGGTTCGCTACGGCAGGCGTCCCGTCCCGCGGACCTCCTGAGCCCCGACCCTTCTCGCGTAGGGGAGCCTAAGGTGGAGGAGTGCGGCGAACGCCCTCCCGCCAGCCGCTATGAGGTAGAGGTACGCCAGCGAGAGCCAGAGGGTGTTCGCGGCGTTGAGGGCGCTCAGCGCGTAGCCGGCCGCGAGAGACCCCGCCATCGTGGTTGCGCCCGTGACGAGGTTGAACTCCGCGCTGTATCTCCCCCTCTGCCCCGCCGGGGAGATGTCGTAGAGGTAGGCCACGAAGGCCACGTTCAGGAGGGCGTTGGTCAGCCCCGAGAACACGTTGACAATGTAGACCTGCCATGCTGCGGTGAAGAACATGTAGGTGAACGGGTATACCACGAGCCCCATCCTCCCCCAGAAGACTGCGGTCTTTCTGTTCCTGTCTACGAACCTGCCGACGACCGGCTGGAAGGCGATGGTTGCCGCGGCCCCGATCACTTGGGATAGGCTGTACTGGAACAGGTCCATGTTCACGACCTTGACCAGGGTGATGGTGAACAGCGGCCATGCGAATCCCCAGAAGAGCCCGTACACTCCGCTTGCCACGTAATACACCCTCAAACTGGCGAATCCAGCCTCCGACATCGCGGCTTTCTCCACCCGCTGTTCCCTCTGGCCCCTCAGCACCAAGGCGGAGACGATGAAGAAGGCGCCGGACAAGAAGTACAGGACCGCGTAAGAAGGATAGTACGCCGTAATCGCGGTCGTGAGAAGGAGAGCGCCAAGCGCCCCGACGGTCTGCAGTCTAGCGAACATCGACAGGAACGAGCCCTTCTCCGTCTTCTCCGAGGCCTCGCCAATCAGGGAGGTCCATCCAGCAAGGTAGAAGCCCACCGCCAGAGTGATTGCCGTGAAGGACACGGCCAGGAAGGCCGGGCTTTCCACAAACGCGCTCCCCATCCAGAGGAAGCCAATCATGAGGCTGGACAGGATGGCTATTCCCGCCCGCCGTCCGGACCTATCTGCTATCCTGCCTCCTACGAGCTGGGATACTGCCGATGCCAGGGAGCCGATGGCCTGCACGTAGCCGATGAGGACATCACTTGCGCCCGAAGCGGTCACGTTGAACCCGACGAAGGGACTCGCCGTGTTGCTGGCCAGGGAGTTCCAGAACGCGTGAAGCTTCAGGCGGTCCAACTTCATGCGCGTCGCGGCGCCGACAGGCTCAGCTTAAGGGTTCGACGCCGGCAAAGTCCCTCCGACCCTAGCCTTCCGGGAGCCCTGCCGATCTCATCAGGTCCCCAAATCTCGGATCCGAGCGTGCGGAGGCGTACAGTGGATTGCTCCTCAGCCACGATATGAAGAACTCCTTCTTGGACAGCGCGTACCTGAGCCACTCGAAGGCCCGGTCGAAGTCGCCGAGGCCCACGTACACGAACGCGAGAAGCTGGCCCCTGATTCTGGAGTCCTCCGGGACCCGCTCGAGCTTCTTCACCAGCTGCTTGGCCTCCTCGGTCCTTCCAGTCACCGCATACAGGTAGGCCAAGTCCATGTCGAGGAACGGATCCTCGGGATCTCGCTCAATCATCTTGCGCAGGTGCACCATCGCTCCCGCCCAGTCCTTCCGCGCGAAGCCGTGGACCATCCGCGCCTCCGTAATCAGGGGGCTCGTGGGGTCGATTCCTTCGAGCTTGCGAATTCTCTTCTCGATCTCCTCATCGCTGGCGAACCCGCACAGCCTGTAGATCGTCGATATCGTGATGGCGGACGAAAGAGGGTCCAGCTCCTCCGCCTGCAGGACCTCTCCTATCGCCTCCTTCTGACGGCCGAACATCTGGAGACAGGTGGAATACCAGTGATGCCCCGTCGCGTAGCTGGGATTCGTCTCCAACGCCCTTCTGAACTCCTTCTCCGCCTCGTCGAACCTGTAGTCGTACATCAACAGGTTTGCGAGAGACACCCTTGCTTCTGCCAGGTTCGGGTCGAGGGCCAGGGCCCTCTTGACGCAAGTGCGAGCCTCCTCGAGGGCCTGCGGGATCGGAGAGAACAGGTAGTCTCCCAGAAGCATTACGCTGTCGGCCATCCCAGCGTAGGCCTTTGCGTAGTCCTTGTCCTCCCTGATGGCAAATTCGAACTGCTCTCTGGCCAGGTGGACTCCCTTTTCCGTGCCCTCTCTGAGAAGCATCCTCCCTTTCAGGTACGCGACGTAGGCGGCGACGTTCTCGGTCTCCTTTGTCTGGATTCTGGCCTTCTCTGTCGACAGTAGCCTCACCTTCAGGGAGTCGACAACGCTTGCGGCTATCCCACTCTGAATGGAGAAGACGTCTGCGAAATCCTTCTCGTACATGTCGGACCACACATCCTCCTGCGACCTGGCATCGACGAGGTGCGCTGTGACCTTGATCCTGTTCCCAGCCTTTCTAACCGAACCTTCAAGGAGGTGGGAGACCCCCAGCTCCCTCCCTATCTGATCTACACTCTTCGTTGCGTCTCTGTAGCGGTTCGCCGAGGTCCTCGCTATGACTCGGAGGCCGCGGACCTCGGACAGCGCGGTGATCAGCTCCTCGGTCAGGCCGTCCGCGAAGTAGCCGTCGTTGGGGTCGGGGCTGATGTTCGTGAATGGGAGGACGGCGATGCGGTTGGCGGCGACAGTGGCTGCGGGCACCGGCCCCGATTCCCAGGGGAGGACGACCCTGTAGATTTCCAACTCGAGCTCGATGTTCTTGAGCGGCTGATGAGGCATCTTTTCCAGCCTGTAGGGCACCTTGTTGACCACTTGGTCGTGAACATGGCCGGAGATGCAGACTTCACCCCCTTCCGCGACCCTGACTATCCGCGAAGCGATGTTCACGGCGTCCCCGAAGAGGTCCCCATCGCGGTCGACCACGTCACCGACGTGGACCCCTATCCGGACCGAGACTCCTTCTGTAGCCCCCTCTGTGCCCGACTTCCTTAGCTCGCCCTGGGCTTCCACTGCAAAGCGTACTGCCTCCAGCGCGCTGGAGAATTCAATCAGGAACGAATCGCCGATCGTCTTCACCTCCCTGCCGCCGTGCCGCTTCACGATCATTCTGATGAGCGAATTGTGCGCGTCAAGGAGGCCGATGGCCAGAGCCTCGTCCCGCTGAGACAGGGCTGAATAGCCAACGATGTCAGTGAATACGATGGCGGCCAGGCGCCGGTTCCCCTGCGACAAGTCGACTGGGACACTCGCCTCGGACGCCAATGATAAACCCATTGCGCATGGAGCATCAGCCGGCAGGAGTTCGGCTCTGGCCAGTGCGCAATCATCACCCTTAAGGCCGAACGGCGGGGGGAATGTGCCATGGGAAAGAAGGGAAGGGAAATCGTGAAGGCGAACATCGCCGAGGTCGTCAAGGACCTCAACACCGCCTATTCGGACGAGTGGCTCGCCCACTACCAGTATTGGCTGACCGCCAAATGGATCAAGGGCATCGACGCGGACACGCTGAAGACAGTCCTCAGTGAGCAGTCCGCGGACGAGCTTGGCCACGCCGGGAAGATAGCCGAAAGGATTCTACAGCTCGGCGGAAAGCCGGTCATGAACCCGGGCCAGCTGCTGGACAAGTGCGGCTGCGGCTACAAGGAACCCCCGAAGGACCCCACCAACCTGAAGCGGGTGATTGAAGACGTCCTCGAAGCTGAAGCGTGCGCGATCGGCTTCTACGACAAGATGGCGGCGAAGTACAGGTCCACCGACCTTGTCACTCATGAGCTCTTCGAAGACCTGCTGAAGGACGAGGTCGACGACGAGGAAGAATGGGAAAGGTTCCTGGCCAAGCTCTAAGGGGTGGCAGATCGGGCAGGGTCGTCCGCGGCCGAGGGACCTCGGCCAGACGTGGCGAGCCGGGTGACTCCATGCTGATCGAGTGGCCGGACCGGTACGCTCCCCGCCGCGCAGGGGTCCATGTTCACAACGAGCTGGAGATGCCCGTCCCACCTGAGGCCGTCTGGGCTTGGCTCATCCGTGCCGAGCTGTGGCCCACATGGTACTCGAACTCGCGGAAAGTTGAGGTCGAAGGAGGGCCGGACCTTTCTCTCGGGTCGAGCTTTCGGTGGACCACATTCGGAATCAGGCTCCGTTCGAGAGTGAAGGAGTTTGTCCCCTGTGGGCGCCTTGCCTGGAGCGCGGATGCGGCCGGAGTCCATGCCATCCATGTCTGGCTGATCGAGAGGCGGCCAACGGGGTGCTTCGTCGTGACCGAGGAATCCCAGAACGGGGGACTGGCCCGTCTCAGCAACCTCCTTAGACCCGGAAACATAAGCAGGCACCACCAGGACTGGCTCGAAGGGCTCCTAAGAAAGGCGAAGGGAGGCCCCCCACCTGCTATCGGCGACCATACGCCCACAGGACGAAGAGCAATAGAACCGAGCCCGCAACCAGCACGACCCAGTAGGGAGTAAGGGCCGAAGCGGCGAGCGAAAGGGCCGACATCGCCCCCGCGGCGCCTATGTACCATACGAGCTTCTCGCCGTGGATCTTGGCCAGTCCGGCCGCCAGTGACCTCGACTCCTCGTCCATCCCAAGGGGGGTCTTCTGCGCGGACGACATTCGGTATTCGAAGCTTAGCCGTTCAGAAAGGGGAATCAGCGCTACCGAAGAAGCGAGATACCCCCAGGCGCCAGGGGCAAGACGACCGAAGGCGAGGGCCAAGGGATAGTAGAGGAGCAGACCGGCGGCAGCCGCCGAAAGCGGCATCCTGCGACTGTACCCGACGAGCAGGGCGACGAGGGAAGAGACTACAAGAGCCAGCCCGAGGGGGGAGCTTGACGCCACAGCGGCCATGACCGCCACGGCCAGGTAGACCACCGCCACCTGTCTTTCAGTCACGCCGTCGGCCTCCTCAGCTCCACGAGCCCGCGCTCCCTGCTCCATTCGAAGACGTTTGAGTGGGCTGCGAGCCTGCTCTCGACCCATTCGAGCTCCGCGCGGGCGAACCTGAGGCCTAGCTCCTCCCTCTCGGGGTCGATCAGTTTCCTCTCCAGCAGCGCCGAGCCCTCGCTCTCTAGGTGGTTCACCAGAACAGTGTTGCAGACAAACCCTCTCTTGGCGAGAGAGACCACCGCGTTCAGGAGGCGCATATTCGCTCCGGCGGATACGAAGAATAGCGTCCCCTTCCGCCGGATGTACTGCTTCCTGAAGAAGTCGGCCAGGTACTCCTCCGCGTGCTCGACATTCCAGACCCCTCCTTCCTGCGAGTCAATCATGCTCTCGACCATTGCGCGAAGACGTTTCATTCCGAATCCGGGCCTCACCTTGTAGAGGATCTGCCCCAGGACGAGCATACCGACCCTGTTGCCGGCGGTCATGAACGAATTGGCCAGTTCATAGGCCGCTTCGATTACGTCTCCTCTCGCACTCCACTCTCCTACCCTCGGCAGGTCGTCGGAGAAGAGGTCGACGATGACGACGCAGTCAAGCCCTCTCTCGACCCTCCACTCGTTCACGAGTCTGCTCCTCAGCCTCGCCGAGGCCTTCCAATTCACGTCCCTGACCCTGTCCCCCACGGCGTACTCCCGTATGTTCATGAACTCCAGCCTCCCTCCTTTGTTTCTCGACGGCGTCGTTCCCGCCCACGCGAAGGCCCTCGCCCTGATAGGGTTCAGCTTGGGGGTCAGGAGTTTGGGGTAGACGCGGACGCTGAAGGGCGAATAGAAGGCAAACGTCTTTTCCGAAAGGCCGAACAGGGAGCCGATGCCGAAACTCGTGATTCCGAACTCATACTGGCCCGGTTCCCTGAATTCCACCTCGTACCGAAGAGTGACCTCAGAGTCCCGCTTCAGAGAGGTATCTAGGGACGGGGCCCCCCTCACGACCTTGGCGAGATAGGGGGGCTGGTCGCTCAGATGCAGGCGTTCGATGTCGTCCCCCCGGTTCGAAGCCGTCAGCTCCACCAGGACGGTTTCGCCTGCGAAAACCTTCTCAGGGGCGCGCCTCGCGATCATGAAGCGCCCTTTGGTATCAGAAGGGAGGGGCCGGCGCAGGTCGATTGCGATGTAAAGAATCAACGGAGCCGAGCCAAGGCCCACCACTGAACGCGTGACGACCGAAAGCCAGATGCCCGCGGCGGCGACGGAAATCGCGAACGCGAGTTTAGCCTTCAGATCCCGTTACCTTTGGAACTGGCGTCTTGTCCAGAATCTCCTGCACTATCGCTTCTTGGTTCAGCCCTCGGAGCTCGTAGTCGGTAGTCAGCACCAGCCGGTGGGCCAGCGCAGCGACAGCGAGAGCCTTCACGTCGTCTGGGGTGATGAAGTCCCTTCCCATGCAGGCCGCCCTCGCCTTACACAGCCTGCTCAGATGTATGATTCCGCGGGGGCTGACTCCGGCGTCAACCCCGTCGAGGGCCCTGGTAAGCGACGCGACCCTGACCATGTAGCGGTTCATCTCGTCGTCGACGTAGAGCTCCTCTAGCCTTTCCTGCAGGGCCAAGACATCCGCCGGCTCCGAGACCTTGACGACGTCCCGCAATTCGTCCTCGGATGACTTGCGAAGCTTCAGAATCGAGACCTCGTCCTCGTAGCTAGGGTACCCCATTCTGATTCTGAGTGAAAACCTGTCCATCTGTGCCTCCGGGAGGGGATAGGTCCCCTCGTACTCTATCGGGTTCTGCGTCCCGAGGACGACGAAGGGCTTGGGAAGCGGGAGGGTCTGGTTCTCGGACGTGACCTGGTGCTCCTGCATTGCCTCCAGGAGTGCCGACTGAGTCTTTGGGGGGGCGCGGTTGATTTCGTCTGCCAACAGTACCTGCGCGAAGACCGGCCCTTTCAGGAAGCGGAATCTGCCCGACTGATCCAGCACCATTGTTCCCGTCACGTCGGCAGGGAGGAGGTCTGCGGTGAACTGGATGCGTTTGAACTCACATCCTATCGCCTTCGCCACGGCCTTCGCGAGCGTGGTCTTCCCGAGCCCGGGGTTGTCCTCGAAGAGTACGTGCCCCCTGCTCAGAAGGCCGTATGCGACCGACTCGATCACTTCGTCCTTCCCGACTATGGTCCTCGAGACAGATTTGACAAGACTTTCACGGAAGCCGACAAAACCGCTTACGTCCATCTCGCCTAACCGGCCCAGTTGCTCAGATAAACTGTTTGGGGGCCGAAGGCGGGTCCTGCCCTAACGGGTTGCCGACTCCGCGCCAGGGCGTGGTTCCTCCCACTCCTCCGAAACGCGCGCGGCAAGGCCTCTGAGCTCTCGCACCGAGAGGCGGGACCATCTAGGCCGGTGCAGCAGCTCCCTCTCAAAGGGATTGCTCGCTGTCCTAATCAGTGGGCCACTGTCCTCGACCCTGGCGATCTGCGCGTAATGCGTCACCCTGCTCCTCAGCACCGGCTGACCCTCCTCCAGATACTCGCTCTCGTCTGCCTTCAGCAGGCTGTCGATTCCGACGTACGCCACGAGGGCGGTGAGAATGAGGAGCTGCAGCACGAAGAGGCCGCCAGTCAGGTTGCCGACCATCGCGGCCAATACCACCGCCATACCACCGAAGATGTGCCACCTGCTAACCAAGGCCCGCCCTCCCGATTACGATCCTAGTGAAGGAGTCCATGAACTTCGAAGCTGACGCGACTTCGTCCACCGAGAGCTCTGCCCCATAGTGCGCCCTGTCGACGACCTCGGCGAACCTCGCAGCATCTTCCGCCTCTACCTTCAATTCGATGGAGGCTCTTTCAATGAACTCATGTGGAGTGTCGGCGGGACGGTCCGCAATCCCAAGCTTGGCGCACGCCTGTGCCATCAGTATGTAGTAACGGAGGAGCGCCGCGTTGCGCAGCCTTCTGGAAAGCGAGGTCGCAAAGTAGTCCTGTTGGTCTTCCATCTCCTCCACGACCGCCTTGAGGTCGAATATCCTGGGCTTTTCCTTGCGAATCAGCAGGGCAACCATTGCGCCAGCGAGGCAGACGGCGGCTGGCACCAGTATGTACCAAGCAGCCAGTTCCAGTGCGGGCAGCGAGGGCCATTGCGCCACCGCGACAGCAGTCACAGCTGACGTCGTACTGCTGCCGCTACTGAATGACCGTGTTGTTCCAGTGGTCCTGTGAGTTGGGGTCGACCTTACGGTTGTCTGCCTCACTGTGGTCCTGTGGCCAGTCTGCGTCGTTGGTTGGGTACTCGTTGAAGAGCCACTTGGCGCGCCCGCACTCGGGCCGACCCCCGACTCGGCCGCGCCCATTACAATGACCAAGAGAGCCAGCACCGACGCGAGCAGGACCGTGTCGGTCCGCGTGGCCATGATGAATACTCCCGCTGGCTTCTATTTCTTCTTTCAAGCTACCATGCTTCGCGTGCGGCTTCCTCGAGGTTCGGCCGTCTCACTATCGTTCTCAGTTGTGAAACGCGGTCGACTCCGGGGCTCCACTGCCGTCCGTCGTGTGGGACCCTCATCCCGAGTGTGTCCACGACTTGGATTTCTTTCGCCGAAGGCTGTGGAGATGCCTGTACTTCCTGCGCAGGTCCAGTCTGACTCGTTTCACGAGTCGCTTGGCCCCTGCCGTCGTCGCTGATTCACTCCATCTGTCACATTGACACGATTGCCACTGATGAGGACGCTCCACGCTTGCAGGGGAGGGCGAGGCCTTCATCCTGCGTTGTTCGGCTTGTAATCCCCTAGAAATCTTGCCAGGGCCGCAAGGGTGTGGTTGTTCTCCGCCTTCCTGAGCCTGGCACTGTAGTTCTGGCTTCCAATCCTCACCGGGACCTGGCTCTGATAGGGGGTCCTCGTGAACATGACCGAAGCGTAGTGTATCGTGCCCCCCAAGTTCTCCTTGATGACATCCTCGGTAGGGGGCATCGGCGCCACGACGAATGCCACTCCCTCGGCCCAGTTGATTGTCGGCTCCACATGGGCGGGGTTAGAGAGGGCTTGCCTCACCATGTCCTCGAAGAAGACCTGGCTGTCCTGCTCGACTATCTCGTGGACTACGAGTTCAGTATACGGCTCATACCTGACCTTTACCAACTGTGTTTCGCCCCACCGTCCCCGCCTCACACCGCGGCTCCTGTTCCCCTTAAACGATGGCCGTTCAGTCACGCCTGCTTGTAGGAGACGACCTTCCCATCCTTGTCGTCAACCAAGACTTCCTTCTTGTCCGGACCGACGCCGGAAATCTCGGCTATGACCTTCCACTTGGAGTCGGGCTCGATGGCGACCACGGAAGAGATGGTCACCTTTTCGTAGCCAGCGTCCTCCCTGAGGAACTTCTTGGTAACGCCCATCACCTCAGAGATCGACATTCTCATCTGACCGGCAGCTCAGTCCTCTCGTGAATCGAACTCCTACATAAGATGTCGCGCGACCGGCGCTTCGCCTTCTGCTCGTATCCGTCAGGCGCAACTGCCCTCCCGTACGAACCCACGGACCTGAGGCCGACAGAGTGTTCCCGGCTGCGCCTCAGCTCTCCCTCCACTTGGCTTTGAACAGCGCGAGGAGCAGGAAGACCACGGTGAAAGCTGGGAGCGCCACCCAGCTGACGAGGACTTGGAAGGGCGCTGAAGGTAGGTTTACGGCAGTCTGGACGAGGACGGACGCATGAGTTGTCGGAACTAGCTCTGCCACCCATCTGAAAGGCGCCGGGATAAGCTGCAGGGGGTAGAAGACCGGCGGGAGGACTGAAAGGATAATCGAGATGAAGGACACCGTGAGGAATGCCGTCCTGGTGTTCAGCACGTAGGTCGACAGGAAGAATCCAATCGAGCTTGTGGTCATCCAGGTCAGCACCGCCACCACGACGATTTCCAGAATTGCCAGCGCGGAGATGGACGGGACCATGTACGCCGTGATTGCCAGGAGGACCGCAAGGGCCGGCAGGGCGAACGCTAGCTCCGAGAGGGCGACGGAGAACATGTAGGTCAGCGATGACACCGGGGAGGCGACGACCATGTATTGGAACTTGTGCTCAATCCTATAGTTCGTGAGGTCCGCTCCCAGAAACAGCCCCTGCTGCGCCGTAACCATCGTCACCGCCCCTGCTATGCCGTAGAGGAAAGCGGCGCCTCTCCCTGTAACGAAGAGGATGAAGAGGATGGTGAAGGGGGTGGAGAAGACGAAGGGGAGCAGCGTTGGAATCCTGAGCATAGGGAGCACCCCCATGTAGTAAGCCAGCGCGCCCATGGTCCTCGTCGCCTTCCATGCCCTCGAGGGGAGTGAGTCACTCATTCGTCACCGCCTCCTCACCCTCTTCTATCCTGGAACCGACGATGTCCACGAACACGTCGTCGAGGGTTACCGGCGAAATCGAGACGGTTGCCCGCCTTTTCACTGCCTCTCTGCTGATCTCGTCGGCGACCCTCTCCTCCACGAAGAGCCTGGAGAGATTCCCCGCGGTTGTCACTTTGCCGTAGGACTCGAGTTCGCCCAGGGAGAAGCCGGCCGAGACATCCACCCGCAGCCGCGATTTCAGGTGACTGGCGCGGACATCAGAGGGCGTCCCTCTCACGAGCGCCCGCCCCTTGTCGATAATCACCAGCTCGTCGGACAGTGCTTCCGCTTCATCCATGTAGTGGGTCGTGAGGACTATCGTCCTCCCCTCTTCCCTCTTCAGCCTGATCAGCTCGTCCCACACCCTTCTGCGGCCGAGCGGGTCAAGCCCGATGGTGGGCTCGTCCAGGAAGAGGATCTCCGCGTCGCAGGCTATCGTCATCGCGATGAGTATCCTTTGCCTGAGCCCACCTGACAGGTCCTCTGAATGGACCTTCCTGAACTCTAGCAGGTCGAGCTTCTCCAATACTCGGTCGGCCTTCGCAGATGATGCCGAGAAGCTCTCGCCGCGCATCATCAGAGCGAGCACCACATGATCGAACGGGTTCAGACTCCAGAGTGGTTTGGCTTCTTGCGGGGCCACAGCTATCCTTCTGCGTATTAGCTTTGCCTCTCGCTGGGCGTCCAGGCCGAAAACGGAGACCGAACCCGACGTCTGAAGAAGCTGCGTGGTGGCAATCCTGAGGAAGGTCGTCTTTCCCGCGCCGTTCCTCCCTAGAAGGGTGAACAGCCTCCCCCCGGTCACACTAAGGTCGAGGTCGTCTACGGCGGGCTTCTTTTCGTTCTTGTAGTATTTGACGAGGGCGGAAGCTTCGATGATGGAAGGCATCGCATCGAATCACCCACCTTGCGCCTTCGGGAGTTCTATCCCATTATATTAGCGCTGAGTCGAGCCAGCAACGTTCTTCTCCAGTCTTGAACGATACGGGGTAGCGGGAGTGGAGTTGGATACCTTAGTATTCAGGGGACGGGCATTCGACGGCGAAAGGCTTTGCCAGGACACCATGCTGCAGATAGACGTCAGAAGCGGGCTCATCTCTGGGTTCGGAGAGAGAGGGGAGCTGGAACTGGCAAGGGACGCAAAGGTCGTGCAGCTCGAAGGCTCGACTGTTCTCCCCGGCCTGATTGACGGTCACCTTCACTTTTACTCGGCGAAGGGCAGCGGAGTCGGAGCCTGGGCGGCGGTCCCTGACACTCTGGCTGTGCTCCGGGCGGTTGGCGACCTGCGGAGGCTGCTCTCGGCGGGGTTTACGGCCGTGCGTGAGCTCGGCTCCAAGGGCGGGGTGCACATCGCCCAGGGGGTGGAGGAGGGAGCCTTCCCGGGACCAGAAGTGGTCTCCTGTTCCAGGGCGCTCGCGCAGACGGGGGAGGACGACGATCCGCCAGCCTTCCCTCTCGAACTGGCGCAGCAACTGGCGTCCTACACCCATTTCTGCGATGGGCCGTGGGAGTGCCGAAGGGCGGTCCGCAAGGTGGTAAGGGACGGCGGCAGGGTCGTGAAGTTCTATGCCTCGGGGGCTTTTTCTAGGGGAGGCAGGGTACAGCCCAACTTCACGGCCGAAGAGATCGGCGCGATTGTCGACGAGGCCCACCGTGCGGGACTGAAGGTGGCCGCCCACGCCTACGGCGAAGAGGCAATTCTCAGTGCTGTCCGAGCAGGGGTTGACTCCGTAGAGCATGGACTCGGCCTCACGCCCGCCCTGGCCAGAGAAATGTCGAGGAAGGGGATTTTCTACGTCCCCACCTTGGTGACCTACCAAGGCAAGTCCTACTCGAACAGGTCGAAGGAGCAGCTAGTGAAAAGGCATCTTGAAGAGGACATGGAGCTGGCCGCGAAACACAGGGTGAGTGTGGTCATGGGTTCCGACATCGTTGGAGATGCGGACAGACCTCACGGCCGCAACTACGAGGAAATCGTGGCCGAGGCGAAATTCCTGGGGAACACCGGGGCCCTTGTCGCCGCAACGTCAACGGCAGCCCAATGCTTGGGCCTGCAGGACTGTGGGTTGCTCAAGAAGGGGTTTCATGCAAACGTCATTGTCGTGAGGGGGGACCCCACTGTCGATATACAAGCCTTGGCACCGGAAAACGTCACCCACGTCGTGAAGTCGGGAGTGCTGGTGGCAAGCGGCCAGTAGTCTTCGCACGAACCATGTCCTTCGCCTCGGTCATCCTTCCATGCTCCGCCCTACGGGTTCGAATGCGGTTGGCCCGCAGAGAGGTCCATTATGCGCATGTGCAGCTTCTCCATCCACACGTAGTAGTCTTCGGACGCGAACTCCTGCCTCATTCCTTTCACAAACGGTTCCAGAGCCCTCCAAGCAAGCCGTGTGGCAAACATATCGTCGACGAGGTCAATCTTCACGTACCCCTTCTCAACGAGGAGCCCCACCGATTCGAAGAGGGAGGCGACCTGATGGAACGCCAACTGCTTCTCCTCCGAGAGCTTTCCGAAATCATCGAAGGAGGAGATCTTGGTGTTGAGTACCGTGAACCACGATCTCTGGACTTCCAGGCTGTTCGCGAAGTCGTAGATCTTGGTGATGAGGTCCACGGTGGAAATCTCGTAGTTCTGCTTGAGCTGCAGTGCCGCTGTGTTCGCCTGCCTAAGCGAGGCTTCAACCAATTTCCTGTTGTCCCTCATTTCGATGACTACGAAGACGGTGCCGAGTATGATAGCCACCGACGCCAAGAGAGTCGCGTCCGCAGACACCGATTCGAAGCTGACCTGAAGCGCGATGTCAAACAAAGGTGGTCAACGCCCTGTCCACTTCGGACGCATTCCCGACTGCGGTTCCCGTGCCCCTTTTCAACTTGGTGGGGGTCATGGCCGGCGCTCGCGGTCGATTCAGTCCGCAGGCAGACTGACTCGGTTCTCGGACTGACCTTTTCACTTTACGAGTCCAAGAAGGTGCTGCCGGACTCGTGCGGCGACGAGGACATCGGCCGAGTCCCCACCCTGCTTGTAGCATTCAAGTGCCTTCTCACACAGCGGAAGGGCCTGCTTGGCCTTAGTCCTCTCGTCGATGTGTTGCGACAGAATCATCTTTACCCCTTCGAGGTACCAGTCCCCGCTTGCTTCGATGTCCTCGAGCCTCTGGTTGCACTCGGCAAGCCATCTGCAGCACTCTGCTCGCTCAGCCGGAGTCTTCCGCGCGTCCGCCGCCTCGGTCTCCAGGGACGCTATGGCCCTCCCATATTCCCCATTGTGAATCATGACGACGATTTCCTGCAGGCTCATTGGTAGACTCGAGGGGCGCCCCTGGTCATAAGAACTCAAGTCGTCGGCGCGTTACCTTGGACTCAAAATCCTCTCACAGGCCAAGACTCGGGGCAGGGTCAAATGGAGGTTGTCTGTCTAAGCTTTAATCCAAGCGCACGATGCCCTCATGCATGCTTGAACTCGGGCAACGCGCCCCGGATTTCGACCTCCCCGGAGTGGACGGACGAAACCATTCCCTGTCGTCTTTCGCCGACAAACCCGTCCTGGTCGTCATCTTCTCCTGCAACCACTGTCCCTACGTGAAGGACTACGAGGAGAGGATGGTTACAATACAAAAGGAATATGCCGGCAAGGGGGTCCAGTTCGTGGCGATTAATTCCAACGATGAGAAGGCTTACCCAGAGGACAGTTTCCCCGAGATGGTGAAGAGAGCGAAGCAGAGGGGTTTCAACTTTCCCTATCTCAGGGACGAGCCCCAGAAGGTCGTCGAAGCCTACGGCGCCGTCTGCACACCGCACGTCTTCGCTTTTGACGCGAAGAGGGTCCTCAGGTACAGGGGGAGAATAGATGACTCGAGGGACTCCTCCAAGGTGACAGCTCATGACCTCAGAAACGCGCTGGACGACCTTACATCGTCCCGCGACGTGAGGGTTCCCGACACCCGACCTTTCGGATGCAGCATCAAATGGATGCAGCTGAAGCCGAGCAGTGCCTAGTCTGAAGAGGGCAGCTGGGTGCGAGAAAAGACTAGGTGCGGGTGGGTACCCGCCGACGACCCTCTCTACGTTGCCTACCACGACACCGAATGGGGAGTCCCTCTTCACGACGATAGGGGACTCTTCGAGTTTCTCGTCTTGGAGGGGATGCAGGCCGGGCTGAGCTGGGGGACGATTCTGAGGAAGAGGGAGAACTTCCGAAATGCGTTCGACGGGTTCGACCCGAGCGCGGTATCGGAATACAACCGCAGGAGGGTCAAGAGCCTCCTTTCAAACCCTGGCATAATCAGGAACAGGCTGAAGATTCAATCGGCCGTCAGCAACGCGAAAGCTTTCCTCAGAGTCCGGGACGAATTCGGGAGCTTTGACTCGTACATGTGGGGGTTCGTTGAGGGCGGCCGGCCAAGGGTCAACAGGTGGCACAGCCTGGGTCAGATTCCCACCAAGACCCCGGAAGCCGAGAGGATGAGCAGGGATATGCTCTCCCGGGGGTTCAGATTCGTGGGACCTACGATTTGCTACTCCCACATGCAGGCTACGGGGATGGTCAACGACCACCTGACCAGGTGCTTCAGGTACCGCGATTTGACGGTCTAGACCCGTCGGGGTCAGGGTTCGTCATGCTTCGAGCGGAGGTCCTTTCCCTGCGACAGGACCGATTTCAGATTCGTAAGAAAATACGCCCATCCGGACTGAACGGCACCGTACAGCCAGACCCAATCGTCCCCTTCCTTGAACCCTGTGTGCTTGACAGTGAGCAGCGTCCCTGTCCCTTTCCTCTTCAGTGTGAAGCGTGCATCGGTCGGGAACGTCTTCCCCTTGAAGCTGTTCGGCCAGGTGAGCGCAAGGAGCTTGCTTGGGACTACCTTGACCACTTTTCCTGTCTGGCGGTCGTACCCCTCCCAGGTGAAAGTGTATGTGCTCCCCTCGACCGGCGTGATTTTCGCAGACTTCAGGAACCACTTGGCCAGCTGCTTCGGCTCGGTCAGCGCCTTGAAGACAGCCTCGGGGGGAGCCTCATAGAAGTAGGTCTGCGTGATGGTCCTGTTCTTCATCCAGTTCGGCCCTCTATGTCTGCCTGCCGGCGGATAAGGTAATCTCCTGCTCACAGGCGGCTGTTTGTCCATCTGCGCACGGCCTGCCTGAGAACTTCCAGCGGCACTGCGCCGTTCTCCAGTACGGCGTCGTGGAACGCGCGAACGTCGAACCTCTCGCCGAGCTTTTTCTCGGCTTCACGCCTCAGGCGAACAATCTCCAGCTGGCCCGCCTTGTACGCAAGGGCCTGCCCCGGCCAGGTGATGTATCTGTCCACTTCGTTCACGATGTTGTTCCTCGCCAGGGCCGAGTTCTTCATCATGTAGTCGATGGCCTGTTCCCGCGACCACCCCTTCGCGTGCATCCCCGTGTCAACGACCAGGCGACAGGCCCTCCAGGAGTCGTAGGACAGAACCCCTATCCTGTCCAGGTCTGACGAATACAGGCCCATCTCCTCTGAGAGGCGCTCGGCGTAGAGCCCCCACCCTTCGACAAAGGCCGTCACGCCTGTGTACCTCCGAAAATCTGGGATGCCATCGAGTTCCTGCGCGATGGCGATCTGCAGGTGATGCCCCGGGATGGACTCGTGGTTGGCCAGCGCCTCCGCCTCGTACCTCGGCCGGGTCTCGGGGGCCGACGTGTTGATGTAGTAGCTCCCCGGCCTCGACCCATCTGAGGCCGGCTGACGGTAGTATGCGATCGTAGAATGCTTCTCCTCGTGCTCCTCCATCCGCACGACCACACAGTCAGCCCTCGGCAGCCTGCCGAACCACTTCGGGATGGCAGCCTTCGCCCTGGCGAGAGCGGACTTCGCCTTCGCTTCGACTTCGTCCCTGCTGTTGAAGTACAGCGACCGGTCTGTCCTCAGGCGGTCCAGCACCTTCGCCCTGTCGCTGGTGCCGAAGACCTTCTCCCCGAGGCTCTCCATCTCGCCGTTGATCTTCGCCACTTCTTGCAGGCCGGTGTGGTGAAGCTGGTCGGCGGTGAGGTCGAGGGAGGTGTGGAACCGAATCAGCTTTGCGTAGGCATCGAGGCCTTCTTTGACGTGCATGATCCCGGGACGGTCTTGCGGGCGTGACCTGGAGAGAATGTTATTTCTCAGGAACTCTCGGTAGCGCACAAACGCGGGTTTGACGGTGCCTTTCGTGGCTGCCGTCAGGTCGCTCTTGAACTCCCGAACGTCAGCTTCCCTCCAGCCCTCGTGCTCCTGGGCCAGGGGGCGCAAGAACGGCAGATCGTCGTCCCGCTTGGCCAGGAGGCCTTCAATCTCCTCCATGCACTTCTCCACGAGGATTCTGACAGGGAGTTTCCCCTCTCTCGCCCCCCGGTTCAGGTTCGAAATGTGGTCGTCGAGGAACCTCCCGATTGCGAGCCACCGCTTCACCATCGCCCGACCTTCATCCGGGGTTCTCACCGGCTGGAACGACTCGATATTCTGGAACTGCACTTGAGGCCCTTCCAGGGGGTCCACACTCCAATCGTCCAGGCCACACGACGAATGGTCGAGCTGCCTCTGTGCGTCGACTAATAGGATCGTCCGAGTCAGTCTTTCTGCATCGGACAGCGGCTTCTCGTCGATTGCCCTGCATCGCCCGCCGATTGCCTCGACCTGCTGATCGAAGCGCCTCCTCCCCTCGGGGGTGATGTCTTGGAGACGGTCGTCGAACCGCCTGTCCCCGAGCAGAGTAGCATACAGCGGGTCGACCTCCTTCATGATCTCCCAGTAGTCTCTGGCGATGGCGGTCAACGAATCGGATTCTGCAGAAGATGCCATCTTGCTCTCGCCCAGTTGGAGTTCGTTCCTTATTTGAGTCTCTTCGTGCCCCCCGAAGCGTCGCTCGCTCCGCCCTGCTGGTTTCTCGCGGGCTCAGCCCATCTGCGCTACGCGCTCGGGTCTGATCCTGATTATCACCCTCGGCTGTTCCGCGCTATGGTAGGCGTATTTTCTACCATGGTACTTCATTGACAGCCTGTCGATGCCTTCTTCGGCGTCCTTTCTCGTGATTTCGATTGCCTTCCCGCGTATCATTACGGTCGAGTAGGGGTTTGCCATGTCGAAGACGCAAAGGGCGACCCTCGGATCCCTCTTGAGGTTCCTGTAGCGCTGCCTCTTCGTCGTGGCGTTTATCACGATCGTCTCTCCCTCTCTCTCGACCCACACGGTGGCGACCTGGGGGGAGCCATCGGGCATGATCGTTGCCACATTCGCGAAGTTCCTCCCATCAATCAGTTTCTTCGCCAGTTCGGTCAGTTGTGTCATGACACCGTGAGCTCCCTGCATCACTGATAAAGTCTGGCCGCGCGAGTCCTAGGGGCTGGCCTGCGGTCTCGCTGAGGCTTCACCCGCCTCGCATCCGCACCCGGGAGCATGCCCGCCTCTCCTCAGTGTCCCTGCGTACAGGTCGGCCTCCAGCTTCCTCCCCGCCTTCGCCTCCCAGTCCCCGACTGGAACTCCGTACTTCTGCTGGATTCTGTCGCGGTAGTACTCCGGGAGGACGTTGAAGGCACAAAACGGTATTATTCTCTGGTCAGGGGTCAGATAATGGATGTCGCACCGCTGCACACGCTCCACATCGTAGTTGAACTTGTCCTGGAAGTGCATGAGACCTAGGAGCATTGACTTGTGATGGAATTCTCCGATGGCGCCGTAGTCGTGCCTGATGAGCGCGTTGGTGACGAGCCTCGCGAAGCTCAGCCCCTTCGGCTGCTTCTCCTTCGTCACAAAGCCCTGGATCTTCGCCAGCACCTTGGCCGCGACGAAGTATCTGTTCGAGCCCGACTGGATCTCCTCCTGTTTCTCCTCAAGGTATTCCATGAGCCCGTCAATGTCCACGAACTCCGGCAGGGGTACTAACCTGTGTCTCTCGGGATCGCTGAACACATAGGTGGCCGCTCCGCAAACGAAGTGCACCGAGAGCTCGTACTGGGCCCTGTTTGTGAGGGCCTCGACGAAGTTCGTCAGAGGTGAGCAGCTCGGCACTGGGAACCAGTGTTCCTCCCTGATCACGCCTCCGGTCTGCTCCTCTATCCTCTCCAGGCAGTCCGGTATGGTGATTCTGAGGTTCCGCCGCTCCGTGTTCGTCAGCCTCCCGGTCAGGGACACCGGCTGGAAGTTGACCGCCCTGACCACATCTATGTTCTTCTGCCCGAAACGGATGATGTCGCCGAGCTCGTGGTCGTTGACCGACTTCATCACCGTCGGCACAAGGACGACCCCCAGCGCGGCCTTCCTGCACGACTCGATCGCATAGGGCACTTCCCAGTGGTTCTTCGGGTTGGTCTTCGGGGTGACGCCGTCGAAGCTCATGTAGAGGTTCGAGACCCCCGCCTCCCTAAGTCGAAGGGCCAGTCCCGGATCTAGCGCCAGGTTGATTCCATTCGTGTTCAGCTGCACGTGGTCGACTCCCTCCTCCTTCAGGATCCTGACGATTTGGGGCAGGTCCGGCCGAAGCGTCGGCTCCCCTCCCGTGATTTGGACCGAGTTCCCCGCGACCGGTCTTTCGGCCTTGAGGGAACGGGCCATCTCCCGTATCTGGTCCAGGGAGGGTTCGTACACGAATGCCCCCTCGAGTCCCTTTCTTACGTAGAAGAAGCAGTACCAGCATGTAAGATCGCACCTGTTCGTCACATCGATGTTCGAAAGGCCAGTGTGAGAGAGGTGGTCTATGCAGAGGCCGCAGTTGGCAGGGCAGGCGGGCGTGTCGAGAGGAACGTTCGCGGGGAGCACCCCCCTCCCATCCTTCCAGTATCTGGAGAACCTGGAGTACGTTTCAAACGAACCGAAGTAGAGCTCTTCTGTCCTTCCGTGCTCGGGGCAGTCCTTGCTGATGTACACCTTGCCGTCGCGCTCGAAGACCGCTGCGGGCAGAAGGCGGTCGCACAGGGGGCATATCGACTGAGTCTGTCGTATGATGCATCCCCTCTCCTCCTCCGGTCGCAGGCTGGTGCCCGTGGTCTTAGCCAAATTGGCGTCGAACCAAGGACGACTCTCTCATGTCGCGATATAAGCCTGTGTTTCGGGCTCAAAGCCTGCCCAGTAGGCCCGCAGAGGCTCCCCTTTCGCCCACATTCACCTCTAAATATGGACAGAGACCCCAAGGCGACCATGAGCGAGAAGAGCCGCCCGAAGTACAGCTTCTCTAGGAAGCTGGGGGAAGGCGAATTCCTCAACTTCGCCGTGTGGCCCGGGAAGTCGAACCCCGACGACGAGGTCGTCAGCGTTCAGCTCAGGAAGTTCGACGGGAGCTGGAAGACTCTTGGGAGGCTGGGACTTTACAGGACCAAGGCGGGGGTGTATTCGGAACTTCCCGAAAGGACGGCGACTCAGACAGGGAGTGCGAGGAAGGAGCAGGGGGAGGGGGCCTCCAACTGATCGAGCCACTCCTTCAGGACAACGCCCCCTGGAAGAGGAGGTTCCGCCTGCCACGCATCATCGTGGATTTCGCGAGGTTGAACCCCGAACGGGCGCTCGTAGCAAGCAACAGTTCTGGCATCTATGAGCTCTACGCCTACGACCTGCGGTCCGATTCCCTGAGGCAGGCGACGAGCAGGCCTTCAGGGACCATCTACGGAACGATTTCTCCCGACGGGAGGCACATCTACTACGTGGACGACAAGAAGGGGGACGAGACGGGCCACGTCGTCCGAGTTCCCTTCCAGGGAGGAAGCGGGCCTCAGGACATGACGCCGGGGATGCCCGAGTACACGCTCGTGAACCCGTTCATAGACGGCTCCAGTGCTCACCTCGGCATCACAATCCCAGGGCCCGACGGATTCGACACCTACGTTGTTGACATCGCAGGCGGCCCGCTAACCGCCCCTCGCATGATCAATAGGAGCAAGAAGACGGCCTTCGGACCGACCTTCTCCACAGATGGAAAGATCTCCGTGGTCGCCTCCACCGACAGGTTCGGGGCGCTCGATTTTACCCTGATCTCGTTCGATACGGCTACAGGGCGAAGGCTAGGAGAGCTCGCTGACGATTCGAGCAGGATTGAGCCCTCGGATTTCTCGCCGGTGGCGGGCGACCAGCGAATCCTGGCGGCGAGCAACAGGAGCGGCGTCATGCGCCCTCTTCTCTGGGACGCGAGGGGAGGAACGAGGACAGACTTGGAGGTCACGGACCTCGAGGGCGACGTCGAAGGAGTGGGTTGGTCGCCTGATGCCAAGAAGGTCATGCTCTGCCAGACCAACAAGGCCGCGACCCGCCTTTGGGTCCTCGATCTCGGAAGTTCGAAACTCGCGAAGGTAGTCCACCCCGAAGGGACGGCTGCCGAAGCGTGCTTCCTGACGAACGATTCCATCCTGATGTCATGGCAGGACTCCGTGAACCCGACTCAGCTGATGGCGCTTGACCTCCGAAGCCCCTCTGCCCCCCCTAGGCGCTACCTGGTGTCAGGGGACGTCCCGAAGTCCCATCCTTGGCGCAGCGCGTCGTTCAGGTCATCAGACGGCCAAGAAGTTCAATGCTGGTACGCCACGCCAGGTGGGGACGGACCGTTCGCCACAATCCTGGAGACGCACGGAGGTCCGAGCGTGGCACAATTCAACATCTTCGCGCCCCGGAGCCAAGTATGGCTTGACCACGGTTTCGCCTTCGCCACGGTCAACTATCGGGGCTCGACAACCTTCGGGAAAGAATTCGAGAAAAAGATCAACGGAGACGTGGGGCACTGGGAGGTCGAGGACATGGTAGCCGCGAGGAAATGGCTGGTGGAGAGGGGGATCGCCAAGCCTGACGAGGTCTTCCTGACAGGCTGGTCCTACGGCGGCTACCTCACCCTTCAGGCGATGGGAGTCTACCCGAGGCTGTGGGCGGGAGGGATGGGAGGGGTCGTAGTTGCAGACTGGGTCACGGAATATGACGACGAGCCCGACGCCATGAAGGGGTACGACGTCGCCCTTCACTTGGGAACCCCTGCCGAGAAGATGGAAGAGTACAGGCGAGCCTCCCCCATCAACTACCTGGAACGGCTGGCCGCCCCCCTTCTAATCATCCAGGGAAGGAACGATGTTCGCGACCCTCCGCGGCAAGTCGACCTCTACGAGGCGAAGGCCAAGTCTCTTGGGAAGGACGTGAAGGTTGTCTGGTTCGATACCGGGCACGCTGGTTCCAGCATGAACGTGAACCTCGCCATCAGCCACCACGAAACAATGCTCCGCTGGATGTACGGCGTGGTGACCTCGAGGAAGCAGCTGAGTGGCTCCGCCCCCCGCTGAGATGGGACCCCCGCCAGCCGCAAGGCCTTTCTACCATTCGGGCGCCCGCCTTGGCAATGGAGTTCCTCGAAGGGGAGGGGCTGAAGAAACGCCTGCTCGAGAGCTACTCCAGAAACCCGAGCGGCTGGGCCTTCGTCATATCGCCCTCCCCAAGATCGGGGTTCCTCGACGCCGTTGTCACAGGTCCCGAAGAAGCTTGGATGCTGAAGATAGATTCTCTGTTCAAGCCGTTCCCCACCGTCCTCGGGGCTGCGGCCGAGGAAGCTCCGGCAAGGCCTGCGACCTCTTTCCCTTTCGGGTTCAGAAAGCTGTCTCCCAAGATGATCCTACAGCTGCTCGGAGGAGGAACTCATGGGCCGAGCGAAGAGAGGATAGCGGGCATGCTGTCTGTGCTCAGGTCAAAGACTGTCGTCCCCGAAGAGGGGGCGAGCTACGCTCAGGGACCGTTTGTCTTGACAGATCCGGGGAAGATGGGCCTATCCGAAAGACAGAGGGAATTAGATGAAAGGCTCACCTCTGAGATGCGCCGGTTTCTCAGGACGAGGTACCCGGCCTACGGCTGACCGGCATGTCCCTTGCCAGCTCCTTTGCCGTCTTGTCCGATTCGGCCAGCGCGCGCAGGCACAGGAGTCCCCAGCTGCGTATCACTCGGTGCAGCTGCACCAGACTGACCGAGTAGCCTGGGCTCCAGTATCTCGTAGACCCGCCCACGCGGACCGAGAACCCCACCCTCCTCCCGGTGTAGGTGATTCCGCCAGGGCCGCCCACCGCTCCGGAGACCTTCCCCACCAGGAGAGACTTGGCGACTCCGATGCTCGGAATGCCGAGCACCATCCCGCACACGGTGGCCATTCCGGCGAAGCGCGGGTGAGCTGCGCCGTGTGCATCGAAGCAGAGGAGCTGGGGCCGAAGCGTCAGACCCCCCACAGCCTCTACCGCAAATGGGCCCTCCCTGAGGTAGAACAGGCCGCTCGCGTAGGGGAAGGTGCATCTTCCGACGTAGGTGCTTGTCTCTGCGGGCAACCCGCCGTCGAAGAGGGACGCCACTGCGATGATGACGTCCCCCCTGTAGGCCGCGTCAACGGCGCATATCCTAGAGATGACCTTCGGCAGAGCAATTCTCCTCGCGGAGAGAATCCCCTGGAGCTTGGCGAAGAAGGCGGCCTCAGCTGGGTCGATCGTCCCCTTTCACCTTCCCGCAAGCGACGGCCGGCAGTCATAAAGGGATAACTCATGGCCAGACAAGGGCCGCCACCATGGTCGTCGAAAGCGTTCCGCTGAAGCCCGAGTTCCTACCGGCAAAGATGAAGCTGGTTACCGAGGAGATGAAGAGACGTGGAATCGACCTCTGGATTACCTTCACCAGGGAGGGAAACCAAGACCCGATTTCTGATGACCTGATGTTCGGGAACCTGACCTGGAGGTCTGCAGCCCTGATTTCCGCCGACGGCGCAAGGACTGCGATAGTCGGAAGCCTCGAGGTGGAGGCCGTCAAGGACCACGGCTTCTACGACTCGGTCCACGGCTATGGCAACGAGGGGGTTGCCCCTAAGCTCAAGGAGCTCGTCGCCAGGCAAAGACCTAAGAAGATAGCACTGAACAGAAGCTACGACTTCGGCGCCGCCGATGGTCTCTCGTCTGGGATGAACACCTACATTCGCAGGGCTCTGAAGGAGTACACGGCGAGGTTCGTCCCCTCCGAGGCCTTGGTGGTCGCCCTGAAGACGATCCTCGTCCCGGGGGAGGTGGCTCTCCTTCGCAAGTCCGTGGAGCTTTGCGAGAAGATCTACAGGGCGACCGAGAGGGAGGCGATCAAGCCTGGGACGACCGACGCCCGGATCCACAGGTTCATGACAGAGAAGGTTCGCGAAATGGGCCTGCAACCTGCATGGGCGGAAGACCACTGTCCAGGGGTGCTGATCGGCTCCAACCCGACCGGGCACAAGGGGTACTTCGGCTCTACCCTGAAGGACGGGCAGTTCCTGAAGATTGACTTTGGCGTCAGGTACGAGGGATACTGCAGCGACATCCAGCACTGCTATTTCGTCGGCAGCAAGTCCGTTCCGACGGAAATCAAGGCGACATTCAAGACTGCAAGGGCGGCAAACGACGCAGCGCTCTCAAAGTTGAAACCAGGGGTCACCGGCTACGCCGTCGATTACGCAGCAAGACGCCTGATTGTCTCAAGGGGATACCCAGAGTTCATGCACGCCACGGGCCATCCCCTCGGCAGGAGCACCCATGAGTTGGGGCCGCTGCTGGGCCCCCGCTGGCCGTGGCGGTACGGCGGCGCCGCGAACCTCCGGGTTCAGAAGAGCATGGCGTTCACGGTGGAACCGACGGTTGAAGGCAAGAATGGAACATGCAACCTGGAGCAGGATGTCCTGGTCACTTCGAAAGGATACTCAGAGCTCTCGCCGTCTCAGGAGGAGCTCTTCGTCATCGGCTGAATCAGGGGGACGTCCATGGGTGCCCATTCGGAAGAAGACCGGGCGCCTCTCTACAGGTTCGCCTCCCCCCTCAGGAGGGGCGTCGTAATCTCAAGGCCAAACCGGTTCATCATGCTTGTGAAGGCGCGCGGCAGAGAACTGCGTTGTCATTGCCCAACGACGGGAAGGCTTGGCGACCTCGTGGTCGCCGGGCTCCCCTGCCTGTACTCGACAGCTGGCAGTGCCAGCAGGAAAACGGGCTACACCGTAGAGGCGATATCCCCTTCCCCTGGAGGGGGCGAGTCCTGGGTCGGCATCAACCAGACCGCGGCCAACAGATACCTCGAGTTCTTCCTGAAGAGTGGCGCCCTTTCGAAAATGGCCTCGGGGGGCGTCAGACGCGAGGTGAGGCTGGGAAGGTCGAGGATCGACTTCTTGGTCGGCGACACCTTCGTCGAGGTGAAGACCCCCCTGATAACGCTCCCGTCGGCAGCGGAGGTCCCGAAGAGAAGGCCGAGCAAGTTCGACTCGTTCGACAGACTGATAAGACACATGGACGAGCTGCGGAGGTCGCTGGCGAGCGGCGGAAGGGCTGTCATCACGCTATGCTATCTCTACGACGCCGAGCCCTTCAGACCGCCTTCGAGGAACGGAACAAATTCGAGGATACTCAGGGCGGCTCGAAGTGCGGAGAGAGCAGGAGTAGAGAGGTGGCAGGTCAACCTGAAGATTGAGGCAAAGGGGGTCTCGCTAATCCGCTACTTCAGGAGCAGGCCCTACACATGACGCGTGCCCTCGTGCGCCTGTTCAGAGTCTGTTCAGACGAAGTCCAAGACCTGTCTTCGGTCTGGTGACTTCGAGTACTCGGGGTACTTGATTTCGGCCCTCCAGTCCTCGAAGAGCCATTCCCTGAACAGAGACTTCTGCTCCTCCGAGGCTTCCTTCAGAGGGGAGATTCTGAACTCGAAGGGAGGCCTTCGCCCGATTTCGCCGGAAAGCTCTGAGAGCATGCCGTTCCTAGCGACGGTGAGCCTGACGCGCGAACCGGGCCTGGCATTGGAGACGTAGAAAGAGAGCTTCTCTGAACCCAGCCTCAACCCATCGATTCCGACCACCTCGTCGTTGACCGACAGGCCCATTGACTCGGCCGGCGAGCCTGCGAGCCTCGACCTCACGGTGGTCTTTCCGCCTTCGCCGGTCAGCCTAACGCCCAGGAACCCTCTGACCTTTTCTTCGGGTTCCTTGGGCCCAAGCCTTAGGCCTGCATAGCCCAGATACCTGTCGAAGTCCACGTCCTTCCTTCCTCTCACCCTCGACTCGAAGATTTCCTCCAGTCCTTCTCTCCCTCCGAC
>Ga0187780_10000495_pt1 | contig 29499 bp, 30 predicted proteins | sample 1015_Q2_SP10_20__FD_132429 | JGI IMG/M metagenome (GOLD analysis project Ga0187780, IMG submission 132429) | Tropical peat soil microbial communities from peatlands in Department of Meta, Colombia - 1015_Q2_SP10_20_MG | ecosystem: Environmental > Terrestrial > Soil > Wetlands > Peat | place...
ACGCGCTCAAAAAGGGCCCGGTGGTCGTGTACTTCTATCCGGCGGCGTTCACGCCGGGCTGCACGATCGAGGCACACAAATTCGCGGAAGCCATTGACCAGTACAAGGCGCTGGGCGCAACAGTCATCGGCGTGTCTCACGATCCGATCGAGAAGCTCGACAAGTTCTCGGTCAGCGAATGCCGCAGCAAGTTTCCTGTTGCAGCCGACGCGGACGGCAGCGTCATGAAGTCCTACGACTCGGTCCTGAAGGGTCACGAGGAGTACGCGGATCGCACGTCCTACGTCATCACGCCGGACGGCAAGGTCTACTACGCCTATACGGCGATGTCACCCGACCAGCACGTCGATAACACGATTGACGCGATCAAGCGCTGGAAGGCCTCTGCCGGGCACTAATCTGCGGGCGACCTGGGGGCGAATGTCAGGGCGACTCCGCCTCCGGGAGCGTGTGCTGCGCAGCCGAAGAATTCCTCGGGCGCACATCGGGCAGATAGGCGGCGAACAGGCCCAACGCAGGCAGGAACGCGCACAGGCGGTACACGTAGGTAATAGAGGTGTGGTCGGCGAGCCAGCCGAGCACTGCCGCCCCAACGCCGCCCAGTCCGAACGCGAACCCAAAGAACAGCCCGGACACCGCACCGACGCGGTGCGGAACGAGTTCCTGTGCAAACACCACGATCGCCGAGAAGGCCGACGCAATGATCAGGCCGATCAGCACCGTCAGAACGCCGGTCCAGAACAGATCCGCGTAGGGCAATGCCAAGCTGAACGGCAGCACTCCCAGGATCGATCCCCAGATCACGTATTTCCGCCCCAGCCGGTCGCCGAGCGGGCCGCCGGCGAGCGTGCCGACGGCGACCGCAGCCAGGAACGCGAACAGATGCAGTTGCGCACTCTGCAGCGTGACGTGGAAACGGCTCATCAAATAGAACGTGTAATAGCTGGTGAGGCTTGCGAGATAGAAGTACTTCGAGAACAGCAACACGATCAGCAAGCCGAGCGCGATGGCGATCTGGCGCCTAGACAGAGACGGAACGCCCGGCGCGCGGTGCGCGCGGCCGGCGCGAGCCGGTACGCTAGTCGCGTGCCAGCGGCTCACCCTGACCGCGAGCAACATTCCGACCAAAGCGGCCAGTGCGAACCACGCGACGCTCGACCGCCCGCGCGGAGCAACCACGAATGCCGCGAGCAGCGGGCCCAGCGCGCTGCCTGCAGTGCCGCCCACCTGAAAGATCGACTGGCCGAAACCCGGCCGCCCTCCGGCCGCCGCCCGCGTCATGCGGGCCGACTCCGGGTGAAATACGGCCGAACCGACACCGATGGTGCAGGCACCAACCAGCAACAGAGGAAATGCGGGTGCGAATGCCACCAGGCACAGACCCATGAGCGTGAACGCCATCGCCACCGCAAGTGCGTGGGGCTGGGGTTTGCGGTCGGTGTAGAGGCCGATCGCCGGCTGCAATAGCGAGGCCGTGACCTGGTACGCAAGGGCGATGAGGCCGATTTGAGTGAAGCTGAGCGCGAAGTCCTGCTTGAGCAGCGGATAAATCGCGGCCAGCAGTGACTGCATCATGTCGTTCAGCAGATGGCCGGTGCTGAGCAGGGCGAGCACCGCCAGCGCCGTGCGCGTCGCGCGCGGTGCGGCAGACTCAGGTGGACTGGTGGCAGCTGGCCTCACGATCTGGGGTCCCGCCGGCTCTCGAGGTAATTGCTTGATTTGCCGATACTACCGGTCACCGCACGCAGCCGCGAGCGAGGCACGCGTGAGCGGCCCCGATGCGCTAGCATCGTCGAAGCTGCTGGATGGGGGCGGTCATGGCACACGCGACAGTGATCTGCGAGCACAAGTATGTCGCGCAGGCGATCTCCGGCCACCACCGCCTGATATGCGATGAGCCCGTGGCCAATGGCGGCTCCGACGCCGGCCCGGCTCCGTACGACCTCCTGTTGGCAAGTCTCGGCGCGTGCAGCGCGATTACGCTGCGCATGTACGGCATTCGGAAGGGCTGGGACCTCGGTAAGATTACGGTCGGGCTGCGCTATACGCGGGAAGAGGATGGCGCGGAGCACATCGACCGGCGGGTCTCGTTCAGCAAGCAGCTCGACGACGCGCAGAAAAACCGGCTGCTCGAGATCATGGGCAAGACACCGGTGACCCGCACCCTTCTCAAGGGGATCGCGATCGCGTCTTCGCTCGCCGACTAACGCGCGCACGTGAGCGTCGCCCGGAGGTCCGTACCCAGCAGTCCCGCTGGTGGTCGTTGACGATTCCGACGGCCTGCATCAGCGCGTAGCAGATGGTCGACCCGACGAACCGGAATCCGCGGCGCTTGAGCTCTCGGCTCATGGCATCGCTTTCGCGCGTAGATGAGGGAATGTCTTCCAGATATCGCGGGCGCCGATCGAGCGTGTGACCGCCGACGAACTGCCACAGAAACCGGTCGAAACTGTCCTCGTGCTCGACCAGTTCCCGGAATGCACGTGCATTGGCGACGAATGCTGCGATCTTGAGTCGATTGCGAATGATTCCGGGATCGCGCATCAGGCGGGCCTGATCTCGGGTGCTCATCCGCGCCACCCGCGCCGGATTGAATCCGAGAAAGGCTTGCCTGTAGCCGGCGCGCTTGTGCAGCACTGTGGCCCAGCTGAGCCCGGCCTGTGCGCCTTCCAGACACAGCATTTCGAATAGCCTCCGGTCATCGTGCAACGGGACGCCCCATTCCCGATCGTGATAGGCGATGTACAGAGGATCGTCCGGGCACCACCCACAGCGGCGCCGCCCATCCGGGTGCAGCCGCGTGCCGCGGCGTTTCATTCTCTCTGCCATCTGAGCGCCTCCAGGACGGGATTTACCCTATCACCGCTAGGCCGATTTGAGAGGAACTCGTGACCGCCGGCCGTATAATTAACACCTTTGGCACAGAAACCGACGAGCTCGCCCATGGCGGAAACCTACGATGTCGCAGTGCTGGTTGGCAGTCTTCGCCGCGAGTCCTTTAGCCGCAAACTGGCGCATGCAGCCATCGGTCTCGCCCCTCCGACCGTAGTGGCGCAAATCGTCGAAATCGGCGCACTTCCTCTTTATAACCAGGACCTCGATGCCGGCAACGTCCCTGCCGCCTGGACGGACTTCCGCGACCGCGTGCGGCGTGCGCAGGCGGTCTTGTTCGTGACCACCGAGTACAACCGCTCCGTGCCCGCACCTCTTAAGAACGCGATCGACGTGGGGTCGCGCCCGTATGGCAAGAGCGTGTACTCGCGCAAGCCCGCCGCCATCATCAGCTGCTCGCCAGGGGCCATCGGCGCATTTGGCGCCAACCATCACCTGCGGCAATCGCTGGTATTCCTCGATATGCCGACGCTGCAGCAGCCGGAGGCCTACATCGGTGGCGTGGATAAGCTGATGGACGCGCAGGGCGCGATCGTCAATCCGGCCACGCGGGAGTTTCTTACGAAATACATGGCAGCGTTCGCCGACTGGATCCACCGCGTCGGGCCGCGCTAGCACTATCTGCAACGGAAATGGGCCGGCGATGGCCCAGGGGTGATGTCCATGCCTGAGCGCTTCGTTGGCGACGCACTCGTCCCGATCGGAACGACCTTTGATGCTGCCGCAATGGCCAGCGGTGCCCCGGGGATACCCGGAGAATTTGAGTGGCGGCACGAACGCCTCGCGGTTGCCAGGGTTCTCGCGAGTTGGCGCGAGACCGGTCCGTGCTGGAACGGCAGCGGGGAGCGCTACGTGCGCAAGCACTGGTTCTCGATTGAGACCGCGAGCGGCGAGACTGCGCGCATTTATTTTGATCGTCAGGCGCGCGGCTCCCGGCGCGCGCCACGGTGGTGGCTGTATTCGCTGGGCCATGATCCTGCGCCGGTGGGCGCGGAATGCACGCCGCGACCCGCCTAGGTCCGCTTTATGGGCGCAGGTCGGAACTTCGGCAGCGATAACGTCGCGCCGGTCGCCAGCGAAATTATCGGGGCGATCAGCGCCGCGAATCACGGCGCCGTCCACTCGTATGGCGACGACCCCTACACCGAGCGTCTCGGAGCGCTGGCATGCGAAGTGTTTGCCACCGAACTTGCGATATTCCCGGTCACGACCGGAACCGCCGCCAACGCGCTCGCGCTGGCTTCGCTGGCGCCGCCTTACGGCGGGGTGTTCTGCCACGAGCTCGCTCATATCGTCACCGACGAGTGCGGCGCGCCGGAGTTCTATACGGGCGGCGCGAAGCTCCTCACCCTCCCGAGTCCTGACGGCAAAGTCCGTCCCGAACAGCTGAGCGCGCCGATCGCCCACGCCCGAGAGATGGGCGTCCACCATGTGACACCTGCGGCGCTGAGCCTGACGCAGGCGACCGAATGGGGAACGGTCTACGCCGTGGATGAAATCGCTGCAGTTGCCCGGGCCGCGCACAAACATGGGCTGCCCGTGCACATGGATGGCGCACGCTTCGCCAATGCGGTCGTGCATCTGGGCTGCACGCCGGCGGACGCAACCTGGAAGGCCGGGGTCGATGTGCTGTCGCTCGGGGCAACCAAGAACGGCGCCATGGGGGCCGAGGCGGTCGTATTTTTTGACCCCAAGCGTGCGGCGGAATTCGCGCTCCGGCGCAAGCGCGGCGGGCACCTGTGGTCAAAGATGCGCTACCTCAGCGCACAGCTGGTCGCGTATTTCACTGACGGACTCTGGCTGCGCCACGCACGGCAGGCAAATGCCATGGCCGGTCGCCTCGCTGACGGTCTGGCAGAGTTGCCCGGCGCGCGCCTGGTTCAGCCGGTGCAGGCAAACGAAGTGTTCATTGCCCTGCCGACCCGCGTTATCGCCGGACTGCGCGAGGCGGGATTTGAGTTCTACGATTGGAACCAGGGCGTAACCAGCGGCGAACACGTCGTCCGCCTAGTCGCGTCCTTTGCCACGACCAGCGCCGACGTCGACCAGCTAATCGCCACGGCGCGCGCACAGTCCGGACGGACGCCGCGCGGCGCGTGAGCGCTGCTGCGACGCGCACCGTGCGACTAGAGCGGTGGCCGTGACTGGCGACAAAGGGACCGGCGCGCTGCTGACCGATTATTACCAGCTGACAATGCTGGCCGCGTATTACGAACTCGAACTCGACGCGCCGGCGGTATTCGAGTTTTCCCTGCGTCGCCTGCCGCCGCAGCGCGCTTTCGTCGTCGCCGCCGGGCTGCCGCTGCTTCTCGATTATCTCGAGACGCTGGCGTTCACGCGGGCGGACATCGACTGGCTGGGCGCAACCGGTCGTTTCCATGCCAGCTTCCTTGAAGCTCTCTCCGAACTTCGCTTCCGCGGCGACGTGGATGCCGTTCCGGAAGGCACTGTCATGTTTCAGGACGAGCCGATCGTGCGCGTCACCGCGCGATTGCCGGAGGCTCAGCTGATTGAGAGCCGCCTAATCAATATCATGCATTTTTCTACGCTGATCGCGTCCAAGGCCGCGCGCTGCGTGCTGGCGGCGGGCGGGCGAAACTTGATTGACTTCGGCATGCGCCGAGCGCACGGGGCGGAGGCCGCCCTCTATGCGGCGCGCGCCTCATATCTCGCAGGTTTTACCGGAACCGCGACGGTGGCCGCTGCCCGGCTTTTCAACGTACCGGTCTTCGGAACGATGGCGCATTCCTTTGTCGAGGCGCACGCCGTCGAGGCGGACGCGTTCGCGAATTTCGCCCGTAGCCAACCCGACAACGTCACCTTGCTCATTGACACCTACGATGTGATCGCGGCGGCGCAGAGCGTCGTTGCGCTGGCGCAGGGCGGCACCCGCGTGGCTGCCGTGCGCATCGACAGCGGCGACCCGAATCAGGTAGCGCGCGATGTGCGGCGAGTCCTGGATCAGGGCGGGTGCCAGGCAGTGCGCATCGTGGCCAGCAGCAGCCTCGACGAATTGCAGATCGCAAAGCTTGTGGAGCAGGGCGCGCCCATCGATGCATTCGGAGTAGGCACCCGGCTCGACGTTTCGGCGGACGCTCCGGCGCTCGACTGTGTCTACAAGCTGCAGGAATACGCCGGGGAGCCACGACGCAAACGATCGCCCGACAAGGCCACGTGGCCGGGACGCAAGCAGGTGTTCCGGAGCCTGGACGCCAGGGGTCAGCTCGCGGGCGACGTTGTGGCGCTCGAAGGCGAGGCGCAGCCCGGAACGCCACTTCTGGTGCCGGTGATGCGAGATGGCCGCCGCTTGTCGCCGGCCGAGCCGTTGGAGAATGCCCGGGCGCGCGCGGCCGCGGGACTCGGCTCGCTGCCGAGCACTCTACGCAAGCTTGACGGCGCAACCGCCTACCCGGTCACGATCTCAAATCGCGTTAAGGCCCTTGCTGCCGACGTGGATGCGCGGATCTGACGGCGTTCAGCCGACTTGGCGCAGGCTGCGTTGAAAGCTTCCGGTCCGTAACAGCTGGTACTGGCCACTGCGCATGGCCACGCGATCGCGGCCCTGGGACTTGGCGTCGTAGAGCGCCTCGTCAGCGAGCTGGACCAGCCCGTGCTGGCTGCGTCCCGCCTGAGGCACGGCGAGCGCTGCACCGATGCTCACGGTCACGGTGCGATGTGTGGCGGCGGGCGCATGCGGAACGGCCAAAGCCTGGACTGCCTTCGCGATCTCGGTACTCGCGCGCTCCATGTGCTCGGGCGTCGTGCCGTATAGGATTACGGCGAATTCATCGCCACCCAGCCGCGCGGCGAGATCGAGCGGCCGGTGGCGCGGTGCGACCAGCGCGCGGCCGATCCGCTTCAGGCAGTCATCGCCGGCCTGGTGTCCGAAGTGGTCGTTGTAGTCCTTGAAGTTGTCGATATCGACCAAAAGAATCGCGACGGCGGCGTGATCGCGCAGGCCCTGTTTCCAGAGCAGGTCCAAGTGACGGTCAAAGGCGCGCCGATTGGCGAGCGCCGTTAGGTTGTCGCGACAGGTTGCGTCCTCCAGCAGTCGCGTGTGGAGAAACGCCGTGCGCGCACCGCGATCGAAAAGCGCGGCCAGCAGCGCCCCGACCACGCTCACAAGCAGCAGCACCAGGCCCTGATAGCGCAAAAGATCCGGGCCGGCCCCCAGAAGTACCAGCGCGCCAAGATAGCTGAGGGCACACGCGAGTCCCGCCGCCAGTGCCTCCCAGAAGAGCAGACCGGCGGCGACGTACAGTAGTGTCAGACCCACCGCAACCAATACAAAACTGGCGCTGCTTCCAGCGATCTGCTCGCTGACTGCGACCAGCCCGCCGGTCGCACCGGCTACCGCAAGCAAGACGGGTGCGGCCTTGAGCCAGTAGCGCGCGAATAGCTCGCGGCTGGCCGCCAGGACCACGAGCAACGCGCAGGCGGGCCAGATCAGTGCCGGGTGGAGAGTCTCGATCCACGGCGCCGGCACCGCGCGCGGGGTCACCGCGAGCAGCAGACCTCCGAGTACCGCGACGGCGAGCAGACACGCGCGGACCCGCGCGCGGATTTGCGTGAGGTGCGCAACGCGAAATTCGCGCTCCAGCACGCCCCGGAATCTGAGCCAGGGAAAGCCGCCGCGGAGTTCGTCGCGATAGACCGTCTCGGGATGGTCGGTTGGATATGCGAGTGGATTATCCAGTTCGTTCTCCGTCAGCCGCGGCTCGCGTTTCTGCGTGGGCTGGGTTACGGGCGAGTGTAGGTGTTTCCCTGAACGGCAAGCGCGAACCTCGTCACGGGGCGGCCGATGGGGGTGGGGAACCTCCCTAGGCCGCGAATTTCGCGACTTGCGTCGCGGTTGGCGGCGCTCAAACGCCGGCGGGTTGATTGCGCCTCGCAGCGATCCCTACTCCGTTGTACGGCACGACGTCGCCAGGTGCGTACAGGCGCAGGCGCGATTGCCGCGTCGCGCTTCCGGTCTGCTTACGGTGCGTGAACCGACTCGCGCTGAGCGATCGAGTCAGGTCGCTCCGGCGGCTCAATCTGCCTGGTGGTGTCGCCAACCAACGACGAAAACGCGGTGTGGCGCATGGCTCCGTTAGGATGTGACTACGATCACGACCCTGCGGGTGCAGCGATCCTATCGTGATCGCTGGTATACGCTGGGCTGCGGCCGCCTTGGCCGCAGAGCGCGCAGCGCAGAATGGCGGCGTAGTCCGCGGTCTCGCCGGAGTCGATATGCGCCTCTCGATTCTGATGCTCACCCTCGGGCTAGCGTTTGCGGCGACCGCGCAAAGCGAGCGCAACCCTATGGCACCGCCATCGCATCCCGCGGTGCCGACCGGAAGGCTCATCGTCAAGTTCAGGACCGCCGCGCCCAATGCCGCGGCCGCGTCCGAGCGGATCTCCAAGCTCGCAGTTCGCGCAGGGCTGCCGATGACGGCCTCGCGCGAGATTGCGCCGCAGATCCACGTGATAGAGCTCCTGGTAGTGCCGGCGCTTGATACCGAAGCCGCGCTGCTCGCGCGGCTGCGCACGGACTCCGGTGTCGAATTCGCCGAGCGTGACGGGCGGCGCTTTCCTCAGCTCGTAATTCCGACCGATACGGATTTCGCGAACCAGTGGTATCTGCAGCCGCCTGTCTCGCCAATGCTGTCGGCGATAGATGCGCAAACAGGCTGGAGCACGACGGAGGGCAGCAGCGGCGTTGTGATCGCGCAGCTGGATACCGGCGTGCGCTTCGACCATCCCGATCTTCTGCGTGCGCAGGCCGGCGGCCGATTGTTGCCTGGTTATGATTTCATCAGCGCGGATCCGGGATCGTCCCCGCTGACGTACAACACCGCCAATGACGGCGATGGCTGGGACCCTGACCCATCCGATCCAGGCGACTTTATCTCCACCGCCGACACCAGCAACCCCTATTTCGTCCAAGCGGGGTGCACGACGGCCTCATCGAGCTCTTGGCATGGCACCCGGACGGCGGGAATCATGGCGGCGCTGACCAACAACGGGATGGGCATCGCGGGCATCACCTGGAACACCTGGATTCTGCCTGTGCGGGTGCTCGGCAAATGCGGTGGCTACGATTCGGACATCGTCGCCGGCATGCAGTGGGCGGCGGGGATCCACGTCGCGGGTGTCCCCGACAATCCGTATCCAGCCCAGATATTGAACATGAGCCTGGGTGGCCAAGAGGCGTGTCCGGCGGTCTATTCATCCGTGATACCGACGCTGCTCGCCAAAGGTGTGCTGATCGTAGCCTCCGCCGGCAACGAGGGCGGGCCGGTGGATGCGCCCGCCAACTGTCCAGGAGTTGCGGCGATCGCCGGCCTGCGCGAGGCCGGGGACAAAGTGGGGTACAGCAGCCTCGGGCTCGAGATCGCTCTGTCCGCACCCGCGGGCAACTGCGGGCAGAACTCCGGAGGCCTTTGCCTCTATGAGCTTGAGACCACCATCAACCTGGGAGCGACCAGTCCCACTGGCAGCGGCTACACCGATGAGGGCAATCCAAATCTCGGCACCAGCTTCTCGGCACCGTTGACCGCGGGAACGGCGGCGCTGATGCTGGCGATCGACGGCAATCTTGTCGGAGCGCAACTCATCGCGCGTCTGAAGGAAGGCGCGACGGCGTTCCCGCCGACGACCGTGGACCTGCCGCCCACATCGCAGCCGCCGCAGTGTGGCATGCCCATCCAGTTCGGCGACACGACTTGGGAGGTTGAGTGCCTTTGCACGACGACGGTATGTGGCGCCGGCATGCTCAACGTGCCGGGTGCGCTCGCCGCGGCCGCGCGGCCGATCGCCGGAGTGATCGTGCCAGCGTCAGTCACGACCGGAACCATGGTCACGCTTAATGCCAGCCCGAGTACGGCTGCATGCGGACATTCGGTCAAGAGCTACGCATGGGCCGTGACCTCAGGTACGGCCACGTTGACGTCGAACTCGGGAGCACAGACCAGCCTGACGGCGCCGCCAGCGGCTAGCCCGGTAACGGTGCAGCTCACGGTCACCGATGATCAGGGCAAGACTGACGTCGTGGATGTCACGGTCACTTCGAACTCTGCAGCTGCCATTTCGGTTTCGACGAATCTGGCGCCGCCAACGGTCGCCGGCACGAATCAGTGTCTCGCGGCGCGTAATGTCACGAGCCCGATGGCCACCGCGACGCTCACGCCGAGCAGCAATACTGTGCCGGTGGGTACCGCGGTCAACCTCACATGGAGCTCCGGCAACGCCGGCCAGTGTCGCGCATCGAACGGGTCGTCGTCGGACGGCTGGTCGGGGGACCTCGCGACGTCGGGGTCGATACCGGTGAGCGAGGCCAGTGTCGGTGTCTATAGCTACATGCTGACGTGCTATGGCGCGACCGTGTCCAATGCCGCGACGGCGAGCGTTACCGTCGAACCGGCGGTAACCCTGACGGCGAGTGCAACGTCCGCCCAGACCGGACAGGCGTTTACGCTCTCCTGGACCACGCTGCAGGCGACCAGCTGCACGCCGTCAGGTGGCGGCAGCGGAGACGGCTGGGCGACCGCCAGCGGCACCAGCGGCATGGCGACGGTGACCGAGTCGGCGGCCGGCAGCTATACGTACACACTGACGTGCGGCAACGGCGCGGTGTCCGGTAGCGCGAAGGTCAAAATGTCGATCAGTGCCCCTGGCTCGGGCGGCGGTGGCGGTGGCGGGGGCGGCGGCGCCTTCGATCTGATCCTGCTCGCCATGCTCTCGGGTCTCGGCTGGTTGCGACGCCGCTAGCGTCACCCGGCAAGCGGTTTCCGGTCATGCCATGATCCCGGCGGACTACCGCCGGGATCGGATGAGCGCACCCCAGGACTCAGGCCCAATGGCATCCCGTGCGGCGGCAGCGCACGGGCCTGGAGACATCGTCGCGCTCACCGCTGTCGCGCTGGCGCGGGCCATTCACGCGCGCCAGCTCTCGTGCCGCGAGGTTATGGCGGCCTATCTCGATCAGATCGACCGCGTCAACGGCGCCGTCAACGCAGTGGTCGCTCTGCGCGAGCGTGCGGAGCTCCTGGACGAAGCAGACGAACGGGATCGGATGCTCAAGGACGGCAAGAGCCTCGGCTGGATGCATGGATTTCCGCATGCGGTGAAGGATCTGGCGGCGACCAGGGGCCTACGCACCACGTGGGGCTCAGTCCTGCTCGACAGCGTGCCCGAAGTCGACGAATTGTTCGTGGCTCGGCTCAGACGCGCCGGCGCGATCTTCATCGGCAAGACCAACGCTTCGGAATTCGGGCTGGGTTCGCAGACGTACAATGAGGTCTACGGCGTCACCCGCAACGCCTACGATCAGTCGCTTACCGCGGGCGGCAGCAGCGGCGGGGCCGCGGTCGCCGTGGCGCTGCGCATGGTGCCGGTGGCCGACGGCAGCGACATGATGGGCTCGCTGCGCAATCCGGCCGCATTCAACAACGTCGTGGGTTTCCGTCCCAGCATCGGGCGCGTGCCCGATGCGGAGGCGGCGCCCGGCGTGCGAGAGCTGACGACCGACGGACCGATGGCGCGCACCGTCGAGGACGTCGCCCAGCTGCTCGCTGTGATGGCCGGTCCGGAGCCCGGGATACCCTGGGCGATCCCCGAGGACGGCGCGCGGTTCGCCGCGGCTCTCGACAGCGATGTCAGCGGCCGTCGATTGGCGTGGCTGGGAGATCTGGGCGGGGCGCTGACATTCGAGCCGGGAGTACTGGCGCTGTGCCAGGCGGGGCTCGCACCGTTCACCCGGCTCGGCTGCGAGGTAGATAACGCGAATCTTCCCGTAGCGGTGGAGGACCTATGGCGCTGCTGGCTGCTGCTGCGCCAGTCGGTAGTCGCGGCCCGGCTCGGGGCCCTGTATTCCGATCCGAGCAAGCGGCGGCGCCTGAAACCAGAGGCGCAATGGGAGATCGCCCAGGGCCTCAGTCTCAGACCGGACGATGTTCTTAGCGCATTCGCGATGCGCGAAGATTATCTGCGGCGCCTGCAATCGCTGTTCGGCCGCTTCGACTTCCTGCTTGCGCCCGCCGCCCAGGTCTTCCCGTTCGACGCGAACTGTCACTGGCCGTCGCAGGTGGACGGACGCGACATGGATACCTATCACCGGTGGATGGAAGTCGTCGTGCCGGCGAGCCTCGCGGGATGGCCCGCCGTCAGCGTGCCGGCAGGATTCGACGCGCGTGGTCTGCCTATGGGATTGCAGATCATCGGCCCGCCCAGATCCGACCGGGCCGTGCTCGAGGTGGCCTATGCGTACCAGCAGGAGACCCGCTGGGCGCAACAAAATCCGCCGTCGCTGGTGCGCGCTACACGGACAGAATGATCTTGCCCATGTGCGCGCTCGATTCCATGTACGCATGCGCGGCCGGCGCGGCCTCGAACGGAAAGACGCGATCGACGACGGTCCGCAACGCGTGTGTCCCGAACAGCGGCCAGACGCGCTCGAGAAGGCGCGCGCGCACGCCGGCCTTGAAGGCCACCGGCCGCGGCCGCAGCGTTGATCCGGTAATCGTAATGCGCTTGCCCATGACCCGGCGCAGGTCGATGTTCGCGTCGTGCCCCTTCTGGGTCGCGATCACGACCAGCCGCCCCTCCGCCGCCAATGCTTCGACGTTGCGGGGCAGATAGTCGCCGCCGACCATGTCGAGGATCACATCTACGCCCCGCCGTTCAGTCGCATCACGCGTCACCGCAACAAAGTCTTCGCTCTTGTAATCGATGCCGCGCGCCGCACCCAGCGACTCGCAGAATCGGCACTTCTCGCTCGATCCGGCCGTTGCGTAAACAGTAGAGCCGAGGGCCCGCGCCAGCTGTATCGCCGCCGTACCGATGCCACTCGATCCACCATGGACCAGCAACGTTTCCCCGGGCGCGAGGCGCGCGAAGCCGAACACGTTGCTCCATACCGTGAAGTACGCCTCGGGCAATGAGGCGCCTTCGATCAGGGTCAGTCCACCGGGGACCGGCAGTACCTGCGCTGAGGGCGCGACGCAGAATTCCGCGTACCCGCCGCCCTGCAGCAGCGCACAGACCGCGTCTCCCGGAGCGAATTCCACGACGTCGCTGCCGACAGCGACCACGGTGCCTGCCGCCTCGAGTCCCGGGTAAGTGGGCGCACCCGGCGGCGCCGGATACTGGCCGCGCCGCTGCAGCACGTCAGCACGGTTGATGCCGGCGGCGGCCACTTTGATCAGGACTTCCGATGCGCCTGGCGACGGGACCGGCCGCTCGGCGATCACCAGCGCCTCGGGGCCGCCGGGCACGGGTACGTCGATGACGCGCATACGCTCGGGCACGGGAATCGTCATGGGCGGCTCCACTGCGTGAGCCGCCGATCATAGGGCAAGGCGACTCAGCGCTGGAAGGCGCCGCTTGAGGATGTGGCTTAAGAGAGCGCGGCCGCTCAGGGCGCGCGCAGTGACAGCGGCTGGTAGCTGCCGCCCTTGATGGAGAGCGTGTCGCCGGTCTGGAACGCCCAGCCTTCGGGCTGCCCCAGCTCCGCTACGGCGTGCGCGGGCAGCTTCATGTTGAATTCGCTGGTTTCGCCGGACTCCACATGTCGCGGCTTCACGGTGACGTTGAGGTCGGCATTCGACAGGTTCTGGAAGCGCGCCACCAGACCGCTGCCGGGGCGCCCGGCGCGGAAAGTGATGTCGACCGGCAGCGGCAGCTGGGAATTCTGCTCCAACTGCTGCTGGGCGGCGGCCAGCTGGCCCTCGAGGCTGTCGATGCGCTTATCGGCTTCCGTGGCTTTAGTCTTGAGCGACGCCAGCTGGGCCTGCGCGGCTTCCAGGGCCTGCGTACTGCGTGCGCCCTGGATGTAGAAGTAGCCGGCAGCGACCGCGAAAACCACTACCGCGGCGATGAGCCCCGGTAATACACCCGGAGCGGGCAGGCGCGGCATGACCGGGAGGACTGCAGTATCTTCGCTCATAATTCATATGGTGAGCGGATACGGCCAGGGCGGCTGTGCGGCATCGCACGCCGTGCCGCCTGGGCCTGTGAGAGACCTCACGCCCTGAACGCCGCAGCGCGCGTCCGTCGCCAGATAGCGACAGAACGCTGGAAAAACAGGCCTTTGGCGCTCGGCAAACGCTGCTGTCAGGAGCCTGTCAGCAACGCATTTGCGGACTTGTCGTCCAGCGCCAGGTTCGGCCCATGTTCGGCGATGGACTTGGCCGCCTTGGCAGCGCTCGCCATGTCGATCCGGCCATTGAATGACGCGCCGTCCGCTAGCGATACCCGGGGCGCGAACAGGTTGCCCTGGACCTTGGCAGTGGCGCGCACGGCGATCGACTCAAGTGCGTACAGGTCGCCCTCCACCGTACCCTCGATGGTGATGGTGCGCGCTCTGGTGTCGCCTTTCACAAATCCGTCGACGCCGATGATCAGCGTCTGGGTGTGATGGATCGATCCTTCGACGTGGCCCTGGATCACCAGGTCCTCGTCGGCCCGCAGCTCGCCTTTGAAGCGCAGGGTCGGTCCCAGTACCGAGCCACGCGGCTTTGATTCCGCAGTGGCGACCGGTGCCGCGGGTGTCGTAGTGGCGACCGGCGCAGCGGGCGCCGGCTTGCTGGGTGCCGGATGCGGCAATCGCAGCTCGGCGCGTAGTTCGTGGCGTGGCGCTGAAGGCGCATCGAGTGGCGGCGTCGTGCGCGGAGCCGGTGGACGCGGTGCCACGGCAGCTTCGCGGAACGGGTCGGTGGGCGAGGCGTCGCCGGGTTCGCCGGCGGGATTCTTAAACCAGCTCATGGCAGTCCTCGGTTCAGGCCGTACGGTGGCTCGGCGTGAGCTCCGCCTGGAAGTTTGAGTCGGCCGGCGACTTGTCCTTCACCGCTGCCGCACCCATGCTCACACTGCCGTTGAACGTGGCACCGTCCTGGATACTGACCGACGGTGCGGAAAGATTGCCGCGCACGGTTGCGTTCGGCTTCACCACGAGCGATTTGCTGGCGCTGAGGTCGCCCTCGACCGTGCCCTCGACCACCAGCATCTGTGCCTGGACACTCGCCTTGACGATGCCCTTGGGTCCAATTGTGACGCGCTGGCTGCGCGTGATGCTGCCTTCGATCCGACCTTCAATCTGCAGTTCTTCGTCGGCGGCCAGTTCGCCCTTGAAATGCAGGGTCGGGCCGATGACCGACACTCGGTCGCTCGAGTTATCGTACGGATTACCCATGGAGGATCTCCCGGCTGGTGATGCGCGGCAGTAGCCACGACACTACTGGACGTGACGCAGTCGCGCCGGGCGGGCGTCACAGTTCGCCGCTCGGTCACGCGGCGTCAACGGAATCGTTCCGCGTCGAAGTGCTTTACGAAACGCGCGCCGGTCTCTAGCCTGCGCAAATGGGGATGGTGCAAGCCGACGTCTGCGTGATTGGAGGCGGGATCGCCGGACTGTCGGCGGCCGCGCATGTCGCGGAATGCCAACGGGTCGTGCTGCTGGAGCGTGAATCGCAACTCGCGTATCACACCACGGGCCGTTCGGCGGCGCTGTTCGACGAAACGTACGGCAATCCAACAATAGGCGTGCTCACGCGCGCCAGCCGCAGCTTCTACTTACACCCGCCTCAGGGTTTTGCCGACACTCCGCTGCTCAATCATCGCGGCAGCCTGTTCATTGCGACCGAGGAGCAGCGCGCAGCGCTGGCTGATGTGGCGGAAGAAATCCGCGCCGGAGGCGGCGCGGTCGTGCTCGGCGACGGCGCAGCCGCGCGGGCGCAAGTGCCGGTGTTCGCTCAGAGCGTCGTAGCGTGTCTCTACTACGCCGAATCGTGGGACATCGACGTCGGGGCCGTGGTCGCCGGCTTTCGCAGGCTGCTGCGGGCCCGCGGTGGGCAGATCATCACCGATGCGCCGGTCGAGGCGCTGGAGCAAAAGGGATCGGCGTGGCTGGTGCGCGCGGGCGCGACGTCCGTTCAGGCCGCGACCGTCATCGATGCGGCCGGCGCCTGGGCGGACGAGGTCGCGCAACTGGCCGGCGTCGCGCCGGTCGCGATTGAGCCGCGTCGCCGCACTGCGCTGACGGTCGATCTGCCCGCCGGCGTGGACGCGCGGGCATGGCCTTTTGTCGGCGATGTCGAGGAGCGGTTTTATTTTCGCCCCGAGGCCGGCCGCCTGCTTCTTTCTCTCGCCGACGAGACGCACTCGCCACCCTGCGACGCGCAGCCCGAGGACGAAGATGTGGCCGAGACCGTCGATCGCGTCGAGCGCGCGACCACGATGTCGTTCAATCGTGTCGTCAGCGCGTGGGCCGGACTGCGGTCCTTCGTACGGGATCGGCGGCCGGTGGTCGGATACGACGCGGCGGCGCCGGGATTCTTCTGGTTGGCGGGGCAGGGTGGTTACGGGTTCCAGACGGCGCCGGGCATCGCCCGCTGCGCCGCGGCGTTGGTGCGCGGTGAACCGCTCCCCGCTGATATTGCCGACGCGGGTGTTACAGTGGAGACGCTGGGTCCCGGCCGCCTGCGCACCATCGGGCCGGGCGAAGCGCATCAGGATCCACCCAGCCCGGAGGGGCGCCGATGAGTAAGTATCCGCGGTGGCTGATCCTGGTCACGATTGCGGCCGCAATCGGGGCGATCTATCTGATCTGGTCTTACTACGCGGGCTCGCCGGCGCCCAAGCCACCCGCCGCCGTCGAGCCGAGCCACGAACCCATGGTTCGCAACCCAATGCCGGGCGGTCCGGCGGCACCGGCGGCGCCGTTGCCAGCGCTCGCCGACAGCGATGGTCCGATCAAGGAAGCCATCGCAGAGGCGGTACCCGATCAGTCACTGTCCCAATGGCTGATTCCGACCGACATCGTGCGGCACATTGTAGCGACCGTCGACAACCTGCCGAGGCATCGACTGGCCGTACGCCTGCGGCCGGTGAAGCCGGCCGCCGACGCACCCCGCGTCAACGCGACTGGCGGCACGATGATCTGGAGTCCGGACAACTACGCCCGCTACGCGCCGTACATCGCACTCGTCAAGAGCGCTGACATCGGCAAGCTGGTCGGAGTGTACCGGCACTTCTATCCACTGTTTCAGGGGGCGTACGAGCAACTGGGATACCCCTCGGCCTATTTCAACGATCGCCTGGTGGAGACCGTCGACGACCTGCTGGCTGCACCGGACCTCTCCGGCCCGATACTGCTGACGAGGCCGAGTGTCATGTATCAGTACGCTGATCCGAAGCTGGATGGACGCTCCGCGGGACAGAAGTTCCTGATGCGCATGGGACCGGACAACGCCGCGGTAGTGAAAGCGAAGCTGCGTGAGCTGCGCGCAGCGATTGCGCAGGCACCAGCCGGCGAGCAGCACTAGCGCCTGAAACGCACTCGCCGCTGAATTGCGATGGCCGTACGCAATGTCTTGCGAATGGGAAGTCCGGAGCTGCTGCGCGTGGCTGATCCCGTGCGCGAATTCGGCACGCCAGCACTCGCCGCCCTGCTGACCGATATGCGCGACACCATGGCGGCACTCAACGGCGCCGGGCTGGCCGCACCGCAAATTGGCGTGCCGTTGCAGGTCGTGATCTTCGGCGTGCGCAACAATCCCCGTTACCCGCAGGCCGAAGACGTGCCATCCACCGTTCTCATCAACCCGCGCCTGAGCGAGCAGTCAGCGGAGGAACAGGAAGACTGGGAAGGCTGTCTGTCGGTGCCCGGCCTGCGCGGCTGGGTGCCGCGCAGCAGCTCCCTGCGCTATCAGGGTTTCGACGCCGACGGGAATACCATCGACCGGTATGCGTCAGGATTCCATGCGCGCGTGGTTCAGCACGAAGTCGACCACCTGCACGGCATCCTGTACCCGATGCGAGTCAGGGATTTCACTCGCTTTGGATTCATCGAGGAACTCATGCTCGGTGCGCCGGCGGGCGACACCTGACCGGACCGCCGCGCAGCGCACGGAGCACGCATGCAGCCCAGCGAGTTCAGGAATGCGCTCATTGTCGGGGCCGGCCCAGGATTGAGCGCGGCGCTCGCTCGCACGCTCGCGGCTTCCGGATTCCACGTGGCTCTGGCGGCACGCGACATCGATAAGCTTGCACCGATCGCCGCCGAAAGCCGCGCCACGGCGATCGCGTGCGACGCCACCGATCCGGCCCAGGTCGAGGAGCTGTTTTCGAGCGCGAGCAGCCGCTGGGGTGAACTCGACGTCGTCATCTACAACGCCGGCGCCCGCGCGCGCGGCCCGGTCACCGAGCTCGAGCCCGCGGCCGTTGCCACCAGCATCGCCGCCAATGCATTCGGCGCCTTTCTCGTCGCGCAGCAGGCGGCACGGCGCATGCTGCCGCGCGGCGGCGGCGCAATCTTGTTTACCGGCGCTTCGGCCAGCGTTAAGGGTTACCCACAGTCGTCGGCGTTCGCGATGGGCAAGTTTGCTCTGCGCGGCCTGGCGCAGAGCCTGGCCCGCGAGCTTGCCCCCAAGGGAATTCATGTCGCACACGTGATCATCGACGGCGGGATTCGCGGGCCCGGGCCCGCGTCTGACGGCGATAATCAGGATGACCTCCTGGATCCCAACGCGATCGCCGCGACCTACCTGCAACTGATACGCCAGCCGCGCAGCGCCTGGACCTGGGAGGTCGAGCTGCGCCCCTGGGTCGAGCGCTTCTGATTCAGGCGGGCGAGCGCCCGGGTTTGCCGCCAGCTACGGGCCTGTTCGGGCAGCCGATGGCCGGGAGCGGGGTTCCACTATGACCAGCAATACCGCCGTCCGACCGGACGACCAACACTCCCACGAATTCCTCGGCGCGGCTCACGCCCGCAATGAACGTAAAGCGTGGGCCGTCATCGGAATCTGCACCTTCATGATGGTGTTGGAAATCGCGGGCGGCATTGCGTTCGGCTCGCTGGCGCTGATTGCCGATGGCCTGCACATGTCGACACACGCAACAGCGCTCCTGATCGCTGCGCTCGCGTACACCTTCGCGCGCCGTCACGTCACCGACCCGAGATTCACGTTCGGCACCGGCAAGATAGGCGATCTCGCCGGCTTTTCGAGTGCCATTGTGCTCGCGATGATCGCCCTTCTGATCGGCTACGAAGCCGTCACGCGGTTCTTGTCGCCGGTACACATCGCGTTCCGCGAAGCGATTCCGATCGCCGTGCTTGGTCTATTCGTCAACATCATCAGCGCCTGGCTGCTGCGCGACGAGGATGATCATCACCATACTCACGCCCGCGCCGGCGTGTACGCGTCAGATGCCGCGACCTTCACGCCGCTGCCGGACCGGACGGCGGTACGCGCCGTGGAGTTCGCCGAACCGCCCGAACACTCAGCGCGCGGCGAGCATGCGGACCACAATCTGCGATCCGCGTTCATGCATGTCGCTGGCGACGCGGCAGTGTCGTTGCTCGCAATCATTGGCCTGCTCTGCGCGCGCTTCTTCGGCTGGGTGTGGATGGACCCGGCGATGGGCATCATTGGCGCCCTGGTGATCGCAGCGTGGGCGTACACGCTGATCCGGGATTCGGGTCGGGTATTGCTCGACATGACGCCCGACCCGGCGCTGGCGGCGCGCATTCGCCGCCGCATGGAGGCCGATGGCGACCGGCTCGCTGATTTCCACCTCTGGCGCCTCGGTCCGGGTCACTTCGGAGCCATACTGTCGATCGTCACGACGCGGGCGCGCGATGTAGGCTTTTACCGGGCCGCGCTGCGTGGCTTCCCCGGGCTGTCGCACCTGACCATCGAAATCATCAAAGGCGGCGCGCGCGGCTGAAATAAGGCGCGTCCCGCCGGGTGCACCGCAGCGCCGGACGTCAGCCCAGCTTGGCCGGTGGGCAATTCGTTAATATGCTAACGTATTGCGCGGATTGCTGGAGATCACAGTGCTGGGGACGGTGTACGGGGTGGCCCTGAACTACCGGGGCCGGCTGGCGGAGCTGAAGGCGGTGTTCAGTCAGCCGCCTCACGGCGCGCCGCCACGCACACCGGTCCTGTTCATCAAAACACCCAACACGATAATCGGGCCGGACGCGCCAGTGTTGATTCCCGATGGCGTCGCGACGGTCCAGCCGGGTCCCGCACTGGGCGTGGTGATCGGCCGTAACGCCCACCGCCTGACGCTCGCCGATGCGCCGGGCGCGATCGCCGGCTACGCGGTGGTCAATGAGGTCAGCGTCGACGAGATCAGCTATTTCCGTCCCCCGATCGCCAGCAAGTGCCGCGACAACACATGCGCGATTGGCTCGCCAACGGTGCGTGACGCGCTGCGCGATCCGCATGCGCTTGGCATCAGGCTGTACATCAACGGCGCGCTGCGGCAGATCGGCAGCACGGCGGATCTGGTTTACAGCATTCCGGAACTTCTGGTGTTCATGAGTGGATTCATGACGCTTCGCCCCGGAGACCTGCTGATCACCGGCACGCCGCCGGGCCGGGTCAGCGTCGGGGCCGGCGACTCGCTGCGTGTCGAGATCGACGGCCTCGGCTCGCTGGAGAATGTCGTGGCCACCGAATCGAGCGTCGCTCGGCGTGAGGCGAGCTCGTGAGGCGCGCGCGTCTGCTGTTCGAGGGCGCCGCCCGCAGTGCGCTGGTGACCAGCGAGGACGACGTGTATCTCGAAGACGGTGGACGGTTGCCAGTCGAATCCTGCACGTGGCTTCCGCCCGCGACCGGCGTCCTGTACGCCGTGGGCCTAAATTACGCCGAGCATGCGAACGAGCTCACCTTCCAGCCGCCGCAGGAACCGCTGGTTTTCGTCAAGGCTCCCGGAGCGCTGGCGGGACATCGCGCGCGCTGCCTGCGCCCGGATGGCGTCAAGCTCATGCATTTTGAAGGCGAACTTGCCGTCGTGATCGGGCGCCATGCGCGCCGCGTGCCGCGAGCGGAAGCGCTCGACTATGTAGCCGGATACACGATCTGCAATGACTACGCAGTGCGCGACTACTTGGAGAATTACTATCGGCCGAATCTCCGGGTCAAGAGCCGGGACGGGCTCACACCCATCGGCCCCTGGATCGTGCCGGTGGCGGAACTCGGCGACGGCGCGGGCCTCGGGCTCAAAACGCTGGTCAACGGGCGCGAGTGCCAGAGCGGCAACACGCGCGACATGATCTTCTCCGTGCCGCACTTGATCGAATATCTCTCCGGCATTCTGACGCTTGCACCGGGCGACATGATCGCGACCGGTACGCCGGCCGGATTCGTCGACGTCCAGCCCGGCGACGAGGTGGTAGTCGAGATCGAGCGCATCGGCTCGCTGGCGAGCACGATCGTGGGTGAACGCGATTATTATCGAGTGGCGGAGCACGGCTCGTGATCAAACATCTTATCGGCGGGCGTCCGCGCGACAGCACCGCGACCTTTGAGACCGTCAACCCGGCGACCGGAGCCGTCATCGACTCGGTGGCTGCGGGCGGCGACGAAGAGGTGCAGGCGGGCGTAGCAGCCGCCAAGTCCGCGTTCCCTGCCTGGTCGGCGACTCCGGCGCGCGAGCGCGCACGGCTCCTGCGCCGGCTCGCTGAACTCATTGAACAGCGTATGGCGACACTCGCGGCGCTCGAGACCGAGGACACTGGGTTGCCGATCCGGCAGACCCGCGAGCAGCTGATACCGCGCGCGGCAGAGAACTTCCGATTCTTCGCGGAGGTGTGCCAGCAGGTGAACGGCCGCACCTATCCGGTCGACGGCGCTATGCTCAACTACACCCTCTACCAGCCGGTCGGAGTGTGCGCGCTGATTTCGCCGTGGAACGTGCCGTTCATGACGGCCACTTGGAAGGTGGCACCGTGCCTGGCCTTGGGCAACACGGCGGTGCTCAAGATGTCGGAGCTGTCGCCACTGACCGCGGACCAGCTCGGCCAGCTGGCGCTGGAGGCGGGAATTCCCCCGGGCGTTCTCAACGTGGTGCACGGCTACGGCGCGACCGCCGGCGACGCGCTGGTCAGACATCCGGACGTGCGCGCAATCTCCTTCACCGGCGGAACGGTAACTGGCCGGCGCATCACGGAGCGTGCCGGACTCAAGAAGCTATCCCTGGAACTGGGTGGCAAGTCGCCGGTATTGGTATTCGCCGATGCTGATCTTGAGCGTGCCCTGGACGCGGCACTGTTCACGATCTTTTCGCTGAACGGCGAACGCTGCACCGCTGGATCGAGGATCTTCATCGAAGACGCCGTCTACCCGGAATTCGTCGCGGAATTTGCGCGGCGCGCCGGTCGGCTGGCAGTGGGCGATCCAACCGAGGAGGGTACCCAGCTCGGTGCCCTGATCTCGCGTCCGCATTGGGAGAAAGTCTCGGGCTATATCCGACTCGGAGTTGAGGAAGGCGCGCGGTTGGTCGCCGGTGGTGCCGAAAAACCTAAAGGCCTTCCCGCCAGAGTGGCGTCGGGAAACTTCCTCGCGCCGACCGTGTTCGCCGACGTCGACAATCGCATGCGCATCGCGCAGGAAGAAATCTTTGGGCCGGTTGCCTGTCTGCTGAAGTTTCGGGGTGAGGACGAAGCCGTGGCCCTCGCCAACGACGTGAAGTACGGCCTCGCCTCGTACCTCTGGACCCAGAACGTTGGCCGGGCGCACCGTATCGCGCGCCGCATCGAAGCCGGCATGGTGTTCGTCAACAGTCAGAACGTCCGCGACCTGCGCCAGCCGTTTGGTGGGGTTAAGGAATCGGGAATCGGCCGCGAGGGGGGCGAGTACAGCTTCGAGGTATTCACGGAAATCAAGAACGTGTGTCTGTCACTGGGCAGCCACCCGATTCCGCGCTGGGGGGTCTAGGGAAGCTATGGGCGAACTGGTTTTGGCCGCCAAGATTACCCACGTACCGTCGATGTACGTCTCCGAGCTGCCGGGCAAGCATCACGGCTGCCGGGCAGCGGCCATCGAGGGACACCGAGAGCTGGGCCGGCGCGCCCGCGCGCGCGGCGCCGACACGATTCTCGTGTTCGACACACACTGGCTGGTGAATGCCGGCTACCACATCAACTGTGCGCCACAGTTTAAAGGGACATACACGAGCAACGAGCTGCCGCATTTCATCCACGACCTGTCGTTCGAATACTCGGGCAACCCCGGACTGGGCCGGCTGGTCGCCGAGCGAGCCAATGCCCGCGGCATCCGGACGCGCGCGCACGAGCTTGCGAGTCTCGATCTCGAGTACGGAACGCTCGTTCCCATGCGCTACATGAATGACGACCGCCACTTCCGCGTGGTATCGGTCGCCGGCTGGTGCAACGCGCATGCGCTGGGCGACAGCCGCATCTTTGGCGAGGCGGTGCGCGAGGCGATCGAAGCCAGTGACAGCCGCGTGGCGGTACTGGCGAGTGGCTCGCTGTCGCACCGGTTCTCTCCAAACGGTTCACCTGAGTCGGCGATGTTTGACATCACCGACGAGTTCGACCGGCAGGTCGATTTCCGGGTGCTCGAGCTGTGGCGCGCGGGTCGCTTCGCGGAGTTCGTCGCCATGCTGCCGCGCTACGCGCTCGCGTGCAGTGGCGAGGGCGCGATGCATGACACTGCCATGCTGCTGGGGATGCTCGGCTGGGACCAGTATTCCGAGCCGGTCGATGTCGTAACCGACTACTTCCCAAGCTCGGGCACCGGTCAGATCAACGCGGAGTTCCCGCTCCCCGGCCGTTAGCTGCGGAGGCCCGCCGATGGCGCACTTCACCGTCGAATACACGCATAACATCGAACAGGACGCCGACCTGCCGCGGCTGTTCGCCGACGCGCACCGACTGCTGGCGGATACCGGCGTGTTTCCGGTCGCCGGACTGCGCAGCCGGGCGCACCGGCTCGAGACCTGGCGCGTGGCCGATGGCGCAGGGGACTATGCGTTCGTGCACGCGACCTTCCGTATGGGCCACGGTCGCGACGCCGCGACCCGGCGCCGAGTTGCAGAAGCGCTGTTCGCGCTCATCAAGGCGCACTTCGCTGCGCTCCAGTCGCGCCGGCTGCTGGCGCTGTCGTTCGAGCTCACCGAGCTCGATCCTGAGATGAGCTTCAAGCACAACAACATTCATCAGCGCTTCGCATCCTGAATCCCCGTCCGGTAGGACCGCCATGCTTGATCCCAGTGCTGCCCGCCAAATCGCCGAACGCCTGCACGAGGCAGAACGGAGCCGGCGGCAGATCCGCCAGCTGGGCTTTTCGCATCCGGATCTCTCCATTGACGACGCCTACGCGATCCAGCGCGAATGGGTGGCGATCAAGCTCGCCGCCGGACGGACCATCCGTGGCCACAAGATCGGGTTGACGTCGCGCGCCATGCAGCGCTCCTCGCAGATCACTGAGCCCGACAGTGGCGCGCTGCTCGATGACATGTTCTTTCAGGAATCGGCTGACATTCCCATTGAGCGGTTCATCGTGCCGCGCGTTGAGGTCGAAATCGCGTTCGTACTCGGACGTCCGCTGGCGGGAGGAAACCGCACGCTGTTCGACGTGTTGGCGGCGACCGACTACGTGACACCGGCGCTTGAGATCATCGATGCGCGCATTCAGCAGATCGACCCGCAGACCCAGACGCCACGGCGCGTGGTCGACACCATCGCTGACAATGCGGCGAATGCCGGCGTGGTACTTGGTGGCCGGGCCGTCCGCCCCATGGACGTCGATCTAAGAGCTATCCCCGGCGTGCTGTATTGCAACGGCGTCGTCGAGGAGACCGGTGTATCGGTCGCCGTTCTCAACCACCCGGCGCATGGCATTGCCTGGCTCGCCAATCGACTCGCCCGCTATGGTGGCGCGCTAGCGGCAGGCGAGGTGGTGTTGGCCGGCTCGTTCACGCGGCCGGTTGCCGTCGCAGCCGGGGACACCATTCATGCCGAGTTCGGTCCACTGGGCAGCATCAGCTGCCGTTTCCGCTAGGAGCAGTCATGCCGCTTGCCGCCAACGCATTTAAACGCGCGCTCGTCGAGCGCCAACCGAAAATCGGGCTCTGGCTGGGACTCGCTGACGCCTATTCCGCCGAGATCTGCGCTGGTGCCGGCTTCGACTGGCTGGTCGTGGATGCCGAGCATTCCCCGAATGACGTGCGGTCGGTGCTCGGGCACCTGCAGGCACTGGCGCCCTACCCGGTGGAACCCGTCGTGCGTCCGCCGGTCGGCGATGCGGTGCTCATCAAGCAGTATCTGGACATCGGGGCGCGGACGCTGCTCGTGCCCATGGTGGAGAGTGCCGAGCAGGCCGGCGCGGTCGTGGCCGCGACGCGCTATCCGCCGCAAGGCATCCGCGGCATGGCCCTGGGACTGGCACGCGCCGCCCGCTGGGCAACGCTTCAGGGATACGCCACCCAGGCAAATGATCAGATCTGCCTTTTAGTCCAGATCGAGACCGCGCGAGGAGTGGACTCTCTCGAGCGTATCGCCGCGATCGACGGCGTTGACGGCTTGTTCATCGGACCGTCCGATCTGGCCGCATCGCTCGGTTATCCAGGAAACCCAGGCCACCCTGCTGTGCAGTCGACCATTGATCAGGCGATTGGTCGCATCGTGCGCACGGGCAAGGCGGCGGGGATTCTGGCCGCCGACGAGGTGCGCGCACGCCAATGCCTCGCGCTGGGCTGTTCATTTGTGGCTGTCGGCAGCGACATCGGACTCCTCTCGCGCGCGACGCGTCGGTTGGCCGAAACATTCCAGAGCAAGGTACCGGTCGCGCCGCAGTCCGGCGCAACATACTGATCGCCATGAGACCGTCCGACCAGTCCTTGCCACTGGCGTTGCTCCGGGCGCGCGAGGCGGCCATGGCGTTCTTTCGTCCGGTGCTCAATTCCTACGCGCTGACTGAACAGCAATGGCGCGTGATCAGGATTCTTGCCGAACACCGGTCACTCGAGTTCCAGGCATTGGCGGCCAAATCCTGCATCCTGCCGCCCAGCCTCACCGGCATCCTGACGCGGCTCGAGCGCATGGGTCTGGTCCGGCGACGGCGGCTTGCGGCGGATCAGCGCCGGCTGATCGTGACGTTGAGCACCCGCGGCCGACAGCGAGTCGCGCGGGTCAGCTCCGAGGTCGAGGCGCGCTACCGAGAAATCGAGGCGAGTTTCGGGACGCGCCGCATGGCGTCGCTGCTCGAGTTGCTGCGCGCGATCGTGCACCTGCGGCCCGGCGAGACCCTGCGGACGGGACCCTCGGCCGGCGGCCACTGAGGTGCGCGCTAGCGTCGCGATCCGCTGCCGGTCATGGGCCGCGCGGACCGTCCTCGCCGCGGGAGTCGGCATAAATGCGCTGTTCGCGTCGCCGGGCGCTCTTGGCTGGGGCGCCGAGGGGCACCGGATCACGGCCTGGGTAGCGGACAGCCAGCTGACCCCGCGGGCCCGGACTGCGGTCCGTGAATTGGTGGGCGACGATTCGCTCGCGGAGTTGGCCGTCGAAGCGGACACGCGGCGCGCGGATCTGGACCACCAGTACCCGGGCTCGTCGCGTTGGCATTACGACGACCGGCTGGTGTGCCACGCCGACGTGGCGCTCTCCGACTACTGTCCGGCCGACAACTGCGCCACCGGCGCCATCGCTCGGATGGACGCCGTGTTGCGGAACCCATCCAGCACGCATTCGGAGAAGCGCGACGCCGTCATGTTCCTGGTGCACATCATCGGCGACATTCATCAGCCGCTGCACGCAAGCGACAACAATGACCGGGGAGGCAATCAGAGTCGGGTGCGATTGCCCGACTCCAGCCAGGAACGCTCGCTGCATTCCGTGTGGGACATCGATCTCGTGCGCCGGGTTGCACGGGGCTATTCACCGCCAACGTATGCCCAGGAATTACTGTCGCGCTACCACTCGCGGCTGCAGGAATGGCGCCGTGGCTCGCCTGCGGACTGGCTCGCGGAGTCCTACGCCATCGCCCAGCACTTCGCGTACGGGGCACTGCCCGGAATGCACTGCGACACGCCATTGCCGGTAGGCGTCACGCTGCCGGAGAGCTATGTGAACGAGGCGGACCGCATCGTTCCCGAACAGCTGGCAAAGGCTGGGGTACGCATCGCAGCCGAGCTCAACTCCGTGTTCGGACCCTGACCAGTCGCTCGACTAGAGCGATTTCGACAGGCCGAAGAAGATGCCTCTACGCGGGCCGAATTGCGGTGCCCCGACGCCCACGCCCGTGCCGTTTCTGATCTCATAGACCTTGTCGAAGATATTGATGATGTCGACGCGGGCGGTCAGCGTGCCGGCGCCTCCCAGCCGGAAGACGTGGCTGCCGGCGAGGTTCACCTGGGTGTAATAGGGAAGATGATCGCCGTTCGGAATCTCGCTGCCGTCCGGCAGGATCAAACTCGATCGCAGCCCTGAACCGACCAGATAGTTCGCCCCGACCCGCGTGTCGTTGTGCGTATAGAACACGCCGCCCGATGACGTGACCTGCTGCTCGTGGTCGAGGTGGATATAGTGGTCGGCAATGTAGGCGAGCTCTTCCGGCGAGAAATTAAATTGAGCGCTGTCGATCTGCTTGCCCTGCGCGTGCTGCCACGCGAGATTGAAGTATGCCGTTACGGAGTCACCGGTGTAGTTGACGGTGTATTCAACACCATACTGCCGTCCCTGGTGATAGTTGAATGGGGTCAGGATGATCGGTGCGCCAAACTGCCCTTCGTCAATCAGCTGGTTGGAAATCTTCAGGTAGCCCTCAAGACCCATCGACAGGTTGTGCGGAAATTTCTGCAGCGCCCCGACGTCGTAATAGTTGGCACGCTCCGCCTGCGGTGGGTCCGCTAGCGTGATAGCGGGCGCGCCCGTGGTATTCGCAAACTTGGTGATGGTCTCCTCACCGACCAGCTCGAACGGCGGTGGAGACATGTAACGCGCATAACCGGCGTGCGCGGTCGTATTCGGTCCAGCCTGCCAGACTGCGTTAATGCGCGGGCTAAGCTGGCTGCCTTTCACAAAGGCAGTGAACCAGTCATAGCGCAGACCGTAGTTCACCGTGACGGCCGGATTGATCTTCCATTCGTCCTGAAGATAGGCGCTCCAGGTCCACGCGGTCTGGTAAATATTGTCGACGATCGAAACCGGCACGTCGCTCGTCTGCATGCCGGCGGCGTCGACCGGAAGAACCTGCGAAGTGGTTTCGCTGGTCGAGTGATCCGTCTGTACGTACAGCCCGCTGCGCAACGTATGGGCGTCGCCCAGTTTGTACGAGGCGTCGGTCTGCCAGGCGTAGGCAATGTCCTGTTTATACGCGTCCTGCGCGATCCCGTTGTAGAGGATGTCGCCGATCACATCCGGAACGAAGGTCAGGCTTGAATAGCGACCGATCAGCGATGACTGCACGTCGAACGCGCCGGCCGAGTGTTGCAGGCTCACGATTCCAAAATGCGTCAGCTCGCGCTGATTCTCATCCAGGTCCTGGCTCGGGAACTCGGTCTGGCCGTTGACCACGAGCCCAAGGGCTGGCTGCAGGCCGTATTGATTCGGAATCTGAAATTGGCCGCTCGAAGAGCCCCAGATGAACGTCAGGCGGTTGTCTTCGTTGAGGATGTCTTCCAGGTATCCGAATCCGTGGTACTGGGTCGTATGGTCGTGAATCGGGTTCGAGCTGCCGTCCGGCGATTCGATGCCGAGATCGCTCTTGAGCATGTCACCCGACACGAAGTAGCTGAAGGAACCCGCGGAGCCCCCGTAGCCGATGCTCGGCTGGAACGTGCTGTGGCTGCCGCCATAGATCGACACCGCGCCGCCGGGCTGGAGCAATCCGCTTTTGGTAGTGATATCGATGATGCCCGCGGTACGCAGTCCATATTCGGCGGGCAAGGCTCCGGTGATCAGGTCCATTGACGAGATGAATCGCGGATCGAGAGACTGGCCAAAAACGTTGATCCCCTCAGGAAGCACGATTCCATTGATCCGGTACTGCAGCCCATTGTGCTCGCCGCGTACGTGAAACTGCCCGAAAGAATCCTGCGCAACGTCGGGCGCCTGCAGCACCACTTGATTGAGCAGCGTGTTGTCGCCCCCGGGCAGGGCGGCGAGTGACGAAGCGTCGATGGTGTAGACCGATCCGCCAATCTGCGTCTCGATCGCGGCGCGCGCCTCGTTGAGACGCGTGGCCGTTACCTGGATCTCAGTGAGTGGAGCGGCAGCGGATGTGCCTCCGGCGGCGTCTCCGGGGTCGGCGCAGGCGATATCGGAAACGAGGCTTGTGGCGAGAATGGCTGCCGGTACGGCGAGCGGGCGGAACATGGTACGACTCCGAAATGAAGCGAAGGCACAGCTGACCGCATCCGGACGGTCAGCGCGGCGCAATCAGATCGAAGTCGTGGGCGGCGCGCGGGACTGATAGTTGTAGGCGGGATCCGACGCGCTCAGAGCGCACGGGGCGGTGCTGGGCGCAGAGTCGGCAAGTACAAGTAGCGCAGCATTGACCGGTGTTGGCAATGGCGCGGCGCCCGCCTGGGCATGGGCCACGCAATCACTGCAGACCAGCGCGTGCGGGACTGGGCGGTCGTGGAGCCGCGAATCCGCTCCCAGATGCGAGATGCCATGCAGCGTGCCCTGGATCTGCGCGATCCAAAACAGCAGCGTCAGCGCGACCAGGCAGGATTTCTTTGACAGCGACATCGGTAGGCAACCGGGGGCGGGTCGAGGCGGACAAAACATCCGGCCCCACCCCCGCCGGGCCGCCACGGTACCCTATCGTGACCCCGGGTCACAAGAGCGGCTGCCGCCAAAGGGGTGACTTG
>Ga0187780_10000496_pt1 | contig 29496 bp, 24 predicted proteins | sample 1015_Q2_SP10_20__FD_132429 | JGI IMG/M metagenome (GOLD analysis project Ga0187780, IMG submission 132429) | Tropical peat soil microbial communities from peatlands in Department of Meta, Colombia - 1015_Q2_SP10_20_MG | ecosystem: Environmental > Terrestrial > Soil > Wetlands > Peat | place...
GTTCAGCGGTGGAAGCGCCGAGATGGCCGCACAGCCAATCAAAAAGAGAAAAGCGGTCTGCGGCATGCGATGAATGAGGCCGCCGAGATGTTCCATATCGCGTTCGCCTGTGGCGCCAAGCACGGCGCCGGCTCCGAAGAACAGCAAACTCTTGAACAAGGAATGGTTGAATACGTGCAGAAGCGCGGCAGTCAGCGCCAACGCCGCTGCAAAGAGCATGCCTTCAGCCTTAAAAGCCAGCGCAAGGCCAAGTCCGATGAAGACGATGCCGATATTCTCTACCGTGTGATAGGCGAGAAGCCGTTTAAGATCGTGCTGCATGAGCGCATAAAGCACGCCCATGACCGTAGTAATGCCGGCGACCGTCAGTACGACGATGCTCCACCACCATGAGGGCGCCCCGGCAAGATCGAAGACAATGCGCACAAAGCCATAGACTGCGACCTTGGTCATCACACCACTCATCAAACCGGACACATGGCTTGGAGCCGCCGGATGGGCGAGCGGCAACCAGACATGCAGTGGCACAAGCCCCGCCTTGGAGCCGGCTCCGATCAATGCCAACAACAAGACAAGAGCGCCGAAGCCCGCTTGCGGGTGTGCCGCGCGCATTTGCCCGAAGGTGTAGAAACCGTCCGGGCCGGCGAGCAGGCCGAAAGCAAGCAGCAAAGCGAGCGTGCCAAAACTCGCCATCAGCAAATAGATGTAACCGGCGCGCACGTTCTCGGGCACGCGATGATGCGACATCACTAATGCCCATGACGTGAGCGACATGAACTCCCATGACATCAAAAAGGTGAAGGCGTCATCGGCAAGCACGACGAGGGTCATGCCGGCGAGGAACGCCGGATAGAACGGCAAGACGCGGCCCGGAGCTGTTTCGTGCTTTCCATAGCCAAGCGCAAACAAGCTAGCGCTCATTCCCCCAAGATCGACAACGACAAGAAAGAACGCGGACAGCGCGTCCAGCCGCAGATGTGCCCCAAGCCACGGGACGCCCACCGGCAATGTAAGCGTTTGCGGCGGCTGCGTGCCGACAAGATGTGCCAAGGCGCCGACAAATGAGATCGCCGTTATGGCCGCGCATGCGCCATAGATGAAACGCGTGGCCGCTAGCGAACGGGCTAATGGTATTGCCCAGAGAGCAAGCGCCAGCAGGACAACAACGCAAGCAAAAATAACGGTTAGCATCATGGCGCAGGCGCTTTGAGCCGCACGCCGCGGCCGCCACTTTGGCTCGAAGCATTGTCTGAAATTAGTTCGACGCCCAACGCATCGAGCGCGGCAACGAGTTTCATGAGTGAATCGACGTTGCCCCGAATAACCCCTTCGCTTGCCTCCATGCGCTGAATGGTCGGCAGCGACAACCCGGCCGCTTCCGCAAGCTTGCGTTGATCGATCCCAAGGAGCGCACGCGATGCTCTGAGCTGGCCGGCCGTAATCACGGAAACGATGTATTTTGACGTTTCAAATGCTAAGTGTGATGATTAAAGAATCATTTCTTATGTTGCAACGACAAATTTTTATTTTTCACAGCGTGGAACCTGGGTTCAACTCAGGCCACCCGAATGACGATCTTGCCGAAGTGGGCGCCCGCGGCCATGTGCCGGTAGGCCGCCTGGGCCTCGGCAAAACCGAAGACTTTATCGACGACCGGCTTGAGGGCATTGGCTTCGATAGCGCGGTTCATCGCTTCGAACATTTGCGTCGAGCCTACGGAAATGCCCTGGACGTTGGCGCGCCGCGCAAAGATCAAGGCGGGATTGAGCTCGGTCGCACCCCCGCTCAGGCCCCCGACCAGCGTGACTTTGCCGCCGGCGCGGATCGCGCCGAACGAACGTGTAAGCGTCGCGGCACCGCCGACTTCCACCACGTGGTCGACGCCGTCACCGCCGGTGAATTCCATCGCGGCTTTTTCCCAGTCCGGCGTGTTCTTGTAATTGATGCCGAGGGCCGCACCGAGCGCCTTCGCGCGCTTGAGCTTTTCATCACTTGAAGACGTTATAATGGCTCGAATCCCCATCGCGTGAGCGAATTGCAGACCGAAAATCGAAACACCGCCGGTGCCTTGCAGGAGAATCGTATCCCCGGCTTTGAGCTTGGCGTGCTCCATCATCGCGTGCCAAACGGTCAGGGCTGCGCAAGGCAGCGTCGCGGCCTCCTCCAACGATAAATGCGGCGGGATTTTCACCGCGCCGTCTTCCTCCAGCGCGGCAAAATCCGCGAGCATGCCGTCGATGCCGCCGCCCAGCGCGCTTCTGTGTACGTCCGGCGCCGGCTCGCCGCCGCTCCAGCGCTGGAAAAAATTTCCGGCAACGCGATCGCCGACCTTAAACCGCGTTACGCCGGGGCCGACTTCGACCACTTCCCCGGCGCCGTCCGACAGCGGAATCATGTTTTCGCGCACCGGCATGCGATAGCTGCCGCGCGCGATGGCGAGATCGCGGAAATTCAGAGAGCACGCCTTGATCCTCACCAAAATCTGGCGATAGGCCGGCTTGGGATCGGGACGCTCGACTTGAACCAGCGCATCGATGCCGGCGCCGCCTTTTGGCAACTGATAGACTCGCATACTGTCCTCGCTTCGAATTGCAGCAGCTAGCGCTTCTTTTCCTTCGGTGGCCGTGGGCGCGGTTGTTGCCCGGGCAACCGTTGTGGACGGTTGAACGGTTGCTGCCCGCCCGGACGCCGATTGTTCGGTTGCAGACCGCCCGGACGCCGATTGTTCGGTCGCAGACCGCCCGGACGCTGATTGTTCGGCCGCTGGCCGCCGCGTCCCCGGGACTGTTGCCGTTGGATGGTCATCTGCCGCCCGATATTGTGAGAGACATTGAGCCGCTGCAACACGCCGCGGTCGCGCGCGGCCTCCTGCGGCGGAATTTGGTACGGCACGGCGGCGATTCGGCCGCCGGGACCCGCGCGAAATGCGAAGGCGCTGGACCCCTGCGTCAGGGCTCCGAGACGACCGCCCTGCCGATCGAATACGTCGATACGGCCGACATGGCCGTCGGCGTCGGGATAGAGCTTGACGGTCGGAGCGGCGGCGCCCGCGCCTTGCGGCACATCGACGATACCGGTGGTGCCGCGGATGCCTAGCGTCGCTTGCGGCGTCGCGATTTTCATATCGCCAGTCTTGGCGACCAGACTGGCGACAAAAGCCGCAGTGCCGCTCGCCACGTTGAATGACGCCGCGTTGCCGCTGCCGCCTTGCTGGTAGACGAATTTGTCGATCACGATACGGGTATTGGCGGATAGGCTGAACGTCGTCTGGTCGTCGAACGTTACGCCAAGTGACGAATTCACATCCGTTTGCAGAGTGTCCTTTTCATAGATCAGGTCGGCAACCTTCAATGCCGCCCGGGCCGCACTGGCCCGTGTCACCGTCGCGGTTCCGCTAAGGGCTGCCACCTGGCCGATGGAAGTGTCCGCAGTCGCAGCCGCCTGACTTGACGGCGGCTGGTTTTGACTTCGCGCCGACCGGAGCCAAATTGCCGGCAAACTTGCCACGGTACCGGAGAGGAACGTAAGGAAGTCCCGCCGCTTCATAGCCCCCTGCCCATTCTCGACGCGCTTGATAGCGGTCCATGGCAGCATTGCGATGTTTTAATTGCAACTGAATTTGATGCCGAGCAGCCGTTCAATGCAACAGCGAGGCAAGCTCGCGCGCGCCCGATTTCCTGGCTTCTTCGTCCATGCGCGCATCGGTCGCCGCGATCAGCTTGGCGACAACGTTGTTGCGCTGGGCTACCGGGTTATCGCCGTAACCGCTCGGCCGAAAGAAATTCGCGGTCGGCACCTGGTCGCGCCAGGCCAACGGCATGGTCACCATATCGAAACCGTTGCCGTCGCCCGTCAGGTTCATCATTTCCAGTTCCGCGGCACTGAGCGTTTGTGAAAATCCCTTCCTGCGGGCGAACACCACAGAGTCCAGGAGCTTTTGCGTCTGCAGCATCGGGCCGACATCGAGATCGAGATTAAGCGCGTGCACTGCGAGGCCCTTTTCCGTGTTGGCTAGGATTTCATGCTGATCCCAGGCGTCGGGCACGCTGCGGGTAAAAGCAACCATTTTGCGGAGGACCTCGATCTTACCATCGATGGCCCGCTGCCCGCCCCCGGTTTCACCGCTCACGGCCTGAAGCTCTCTGATGAATTCGTTGCCTTTTTCCGCCAGAATCTCCACCGAATTGGTCGCTAGCAATTGGTTATAGCCAAGCGCCGTGGTGATGGCGCGGCCGTGCTTGTTGTATTCGAGCCCCGCTTCGACGTCGTAGTTTCCGTTGCCGCTCGCCTCGAACGCGTAAATGCGCACGATCTGATCTTTGGTCAGCCCCGCGGCGAGCGCCGCTTTGGCATAGGCGCTTTTGAACTCGCTGTCGTTCTGCGGCAATCGCGGAGCGAACCTGAATTCCTGTCGCGCGGCGGCCAAAAAATCGGTGACCACCGGTACATAGGCGGGACGCGACGGCTGCTCCGGCTTTATCGGATTCGTCGGCTTGGGCGGCCCTCTATAGACCGGCGGCTGGGAAAGCACGTAATCGTCTATCGAGAGCGCTTCGCCATGCGCCCGTTTAGCATTGCGCAGTTTCCGTTTCTCGGCGATCGAATTCCAATACGAAGCCGCGGCGACGCTGTAGCCTTGCCACGCTCTGGCGTAGTCATCAAGCGCACGGCGGTATTGCGCCATGGCCGCGACAGGATCGACCGGCGCCATGGCAGGCTGCGCGGTTTGGCTTTCGGCGAGGGAAATTCGCAGCGTCGCAAGGGAGATGACGAGGCCCGCGGCAAGCAGATAGCAACAGCGATAATTTATCCGAATGACCGACATTTCGCGTTCCTGGCACGTCTCCTTGGCGCGTGCTCAATCGGCACCGCTATAAATAGCCGATTCTATGACGCAACGAGGGCGGCATTTCTGCCGCCCTCGTCCGGTTAATCTGTCCCGATACAGAATACAGGCGCTACTTGTTGATTGTGCTGGCGGCAGCGGTGCAAGTCGCCTCGTCTTGCTTGCGCTGCCCCTGCTCACCTTAGCATTTCCATTTTACAGAGAAACAGCCCGCCCTCACCGCAGCCCGCCGCCCACCGGCGAAGACTCGCACGCAAGATTCTGTCAACCATAGATGCAAAGATTTCATCTCTTGCAGGGCCGCGCTCCCAGAGCTTACGGCCGGTATTTTGGCGCAGGTAACGCCTTAAAAAGCGAACGGCCTCAGTCGAGGGAAAGGAACTGAGGCCGTCCTGATGCCGGTTGGCGCCCCATCATACGCCCCACCCCGACACTGCCCCTATCATGGCAAAACGAGGTTGATCTATCGTTGATGCCGCCCCGCCGGGCTAGAGCCGCCAGTCAGTGCGGCGCATTCGAGGCGTTAAGGCGTGCCGAGCGCGTTTTAGCCCGCCTGCGGTGTGCGAGACAGATTTTTCTCCGCGAGATCGGCAAGATAGCGGCGCCAATATTCCTCGTGGTTGCGCCCAAGCTCGAACAAATAATTCCAGCTGAAAATTCCAGTCGAGTGCATATCGTCGAATACAAGCCGCACCGCATAGTTACCAACCGGCAGCACTTCCAAGATTTCCACTTCCTGCTTTCCCGCAACCGTGCGCCGTTCGCTCGGCGAATGCCCCTGAACCTCCGCGCTCGGGCTGCAAACGCGCAAATATTCGGCGGCGAGATCGAAACTTTCGCCGTCCTCAAAAACGACGGTCAAGGTTTTTCGATCTTTGCGCAACCGCAGTTCCGTCGGCCAGTAATCCGTCATCGCTCAACGATCATCGGCGATAGGCCGCCTTCAGGCTGGGCATGAAAAGGGATATGGACGGTGACGTTCATCGGCAAGTGCATCAGTCGAGCGTGATATGGCCGTCGTCTATGACCTTCTTCCATTTCTCATATTCGGATTTGGTGAAAGCAGCGCCCTCGACGAGCGTCGTTCCACGCGGCGTCAAGCCGAATTTAGCGAAGGCTATTTTGAGTTGTTCGTCATGAAGCGCCTTATCGATGCCGCTGTTAAGCTTGGCAAGCACCTCAGGCGGCAGTCCCGCCGGCGCATACACACCCAGCCAAAGATCGACGGAATAACCGGGTAACCCCGCTTCCGCCACCGTCGGGAGATCGGGATAGATCGGCGAGCGCGTGGCACCGGTGGTCGCGAGCGGGATGACGCTGCCTTTGCTGGTGAACGGCAGCGCTCCGGCAATGCTGGAAAACAACAGTTGAACCTTGCCGCCGACGAGATCGACGAAAGACGGGCCGACGCCCTTATACGGTACGTGCACCGCGTCGATTCCGCTGCGCAGCGCCCACATCGCTGCGGCGAGGTGCGGCGTCGTGCCGACACCGGCGGAGGCGTAGTTGAGCTTGCCCGGATTTGCTTTGCCGTAGGCTACGAGCTCGGCATAAGTTTTTATGCCAAGCGCCGGCGTGACGACCAGCACTTCGGGCGAGGAGTTGACGATGGAAACCGTTACCAGATTTTTGAAAATGTCATAGGGCATCGATTTCTGCAGCACCGGATTGATCACGATGGCCGGATCCATGATGACAATGTTGTAGCCATCCGGATCCGAATGAGCGACGTAATCGACACCGACAATACCGCCGGCGCCAGGCCGATTTTCCGCTACGACCGGTTGCCCCAATACCTCTGCGAGTTTTTGCGCCACCACTCTGCCGGCAAAATCGACGATCCCGCCGGGAGCGTAGGGCAGAATAAGGTGGATAGGCCGCGATGGAAACGTTTCGGCTCGAGCAGGAGCGACAAGCGACGATAGCAATGCCGACCAGAGCAGAAGGCGCGCCGCGGATTTAAAGAGGGTCATTTGTCTCTCCTGTTTCGGCACTGAGTTTGCTCCTCTAAAAGAAAAGCGTCAAAAGTTCATCCTGTCGCAGCTTCATAGTGCCGATCCCTTGCCGATCAGCTCAACAAGCTTGTGGGGTGCAATTGGGGTTTGCGCAATCCGCACGCCGAACGGCGAGAGCGCGTCTTCGATCGCGGATATGACCGCCGCCGCAGCGGGAATGACGCCGACTTCGCCGATGCCTTTAACGCCGAGCGGGTTATGTGGCGACGGCGATTCTTTGTAAAGCGTTTCCAGATGCGGCACCTCGGTCGCGGTCGGCAGAAGATAATCCGCAAATGTCGTCGTAACAGGCTGGCCCGCGCCGTCATAGCCCATCCACTCGAACAGCGCATTGCCGATGCCGTGGGCGATACCGCCGTGAACCTGTCCTTCCACGATCATCGGATTGACGCGATGTCCGGCGTCCTGCATGGCTATGTAGCGGAGAATACGCACGCCCCCGGTTTCGATATCGACCTCGACTTCGACGACATGGCAGGCGTTCGAATAAGCGAGCTGGTCGACACGAAAGGTTGCGCTCGCTTCGAGCCCGGGCTCGATGTCTCTCGGGAAACCGTAACCCGGCGCGCCCTTCAACACGCGCGCCAATTCGCCGAGCTTGACTGCAAGTTGCGGCGCGCCCACGACGCGCACTTCGCCGCCAACGATTTCGAGATCCTCCTCCGCGGCTTCCAGCATGTGACTGGCAAGCTTGCGTGCCTTGGCCGCGACCGCGGCCGCCGCGATCTTCACTGACGAGCCAGCGGTGACCGTTTGCCGGCTGGCGAACCCGCCGAGGCCAAGCGGCGCCGCCGCCGTGTCGCCGGCAACCACGCTGACGTCTTGCGCGCGCACGCCAAACGCGTCGGCGCAAATTTGCGCGAGCGCGGTGCAAAGCCCCTGCCCCATCGGCGCCGCGCCGGTCGAAACCGTGATGTGACCGGTTGGCGAAACGCGCACATTGCCGAACTCGAACGGCCCGCGCCCCGTGCCCTTCATCCCGTGCGCCAGACCGATGCCGATATAGCGGCCGGCGGCGCGCGCCTCGGCCTGTCGGCGTGGAAAATCATCCCAATTCACGGTCTGGAGAAGTTCGGCTTGGCAGCCGGGATAATCGCCGCTGTCGTACTGAATTTGCTCGCCGGAGCGCGTTTTCAGCGGTTTGAGATAGGGCATCTTTTCCGCCGGTATCAAATTGCGGCGTCGCAATTCGGCGCGATCGAGCCTAAGCGCCTGCGCCAAGCGATCCATCATGCGTTCCATCGCGAACGCTGCCTGCGGATAGCCGGCGCCTCGCACGGAGGATACCGGCGCCAAATTGGTATGGACTGCGTTGACGTCGATGGCCAGCGCCGGCACGACATAGGGCCCTGTGACCATGGTGGCGGAATTGTATGGAATGTTCACGTCCTGCAGCGCATAAGCGCCGATGTCGTGAATGAGGCGGCCGCGTATGCCCCGCACGCGTCCATCGGCATCGGCGGCAAGCTCCATCGACCAATATTGGTCGCGCTCCTGCGCCGCATTGGTGAAATGTTCGCGGCGGTCCTCGATCCATTTGATTGAGCGGCCGAGCAAAGTCGCGGCGGCGACCACCGCCACATCTTCCGGATAGACGCAAAGCTTCGGTCCGAAGCCGCCGCCAACGTCGGGCGTCGCCACGCGCAGGCGGCTTTCGTCGAGATTCACATAGTCCGCGAAAGCCGTGCGCAGATCGTGCGCCTTCTGCGTCGAGGCCCAAACCAGCGTCTCGTGACCGGAGATCTGGACGAGGATGCCCCGGCCTTCTATCGAATGCGCCGCGCCGCGATGCACGCACAGCTCCTCGCGCACGACTTGCGCGGCCTTGGCGAAGGCCGCATCGATGTCGCCGTACTCGACTTTGTACGCGATGACCCGGTTCGAAGTCAGTTCGCGGCGCACCGGCGGCGCGCGTTCGATCCGGCAATCGATTGCCGGATCGAGCAGCTCGTAGTCCACGGCAACGAGCGCCGCGGCATCCTCGGCCACGTAGCGGTCGTTGGCGATGACGATCGCGACCGGCTCGCCGACAAAGGAAACTTCGCCGTCGGCGAGCGCGAACGGCCAGCTCTGGTCGAGCTTGGCGCCGGAATTCGAGGTGCGGACCATCCGCCGCTGCCTCATCACCGGAGCGAGATCGTCGAGCGTCAACACCGCGACGACGCCCGGCACCGCGCGCGCGGCGTCAAGATCGACGGCCCGGATCAGCGCGTGGGGATGCGGACTGCGCGCGAAGGCGGCGACGAGGATTCCGGCCGCGGCGATGTCGTCGACGAAGCGACCCCTGCCGGTCAATAACGCATGATCCTCCAAGCGCGGGAGGCGCGCACCGATCGTTCCGCTCACTGATTGACGCTCGATATCGCTTTGGCTGCCCTGCCGAGGACGACCTTCGGCGTGGCATAGACTTCGGCAAGCAACGCCTCGATGGTCGCCGCGTTCACCGGATGAACTTCGAAACTCAGCTTCTGCGCCTCGGCCAGAAAATCGGCGTCGGCCACGGTTGCATCGAATGCCGCGATCAAAGCCGTCTTGCGGTCTTCGGGAATGTCAGGCGGCGCAACAAACGGCCGCGCCATCGCCTGGCTAACTAGGAACAGTTTGATGATCTGACGCTGTTCCGGCTCGGTAGCCAGATCGCTGGCGAGCGGTACCGAAGCAATCTCAGGCTCTTTTTTGAGCGCTGCCTGCACGATTATGTTCACGGAATGGCTCGTCAGCCATTCCGCGTGCCGGGTGCGTATCGTGCTCCACGATAGACCGCACAAGCCGTCGACTTCGCCCCGCTCCATCGCCAAAACCGCGTCGTTCGTACCCGGATAGCCGGTGACAAGCTGCACTTTCGCACCGAATAGGTTTTTATAGAGCAACGCCCAAATGTCGGGATCGGCATCCGCGCCCAGCCCGCCAAGCTTGGACGGCTTGCTCAGGAAATCGTCCCAGGTCTTGATCGGCGAAGCGCTCGAGGTGACGCAGGTCGTATGGTCATCGGTTACGCTGCCGAGCCAGGTAAACTTTCTGCCGTCGAACTCGGCCTGTCCGAATAGTGGCGCAATTCCCATGCTGCGCGAAAACGTCCCCAGCACGGAGCCGTCTTTCGGCGCGACGGAAAAGATATAGTTGGCGGCCCGCAAGCTGCCGGCTCCGGTCATTTGTTGCGGGATGATCGACGGATCACCGGGAATATGCCTGCCGATATAGCGTGCCACAAGCCGCGCATAAGCGTCATAGCCGCCACCGACGCTATAGCCGATGACCAGCGATAGGCTGCGGTTCTTGTAAAAGTCGCCGACGCTTTCGGCGCCGGCAAGACCCGAAAACGCGACAAGCGCGGCGAGAGCCAGAAGCGGCGTATCCGCAGTTTGAAGCTTCCGCATAAGAGCGCCCCGCCACGTCGTTGCGAGAATGATACCTAAATTCGGCGTCCGCTGAACAGGCCGGTAAGCTTCGACCAAATGGCGCGGACGACAAGCGCCAGGCCCGAAATCGGCTTGGCGGCCGATGGCCGAGGCGGCGCATCGTGGCTCGGAGCGCTGTCGTCCCGGCCCAGTTGCGTGCGCAGATTGCCGGCGAATTGTCCGACGAGTTGCGCGGCGGTCGCCTGGATCATCCCGACGCCGCGGCCATATTGCGCGACCGCGCCGGATAGCGTCAGGTCGGTGTGGATCAGCACCTTCGAGCCGGATGCGGCCGGCTCGATCCGAAACGTCGCCGTGGCATTAGCGGCGCCGCGGCCCTTGGCGTCGCTGCCTTGCGCCTTGACGCGTGCGGTGTGGTTGACATCGTCAATGCCATCGAATGCGACGCGGCCGCCGAATGTCAGCGCCACCGGGCCCAATCGCACGGAAATCTTACCCTTGAAATTCTGCGGATCGACAATTTCCGTCAGTTCCGCGCCCGGCATGCAAGGCGCGATGCGCGGTATATCCATTAGCAGAGCCCATGCCTTTGCCGGAGGAAGCGGTACGTCGAACGAATTGTCGAACTCCATTCTTGCTCTCGCCTCAGCGCCGGCAGCCGACCATGTCCGGCGCGCCGATCCTGTCCCAAATCCACCGCGCGCCGGCAAACAAGCCGTCGTCGTTGTAACGTTGTGCGACCAATTGAATGCCGACCGGCAAATTATTCGGGCCGCGATAGGTCGGCAGCGTCATGCTCGGCGTGTGCAAAGCCGTCCATATCGCCTGCATGCTGGGGTCGCCGGTGAATGCGAGGCCGCGCGGCGCCTCGCCCGGCACGCAGGGCGCCAGCAGCACGTCGATCTCGTTGAAGACCACCGGCAGCAGAGCGCGGCACTCCTCGACGCGCCGCCACGCGGCGACGTATTCCGCATGCGAGGTTTTTTGTCCGTTCTCGATGTAGCGCCGCATTTGCGGCGACAGCGCTTCGCGATGACAATCCCATTCGAACGCCATGCAGGCGGCGCGCTCGTAATGATTGATCGTGCCGCGCGCCAGCGCGTGCAGGCCGGCAAACACCTCCGGCAGGTCGATGTCGCGGACCGCGGCGCCGGCTTTGCCGAGTGCAGCGGCCGCGTCCTCGACCGCGGCCTTGGTTTCGGGCTGCGCCGTGTCCCAAATTTCCGTGCGGCAGAGCCCGATGCGCGGCGCCACACCCAAAGCGCGCGGCGGCTGCGGGTCTTGGGTGCGCAAGACCGCCGTGAGCAGTTCGATATCGTCGATCGAACGGGCGATCCAACCGATCGTATCGATGCTTTCAGCCGCCGGCTTTACGCCCGCTTTGTTGAACGTGTTGTAAGTCGGCTTGTAGCCGAATACACCGCAAAACGACGACGGCCGTAGCACCGAACCACCGGTCTGCGTGCCGAGCGCGGCCGGCACCATATGATCGGCGACCGCCGCGGCCGATCCGCTCGATGAGCCGCCCGGCGTATGAGCGGCGTTAAGCGGATTGGTGGTTGCGCACGGCGCCATGCCGGCAAGTTCGCAGGTCGCGGTTTTTCCGAGGATCACCGCTCCGGCTCGTCGCAAAAGCGCCACGCAGGCGGCGTCCGCCAATGGGCGATTGCCGCGATAAATTGGCGAGCCCATTTCGGTCGGCATGTCGAACGTGTCGATGATGTCCTTGATTCCGATCGGCACGCCGTGTAGTGGACCGCGGCGCGGAGCGCGATCGAGCGCGCGTGCCTGGGCGAGCGCCAAATCCGGTTCGAAATTCACCCACGCCTTGACGACATCGTCGCGGGTCGCGATCCGCTCGAGGCAATCGCGCACGACGGCTTCGCAGGTCGCCTCGCCCGCCGCGACCTTTGCGGCGATCTCGGTCGCGCTCAACTCGTTGAGGGCGCGCTCGACCTTGGCGTCCATTGGCGATTGCCGCTCAGTTCTTCCCGGCGCGACCGGCGGAAGTTCCGGCGATCTTGCCGAAAACGGTCCCGGACATCAGCCCGGAACCGCCGGGATAATTGAAGTAGAACAGGCCGCCGACCAGTTCGCCGGCGGCGTAAAGACCGTGGATCGGCTGATAATCGGTGTTCAACACTTCGGCCTCGGTGTTGATGCGCAAGCCCCCGAACGTAAAGGTAACCCCGCATGTGACCGCGTAAGCTTCGAACGGCGGCGCATCGACGGTGTTGGCCCAATTGCTCTTGTTGACTGCGAGACCTTGCGTGCAGCGCCCGTCCTTGATGTTCGGATTGAACGGCACGTCGGTCCTGACCGCGACATTCCACTCTTTGATCGTTTTGAGGAACTCGGCGGCGTTGACGCCTTCGAGCTTCTGCGCGAATTCCTCGATGCTGTTGGCCGTAACCTTGGTGATCTGCCGAATGCGATATTCGTCCCGCTGCAGATGCTTCACCTTTTGATCGAAGATCTGCCAGGCAAATTGTCCCGGCTGTTCGAGGACCACGCGGCCATATTTGGCGTAGGTGTAGTTGCGGAAATCGGCGCCTTCGTCGACGAACCGCTTGCCGTTCGCGTTGATCATGATCGAGAACGGATAGGAGTGTTTTTGAAACTGATCGCCGACGGAGAGATCGCCGAATTCCGGCGCATTCATCTCCCATTGCACGGCATGGCAGCCCGACCAGTTGCCGCGCGGCGCGGCGCCAATGTCCAGCGCCATGCGGATGCCGTCGCCGGTGTTGTAACGGCTGCCGCGCACCTTCGCGAGATCCCAGCCGGGCCCGAGATAGCGCGTGCGCCATTCCGGATTGGCCTCGAAGCCGCCGCAGGCCAGCACGATCGACTTGGCGCGCAACTCGCGGACTTCGCCACTTTCGCGCACGCTTACGCCCTCGACGCGGTTGCCGTCGAATAAAAGATCGAGGCCGCGCGCCGCATAGCGGATTTCGATACCGCGTTTTTTCGCCGATTCGGTCAGCATCGCGATGAGGCCCGGACCGCCGCCGACCGACTCGACGGTCAGCCCGCCCCAGAATTTGAACTTGCCGTCAATCTTGAAGGCTTGCCGGCCGTAGATCGGGATCAGCCGCACGCCTTTATTGCGCATCCAATTGAGCGAGTCGAAGCTTTTGGTGACCAGAAGCTCCACTAAATCGGGATCGGCGCGATGCTGCGTGATGCGCGCCATGTCGTCGAAGAATTGATCGGCGGTGTAGGTTCCGAAATCGGTCGTCTCGATTTCGGCCGGGGTCAAATCGGGCACCAGCGTCTTGATGTCCTCGACGCCGTTATAGACGACCCGAATGGAGCCCGCCGTGAAGCGGCTATTGCCGCCGGATTCCTCTTCGGGCGCGGCTTCGAGCATCACCACTTTCGCGCCCTGTTCCCGCGCCGCCAGCGCCGCGCAGAACGCCGCATTGCCCGCCCCGACGACGATCACATCCGCGGCCTGACCCGGCATTCGATTACTCCGCTGCCTGCGCGACACCGCCATGCGCTTTGGACCAAGTGGCGGGGTCTTTCATGAACTTCTCAACTTCCCTGAGCTTGCCTTTGTCGAACGAGCCACTCTTCTTGGCCACTTCGAGAACGTCCCACCATGTCGCCAGCGAATGCAGCGTGACACCCAAGTCGCGCAGGATCGTCTTACCCTCTGGAAAGATGTCGTAGAAGAAGAAGACGAATACGTGCCCCACGACCGCGCCGGCCTCGCGCAAAGCCTTGCAGAAATTGACCTTGCTGCGGCCATCCGTGGTCATGTCCTCGACCAGGAGCACGCGATCGCCCACCTCAATGTGGCCTTCGATTTGCGCATTACGGCCGAAGCCCTTCGGCTTTTTGCGCACATATTGCATTGGCAGCATCAAGCGGTCGGCCATCCATGCCGCGAACGGAATTCCCGCCGTTTCGCCGCCGGCCACCGCATCGAACTGCTCGAAGCCGACATCGCGCATCACGGTCGCCACGCCAAAATCGATCAGCGTCCGCCGTACGCGCGGAAAGGAAATGAGGCGCCGGCAATCGGTATAAACCGGGCTCGCCCAGCCGGACGTGTAAATGAAAGGTTTGTCGGTCATGAAGCGGACTGCGTCCACTTCCAAGAGCATCTTCGCCGTCAACTCGGCGATTACTGTCTTGTCGGGAAAGGCCGTCATTGCCTGCTATCCATGATCCGGGTCGTTTCGGGGCGGAGCACAGCGAGAAACCCGGAATGCACGATCACCAGCCGTGAATATGAAACCCGGGGACTCGCTCCGTCGCGGCGCCGCGGAATGACAGCTACAATACGATCTCAATTTAGGACTTTCCAGGCAATGGTCTCGCCGCCGCGATAGATCAGCGCGCGCTCCTCCGGCCCGGGAACTTTGACCTCTTCCGGCGCGACCCACGGCGTTTTCTCCAAGGTGATCGTATCTTCATTCGGCGGCATCCGATAATGCTTGGCGCCGTTGAGCGAAGCAAAGGCTTCCAGCTTGTCGAGCGCGCCTTCCTCCTCGAAAATCTCCGTATAGGTCTCGATTGCAACCGGCGCGTTGAACATGCCGGGAATGCCACTGACCGAAACCTTTTTGGCGTAGGGATGCGGCGCGGAATCGGTGCCGAGGAAATAGCACACCTCGCCGGAGGTCGCCGCTTTGCGCAGCGCCGTGCGATCGCGCGCCGTCTTGATGACGGGCATGACGTACATATAGGGCTTCAGCCCGTGACCGAGCCAATCGTTGCGCGTCAGCATCATATGATAAGGCGTGATGGTGCCGCCGAGCTGCGGCGCCGCGCTGTGGACGAAATCGACGCCTTCCTTCGATGAAAGATGTTCGAGGATCATGCGCAGGCCGGGAAATTGCTTCAGCCATTTCGACAACAGCCGGTCGATGAACACCGCCTCGCGATCGAAAATATCGACATCAGCGGCAACGTATTCGCCATGCATGAGAAACGGCATGCCGATCTTTTCCATGCGCTCCAGCACGCGCGTGATTTTGGCGTAGTCGGTGACGCCAAACGCCGAGTTCGTGGTGGCATGAGCCGGATAGAGCTTTACGCCCGTGAATAAACCGTCGCGAAAGCCGCGCTCGACGTCGTCGGGATCGGTGTCGTCAGTAAGATAGCATGTGATCAGCGGCTTGAATTTCGAACCTTGCGGCAGCGCCGCAATCACCCGCTCGCGATAGGCCTTCCCGTCCGCCGTCGTGCGCACCGGCGGCACGAGATTCGGCATCAGGATCGCGCGGCTGAAATTCTTGGCCGTAAACGGCAATACCGCCTTGAGCATTTCGCCGTCGCGAACGTGGAGGTGCCAGTCGTCGGGTTTACGAATCGTGATACGCGCAGTGGTCATCGCAAATAATCACCCGATTGGCATGGCCGCAGCGGCAAAGGTTTCCATGGGCGGATCGTCGATCATCGTTCCGGTGAGATCGGCGACGCGAGCAAAACCGCGCCTGACGCACCATTCTTCCAAGCCTTCGATGATCGCAATCATGCCGGTGGGATTACGGAAGGTAAGATAGCCGATCATGACCGCACTAGCGCCGGCAAGCATATATTCCACCGCATCCTCGACTTTGACGATACCGCCGCAGCCGATGATCGGAATCTTCACCGCTTTGGCGCATTGATAGACCATCCGGACGATGATCGGCTTGATTCCCGGACCCGACAGGCCGCCGAATTTGTTGCCGATCGCCGGCCGGAACGTGTCGGTATTGATCTTCAGACCGAGGATCGTGTTTGCCACCACGAGCGCATCGGCGCCCGCGCGCTCCGCGGCTTTGGCCACGGCGACGATGTCGCCGGCATTCGGCGACAATTTCACCCACATTGGCTTATCGGTCGTGGCGCGGATCAGTTTCACAACGTTATAGGTATGCTCCTCGTGAAGAGCAAAATTGCCACCCTTGGGATCGCGCGTCGGGCAGGAAATATTCACTTCGAGCACGTCGATCGCCGATTTCGCCACGTCGCGCGCCATAGCTTCGAAATCCTCAATCGTGGTTGCCGAGATCGAGCCGACGAGCGGCGGCGTGAAGCGCTTATAGTCCGGCACCTGATGTTCGAAGAAATAGTCGATGCCCTTGGTCGGCAGGCCGATGGAATTGATCATACCGCCCTCGACCTCGGCGGCCCGCGGCGGCGGATTGCCGGCACGGTATTCGCGCGACACGGTCTTGGCGACGAGCGCGCCGAGCCTATTTAAGTCCATCACCTGGGCAAGGTCGGTCGAGAAACAGCCCGACGCCGGCATGACGGGGTTCTTCAGCGTCACCGCGCCGATCTTGACGGTCATGTCTACCATCCGACCGCCTCCTGCATATCGAATACAGGGCCCTCGATGCAAACCCGGCGCAACTCCTTCCTACCGTTGATTTCGAAGGTGCGTACGCAGACGTAGCAGGGACCGAGCCCACACGCCATCACCTGCTCCATCGCCACCTGACCGGGAATGCCGTTCGCCTTGCCGCTGCGCTTCATCAATTGAAACAGCCGGTTCGAGCCGCAGGTGAAGAAAGCATCGGCGCGCTTCTGCGCAATCAAGTGCTGGAGAATTTTCTCGACGTTTTCGACGGCGCTGGTGCCGTCGGTGTCGAGTACGGTCACGACGTCGCCGGCCTCGCGGAAAAAACCATCGGCCATCACGAAATCTGCATTCCGCGCGGAGAGGATCGCGGTGACGCCGACATGGGCCTCGCGCGCCAACTGCGAAATCGGCCCGAGGGTGGCGATGCCGACGCCGCGCCCGAGCACGACGATGTGACGCCAAGCCGGATCGAGCTTGAAGCCGACGCCGAGCGGCCCAACCATATTGAGATCGTCGCCTTTTTTCAGCGTCGCCAGTCCGCGCGTACCGCGCCCGACGCATTTGTATAAAAATTCGATTCGGCCGCGATCGCGGTCGATGCGGTACACGCTCTGGGGACGGCGGAAGAACAATTCGCCGACATCGGGCGACGGGCACAGCAAGTTGAAGAACTGGCCCGGCGTGACCGAGAGCGCCTTCCGCGAGGCTTCGACGACGAGGTGCTTGTATTCGGAATTGACCCAATCGTGCGACACGACCGGACAGAGCGATTCTTCGGCCGGAATGTGCTGCAGTGCGGCTGCCGCTTCACTCTCGCCGACGATAAAAGGGTTCGACGCAAACGGCTCACCGATCATCGGTCACGCCCAGTTCTCAGTGCCAGAGACTGAGACAGACATGGACTTGGCTTGTACCAAAATCAAGATTTTTTCCAATTTTTGAACGCCTAGAATAATTATGCCTCATCAGGTGCTTAGCCACGCAGCGCTGCAGGTATCGATCCGCTAGGCGGCGACGGCCGCTTCGGCGTCCGGCTGGCGATAGGCCTTGAGCCGCGGCAGCACGTCTTTTGCGAATAGTGTCAAATTATCGACGGTCTGGGTGTGCGTGAGTTCGCCACCCTGACCCATCATCAAGAGATTGCCCATGCCGCCGCAATGCTCGCAGAAATCGACAATCTGTTCGCAGACCTCTTCGGGCGTCCCGCAGAACAGGATGCCGGCGTCGATCAACTCCTCGACGGTCGCACTGTGCATGTTGATGGGACGACCGTCCTTGGTGTAGCTGCGCGGCGGCGTCTCGCCGCGCAAGAGCTTCGTATTGTCTTCGACCGGAAGATAGCCGGGAGGATTGCGGAAGGGCGGATACACGATGGCGCTGGTGCGCAAATAGCCCGCAATCAGATATCCACGTTTGCGCGCCTCCTCCTTGTCCTTTGCGACCGCCACAAGCCCCAGATAAGCGAACCGGTCGGCGCCTGGCGCCTTGGCGAACTTCGCCACGTAACTCTTGCGATAGGCGTCGTAGATTTTGCGCGTCCCGTAGCCGGTGCCGAGCGTCGCCATCACATAGCCGCGCTCGCCGAGCACACGCGCTTGGCTGGCGCTGCCGGTGGTCGACCAGATCGGCGGATGCGGCTCCTGCCACACCCGCGGCCAGACGTTCACCTGGCGGTAGTGAAAATATTCACCCTCCCAATTGAAGTTCTCGTCATGCGTCGTCATCGCTTTGATGATGAAGTCGTGCGCTTCCCAGAACCTTTCCATCAGCTCGACGGGATTGCGATTGGAGGCCGCGATTTCATATGGGATGCCCTTGATGAAGCCCATGTCGAGGCGGCCGCGTGAAATGACGTCAATCGTCGACAGTTCCTCGGCGACGCGCAGCGGATCGGGCCGGTGACCGATCGGATAGCCGAGCACGAGAAGCCGCGCGTTTTTGGTTGCGCGCGCCAGCACCGCCAGTCCGATCACGACCGCCGACGACATACAGGTCGCGCTCTGATGATGCTCGTTGAGCATGATGTCGAGCCCGATCTCGTCGCAAATTTGATATTCGTCGTAGTAGCGATGAAACAAATCAGCGGCGATCCGCGGATCGCATTTGCGGTTGGGAAGAATGACGCGCAGCGATCCGGAATGATCGTTCCAGCTGGGATAATATGGCTGTTCGCTAAACTGATAGACTCTCATGGCGTGCACGTCCTGCGGATCTTCAGTTTCCATTCATAAAGGTCAAAACACGTTTGGCGAAAACGTCCGGCTGCTCCTGATGGGGGAAGTGGCCAGCCTGCGCGATCGATTCGAATCGCGCCCCTGGAATCAGCGCGCAATAGGCGCGCCCATAGGCTTCGCTAATCATTCGATCATGCACGCCCCATAAAAACAATGTCGGGATGCGAATGCGGTGCAGCCGGCTCTTGAGCCGCGGATTATGGAAATATGGACTCCAAGCGAACCGTGCCGTTGCCTCGCGGGCGCGCGCCGCGGCGCGGGCTTCGTCGTCGGGCAGCGACTGATAATCGCGTTGCCCGACATTCGGATCGCAATAGGTTATTTCGAGATATTCTTGTTCGGTCAGCGCAAAGACGTCGGCGATGTCGCGCGTTTCGCGATCGCCGATCTTGACGCCGACAGCGTTGGCCATGACGAGCCGCGACAGTCGCGCCGTCGACTTCACCGCGATTTCCGCGGCGAGCCAGGCGCCGAGCGACACGCCGACGAGCGTGACGTCGCGCAGATCGAGTTGATCGAGCAGATCGAGGTAAAAATAGGAAAGGTCGTCCACCGAACGCATGCCATGGGACAATTCCGAGCGGCCGAAGCCCGGGTGCGTGGGCGCGATGACGCGCGCCGCTTCGGCAAGCTCGTCGATCGCGGAGGCGGCCGGTTCGACGCCGTTTTCGGCATGAAGAAAAAGCAGCGGCCGACCCGCGCCTCGTTCGATCATATCGATCCGCGTGCCCTCGACGACGAGCGAACCAGGCGCGGGCTGAGCTTTCCGAAGCATCCACTATCCCGAGACTTTTCAGTCTTGCGCTGGTGTTCTACCACGGCAAATCCATTTTGCCATTGCATGCGGCTCAAAGCAGGACGCAGGGAAATGACGGATAACGGCATCACGCTCCACGGCGGTATCGCTTACGCCAATCACGACGGCATGGAGCTTTTGGGCGATCTTTATCTGCCGCAAGGCGCAAAATCGGCGCCGGCCCTGGTCGCGGTTCACGGCGGCGGCTGGGTCGCGGGCGTGCGCAGCGCATTCCAATATTGGGGGCCGTACCTCGCCGCGCGCGGCATCGCGGTGTTTGCCATTTCCTACCGGCTCGCCGTCAAAACCAAGGCTTTTCCGCACGCGGTGCAGGACGTGCTCGCCGGCGTGCAATTCGTCCGCGGCAAGGCAAGCGCGTTCGGCATCGATGCGGCGCGCATCGGTCTGCTCGGCGCTTCCGCCGGCGCGCACCTTGCGGCGCTCGCCGCGCTCGGCAGCAAAAGATTCGCCGGCGGCTATCCGCAGGATCCCTTCGCCTCCGTCGATTCCGGCGTGAAAGCGCTTATCGGCGTCTACGGCATCTACGACGCCGTCGCCATGTGGACCGCCTATCAAGTCCAAGGAGGGCGCGAAAACAATATCGAGAAATTCATTGGCGCGCCGCCGATGGAAAACCGGCAAATCTATTTCGACGCCTCGCCGATCAGCTTTGCGACTTATGCCAACAATGCCATTGGCATGTTGCTCGTCACCGGCACCGAAGACGATCTCGTCGATCGCAAAACTCAAACCGATCCATTTCAGCTCGCGCCCAAACAAGCCGGCTTCTTCGTTCGCCCCTGTATTGTGCCGGGCGCCCCGCATTATTGGATGAACGATCCGATCGAAGAGACCGGCAGCTTTTCGGGCTTTCTAGCGCCGCGGCTTCTTCGCTTTCTCGCCGAACGGCTATGAGCGCCGGAAAAGAAAGCGTCTTCACTTCTTCTCCAGAAGCAGCGTGCCCTCCCTGCGGATGAGCGGCTGCACCGCCTCGGCGACCTTGGCAAGAAGCCAAGGCAGGTACACTTGAAGCGTAACGTAGTCGTCCGCGACATCGATGGAGCCGCTCGCCACTTGCCCGAGCGCGCTGACGCGAAACTGCAAGTGCTCGCCAGTCCAAGTCTCCTCTTCGATCGCGAACAGATGCCCATAACTGGTGCGAACGCCGCCAAGTCCGGACTTCAAACGGCTCACGGCTTCATCTTTTCCCAGCCGGTGCGAGATCGACACGACAAACGGCTTCGACATGACCGCTCCAGAGACCGCCCCTCAAGCCTATATGGGCAGTAAAGCGCGTCTATGTCAGGCCGCAAACTTGGCAGCCCCCGGCGCCTCGCTCACAAGACTTGTCAGCGGCCTGATCCGGAACAAGAGGATCATGGTCGTGGCCGCCACCAGCATGATCGCCACGGCGAGCAGCAACGGCGCGACGAAGGCGCCGGTTGCTTCCGCGATGACGCCGCTGAGATAAGGCGACGCCGTCGCACCGACGATGCCGAAGAAATTCATGACCCCGCCCAAAGTGCCGGTCTGGTTCGGCGCGACATCGGTACAAATCGTCCAGTACGGTACGACATAGAACGCCAAGCCCGCATTGGCGATCACGATCAAGGTCACCGCCAGCGTGTTGGAGTCCGTCGTCGCGGCGATCAGCGTCGTCACCGCGTAGATCGCCGCGCCGAGCGCGATGAAGAATTTGCGGTGGAAGCCGCCGGTGGTCCAGCCGACTTCGGCAAACCAGTCCATCGCCCAACCGACAAAATTCGCGCTGATGAAAGCGACCACGAAGGGCAACGCACTCAGCGCACTCGCCGTGAGCAGGGGAATGTGCCGGTAATGCGTGAGGTATTGCGGCAGCCAGGTCAAGAAAATGTACTGGCAGTAAGGCAGCGCAAAATAGCCGATGTAGAAGGGCCAAAGCGCCGGGCTGACGATCAGTAGCCGATTCGGAACCGGCGCTTGCGCTGCGCGCTCCTTGGCTTCGTCGGTCTGCGCATGCGCGCCTTGCGGCAGAGGATCGGCAAAGTTTTTCGCATAGCGCCACCACACCGCCGCCCCGACCAATCCCACAAGGCCGAACACGATGAAGATATAAGCCGGCGATCCGGTTGCCTGCATAATCAATCCGGCGAAGAACACACCGGCAGCGGGACCAAGTTGCGCGCCCGACTGCATGAAGGCCGCAAACCTGCCGCGTCTAGCCTTGGAAGGTATCGCAAGCGACACGGCGGCAACGCTTGCGGGAATGTAAGGCGCTTCGAAAGCGCCAAGCAGAACCCGGAACGTTGCGGTCAGCCACAGCATCGTCGGCGCTAGCGGCGTGAGCAGGACCCACAGCGACCAGCCGGCCATCGAGCCTGCCAGCGTGCGCCGCGGCCCCGCCTGATCGGCAATCCAGCCGCCGATCGGTTGAACCACCAGATAACCCAGAGAAAATGCGCTCAGCATCAAGCCGATGGTCGAAGGCGTCCAATTCAAATCCTTCGCCCAGGCCGCCGCGGCGACGCTGAAATTGCTGCGGTCGGCCCAGAGCAAAACGCTGCCGGCGAAAAAGACGACAACCGTCACCGGCCAATTGATAGGCCGCATCGAGGCTTCTTTTCCGCCCGCGGCGGCAAGGTCCGTATTCACTGGCATTGGCGCTTCTCCCCGAATTTTGATTTTTCCGGTCGTGCTCTTTTTCTCACCACAGGACTTGGTTCGTACTATTTGGCTCGCATCATTTGGCCCACGCTATTTAGCCTCGCATCATAAAGTCTCACGCGCCTTCCATCACCGGCAAAATGAGGGCCGAAGGATGCTCCGGCGAATGATAGACGGCGTCGGTCCCAATCTTGTTCGGCGCATAATAGTGCGTCCAGAGTACGTCGGTGACGACCGAATCGCCATTGACGATTTCCAGCCGAACGCGATTTCCCTCCTTGAACCTGTGCGCCATCGGCTCGATGCCGATGTCGAAGCGGTATATTTTGCCCGGTTCGATCGGCTCTGGATCGGCGTGGGTGTGATAAGGCTCCATCTCCGTCGACTTGCCGGGATCGAGGCGGCGATGCGATGCGCGTAGCCAGCCCTTGGTGATCCAATACGAGGTAGGGTTGAGCCCTTTACCGCGATCCTCCACCGACTGCGTCATTTGCTCGGAAAGCTTCACGAAGAAATCCGTGTCGTCGCGGCTCGACGAGGCATAGAGCGTAAGCTTAATCGGGCCTGCGATTTCGAGGTCCGCCTGCAGCGGATCCGTGGTGAAGGTCAGGACGCGCCGCGCGGGATCCGGCTGGTTGTTCGGTCCGAAGCCGACAACGCCTATCATCCAGCCGGGATTCGGATAGCCGTACGTAGTCCGCGCTTCGCCCGACGCCCGATCGCGGGTGAGCATGCCGTCGTTCAGCGAGGTCACGCTGCCAGATTTCATGCTGCTTAAATGCCACGTGACATAACGGACGCCGGACGGCGGCCAATCTTGCGCGGCGCGTACTACGTCCGCTCCGCGTACGAAATATTCGACCGCCGGACGCTCCAGATACTCGGTCTTCAATCCTTTGAGGTAATGATCGTAGAACGGCAGCAGGAGCTTTTCGTGCAGCTCCCGGCTGTTGAACTCCCGGTTGGCTACGAACGCGTTCACCGGCCCGATCATCTTGAGCTTTTTTGATCCGGTGGCGCGGCGAAAGCCGTCAATGTTGCCGCGCGTATGCAGATCGACCTTGCCCCAGACGCCGACCGAATAGAGCGGCACCTCGATCCGGGACAAGTGCTCCGCGGCGCAGCGTTCGCGCCAGAATTCGTCGTAAGTGGGATGTTGCTGCAACAGAAGATTGAGATCGCACGTCTGCTGGCGTGGAAATTCGCCGTTGGCGGGATGGCGATTGATGATGCGGTTCTGATTCCACCAATAGCTGCCGAAAAAATCGCCCAGTATGCCGCCCTGATAGACCGACGCGCGATAGGGATCGTTCAGTCCATCGAAAGCAGCGATGCAAGCAAGCGACGGCGGCTTTTGGATCGCCATCCACCATTGCAGCATGCAGAAATAAGATTGCCCGATCCCGCCGACTTTGCCGTTCGACCAGGTTTGCCGGCCGAGCCATTCGATGACGTCGTAGAGATCCTTCTGTTCATTGCGATCCAGGAAACGGAACTCGCCGCCCGATTTGCCGCAGCCGCGCACGTCCATCTGCGCGTAGACATAGCCGCGTTCGACATACAATCCGATCGGCCCGGTTTCGCGCCAGAGGAATTGCGGTGTCGCCGGCAGCGCGTTGTTGTCGTAGCGGTAGGGCGACGCTCCGAGCACGACTGGATACGGGCCTTCGCCTTCGGGCATGTAGAGCGCGACCGCGATCTCGACGCCATCGTGGACGCGGATTCTTACCTCGCGCGGTTTCGTGTTTTCTGCCCTCATTGCTCATCCCCCTGCGCGCCGACAAGCATAGGGGCCCGCGGATTTCGATTCATCCCCCTAGGAAGAGCTGCCGACACGATGGGCGGGCTCGCCCACTTCAGGTTCCGGACCGTTCCACCCACCGCGCGCAAAAAGCCAATTCCCGCATGTGGATGCCCACAGATAGTCAGGCCGCCCAAAATTTAAGCAAGCGCCTGCCTCGCCCATGCGATGGCCTCATTTTTCCGTCCAAAATACGCTCTGGCGCAGAGATTGCTTGGCAGTCCTTACCGGCCACAATCGGAAATGCATGCGGGCAAGCCGGGGACTTCAGCCGGGACTTGGCATGTTCGACGAAATGACTGGAAACGTCGACAGTGGGCAGGCCGTTCGCGCGGCCTATAGCGAATTGTCGCGCTGGCTGAACGAGACCAAACCCGACTTGCTCGATTTGCGCAGGCGCGAAGCGGAAGTGGTGTTCCGCCGCATCGGCATCACCTTTGCCGTCCACGGCGACCCCGAAGCGCAGGAGCGGCTCATCCCCTTCGACATCATTCCGCGCATTCTCACGGCCGACGAATGGCGAATTCTGCGGCGCGGGCTCGAGCAACGGGTCAAGGCGATCAATGCCTATCTGAAGGATATCTATGGCAGGCGCGAGATCGTCAAAGCGGGCGTAATACCGGAGGACTTGATCTTTCAGAACCCGGTTTTCCGTCCTGAGATGAACGGCCAGAAAGTACCGCACGACATTTACGTTCACATCGCCGGCATCGATATTGTGCGCGTGGACCCGAAGACGTTTTACGTCTTGGAGGACAATGCGCGCACGCCGTCGGGCGTCTCCTACATGTTGGAAAACCGCGAAATCATGCTGCGGCTATTTCCCGAATTGTTTTCGCGCTACCGGATCGCGCCGGTCGACAACTATCCCGATGAATTATTGGAGACGCTCAAATCGGTCGCGCCTTCTACCGCAAGCGCCGACCCGACCGTTGTATTGCTGACGCCGGGTATGGCCAACTCCGCTTACTACGAGCATTCCTTCCTTGCCGATAAGCTCGGCATCGAACTGGTCGAAGGACGCGACCTGACGGTAAGAGACGATGTCGTCTACATGCGCACGACCGAGGGCCTCAAGCGCGTCGACGTCATTTACAGGCGCATCGATGACGACTTTCTCGACCCGCTGGTGTTTCGATCCGACAGCGCGCTTGGAGTGCCGGGCCTGATGTCGGCTTATCACGCTGGCAACTTGACGCTTGCCAATGCGGTAGGCACCGGCATCGCCGACGACAAGGCGATATACAGTTACATGCCGGAAATCATAAAGTTCTACGTTGGCGAGGAGCCGTTGCTCAACAACGTGCCGACCTGGCGCTGCCGGCAATCCGATCATCTTGGCTATGTCCTCGACCACATCGAGGAACTGGTCGTGAAAGAAGTTCACAGCTCGGGCGGCTACGGCATGATGATCGGGCCGAAGGCCGACAAAGCAACGATCGCCGCATTCCGGACCAAACTGAAATCGGCTCCGCACAACTTCATCGCCCAACCCACGCTGGCGCTTTCGACCTGCCCAACCTGCACCAACGAAGGTGTCGCGCCTCGCCATGTCGATTTGCGTCCGTTCGTGCTTTGCGGTCGCGACAGCGTGCGCATCGTTCCCGGCGGGCTAACGCGCGTTGCGCTCAAGCATGGATCGCTTGTCGTCAATTCCAGTCAGGGCGGCGGCACCAAAGATACCTGGGTTTTGGACGAATGAACCGGCCTCGTCGGACTGAGCGCGAAAACAGCGCCGGGAGCTGATGCAGTGTTGCTATCGCGCACCGCCGACAATCTTTATTGGCTCGCCCGCTATGTGGAGCGCGCTGAATATCTCGCGCGCATTCTCGAGACGACGTTGCGGCTGATCGCCCTGCCGCTGAGCTACGGCGGCGCGACGAACGAATGGGAATCGGCGGTCGCAAGCGCCGGATGCGCCCACACCTTCTTCGCCACTCACGACGAAGCCAACGAGGAAGCCGTAACGGATTTTCTCGTGTTTTCGACAGAAAATCCGTCGTCGATCCGCAATTGTTTTGAAATCGCCAGGCTTAACGCACGCGCCGTGCGGACCGCGCTTACGACAGAAATGTGGGATTCCATCAACGGAATCTGGCTTGAACTGAAGAATTGGGGCAAGGGACCGTATTCGCGGGAGCAGCTTGCGCGCTTTCTGCGCTGGGTGATGGAATCCTCGCTCCGCTTCGACGGTTCGTCCTATCGCACGATGCTGCGCAACGACGCGTATTGCTTCTCGCGTATGGGCGTTTATCTCGAACGCGCCGACAACACCGCGCGCATTCTCGACGTTAAGTACCACTTGCTGCTGCCAGCCGTCGCGAAAGTCGGCGGCCCGCTCGACTATTTTCAGTGGGCGTCGATCTTGCGCTCGGTCTCGGCGTTGACGGCCTATCACTGGGTCTATCGACAGAATGTCAGGCCATGGCTCGTCGCCGAGCTTTTGATCCTCAAGGACGAAATGCCGCGCTCGCTGGCAAGCTGCTATGAAAACCTGGTGCAAAACCTCGATCATCTCGCCACAGCCTATGGTCGCCAGGGCCCCGCACAGCGCCAAGCACGCACGGTCCGCGCGCGCCTGATGAACTGCCGGATCGAGGAAATCTTCCAGAGTGGTTTGCATGAATTCATCGGCAGCTTCATCGAGGACAACAATCGGCTCGGCTCCGCCATCGCTGAGCAATATTTGATGTAAGCGGCGCGGATGATTGACCCGCGGGGTTCGGTGTCCGAACATCCACGCTCAGAGATGCACATCCACATCGGCCACAGCACCGTCTATCGCTACAACCCTCCGGCGACGGGGGCGATCCAGCTATTGCGCCTGACCCCGCGCGATCACGAAGGCCAACACGTGGCGCGCTGGCGCATCGATGTTTCCGCCGATGCGCGGCTTCGGGCCCATGAGGATGCTTTTGGCAACATCACGCATGTCTTCAATACCGTCGACTCTTTCACCGAGCTGCGTATTGACATCGAGGGCGAAATCGAAACACAGGATACTCAAGGCGTGATCAGGGGCGCGGTCGAGCGCTTCCCGCCGGCCCTGTTTCTGCGCGACACGCCGTTGACCGCGGCCGACGCCGCCATTCGCGATTTCGCGGATGGAATTCGCGCCGCCTACGGCGGTGCTGCTTTAAAGGAGGCACACGCCGTCCTGGAATGGCTGCACAAAGAAATGACCTTCGACGTCGCGATGACTGACCTGTTGCCGACGGCCAGCGAGGCCTTTGCCCTCAAGCGAGGCGTGTGCCGCGATCTTTGCCACGTCTTCATGGCGGCGGCGCATCACCTCGGCATCCCCGCCCGCTACGTGGCCGGCTATTTGCACATGACCGACGGCACGGTCGAGCAGGAAGCAGGCCACGCTTGGGCGGAAGCCTTTATCCCGGACATCGGCTGGGTCGGTTTCGATCCGGCCAACGCCATATGCCCCACCGAAGCCTATGTGCGCGTCGCGATCGGGCTCGATTCGATCGGAGCCGCGCCGGTGCGCGGAATGCGCTTTGGCGCGGGCCGGGAAAATCTCGACGTCGCGATAAGAGTGGGTCAGTGATCCATTGGCGCGGCCCGGCGAGCGGGCTACATGGGATTAATCCAAGCGCGCCACGACCGCGAGCCGTTTGACCTTGTGTTCCAGATAGGCTTTCAGGAAGGCGTTATAGTCTCTGAAAGACACGCACCCGTTCGAATCGCCGTTCGGCCCGAGCATGAAGCTGTGCGCCAGGAGGCCGGCCCGGCCCAGCGCCTTGCGTTCATCCTCGGGAATGAGCCGCAGCGCTTGCACGCCGTGGAAGAGAGCTTCGCGCGGTTCGAGATCGTAAATATTCGGCGGCGTGACCCCGCGCATTTTTTCATCGGCATAGCGCGGATCGTCGAGCTTGTCGCCGAGTCCGGAATGGGCTTCGAGCTGGGTGCCGTCGGGCATGTAAACCGTGTGTTTGGAGATATCGTAGACGGCGGTCCACCGATCGTAGCGGCTGGCCGCGATGCTTGCGCCAGCGCCGAGACCGCCTACGTCGGGAGCGGCGTAGGCGAGCGTGAACGAAGCGGGCTTGCCGAAGAGTTTCTCGAAAAACGACGGCTGTTCGGGCGGCTTATCCGTAACCGTATCACTGGCCGGTGCGCTGTCGCTGGCCAGCACGCGCGCAAGCGGCCGCATGTGCGGTCGCGGCACCGGCAAAGTCACGGCTTCGGCCACGCGAGATTCGCGCAACGGGTTCGGCGGATTATCCGGCATGCCGAGGCTCGCGATTCGAGACGGCGGCGCCGCGGGCGATTGACCGCCTTCCTCGGGTGGAAGCGGAGTGCTCGCTGCAAAACTCGTCGGCGGCAATCCCAAAGTGGGCCGGGGATCCAGAACCGAGAAGGCGCTGGACAAATAATTGCGGGCGCTCGCGGCGGGCGCGCTCGGCTTCGCCGTCACGAGCTTATCGCCGCGGGTGCCGGCGAACTCGATCCGGTCGTCGCCGTTACCGGCAAGATCGCAGCAAATAGCCCACGCGCCCAGCGCCGCGCAGCACACAAGCCCGACACCGCCGAATATCCTTTGCCACGTACTCGGCGGCAAAGGCCGGTGGTCGTTCAGGCTGAAGCCGTTAACGCGATTGGTGCCGAACCCCATTCCCTCTCGGCGTCCTTTCGAATCAAAAATTCAGATCGTCCCCGGTTGTGCGAAGAGTGCGCCGTCGCGGCGTGCCGAATGCGGAAAGCACGACGAGCAATCCATCCCGACAGGGATTGCGCGCGCCGGATGCCACCGATCGGCGTCGAAACTGTTTGGCTTTTGTCGCTCTGGAACGCCGTCAGCTCACGGGTAATGACCCGCCAGCGACGGCACTACCCCCATCCCGACCTGTCGGCACCAACAATCGCGCGCCGACAGCCAAAGACACCCTCACGAAATCTCCCATTCCATGTTATCCCCACGCGAACGGCTAGGATTAGATTAAAGGGTAAAGGCAAAATTAAAGCGGCCCGGGGGCGGATTTGGGCAATTCCCGGATGGCCGCATGGCCGTTAACCATTATCCGCCATTCTTTGGGTGACCGCCCCCGTTTCGCGGGGGTAGACGCAAAACCACACCCCCTCGCGGCGCGGCTTAAGGCGCCCGAGCTATGCCAAGCCAATCCGAACGCATCGCCACCGGGCCGTAGCCGTTCGCAGGACGGCGTCGTTTCACTCGCCTATGCCGGGGTCCATACCGAAGTGAAGCTGGCAAACACCCGGTGGAAGGCGCTGCGCAAGCTCGCTTCAGCACGGCACGGACGAAAGAAAAAGAAAGAACGGAAAATCTCGGAAGCGAAACGCCGACAGACGCAAGGTTTCTTATGCCGCGCCAGCGGGCACGGCCGCGCCTCCGTAAAGCGGGAGGCGCACATCTGTCGGCGTTCCACCGCGGCTCTCGCCAGAGGGACTTTTCATCCCCAAGGCTCAGCGTCAGGCCAGGCTTCCTGGGACTCGGCAAGAGCGCTCGGTCCTTGACGCTCGCCCCA
>Ga0187780_10000497_pt1 | contig 29446 bp, 27 predicted proteins | sample 1015_Q2_SP10_20__FD_132429 | JGI IMG/M metagenome (GOLD analysis project Ga0187780, IMG submission 132429) | Tropical peat soil microbial communities from peatlands in Department of Meta, Colombia - 1015_Q2_SP10_20_MG | ecosystem: Environmental > Terrestrial > Soil > Wetlands > Peat | place...
CTCGTAGTCGTTCGTCATGTCGAGGGCGTCGAAGGGACAAGCGTCCACGCAATTTGAGGTAGCGAGGCCTAGAGGAGCGAAAGTGTGCACCTCCTCCACTGTCACATCCATCACCCGGTGATTAACGACTTCCGAAACCTCAATCCTCCTAATTGGGAGGTAGAGGTAATCCTGAGTCAGGTGGAACTTGTCGACGAATTTCGTAGGATGGTAATCGAATTCCACGCCCCATAGACTTGCTAAACTAACAGCCCACCGGCCAAACACATTGATGTGATAGGACGGAAGTCTTCCCTCTTGGTCCTCACGTTCGATAAGTCCTACAACGCCCAAACGTGCAAGGATTGACTGTTCTTGGAATGCGAGAATCTTCGACGATGTTCTGAAATTAATGTACTTCTGCCTGGGTTGCTTTACCTTGCAGCCATCCCCCAGCCATATTCCCTTCATCAGTTGCAGCAGTTTGGATTTTCCCGAGTGGTATACCCAATCCGCAACGATCTTATTCTCAGCACCTCTTCCAAACTGTGAAAAGAAGCTGACGGCCAATACGGAGTGCAGGACCACATTTACTCCGTTGCTTTGGAGTCTAGCCACGTAAGGTTCCTTTCCAAAGAATGCTAGCGAAAGCGACTTGATGTCTTCAATTATCTCTGTTTCTTTCCTGTGAAGTGAGAACCTAACGGCCCATTTGTCGCACGACCCTTCTGCTATATAGTACCCAACTAGTCGGAAGAGGTCTGGAGTTGCACTCAACCCAAGGTGTTTCGTCGCGCCTGCACGACCAAACGGAATGTCTGCCTCGAATCTGTCAAAGTCGTTTTCTTTCTTGACCACGGGATTGACTAAGTAATCTCCTACCTTCAGTTTCTCCGGGTACGTCAACAGCAGAGGTTCCAGGGTCCTCAGCAGCCTCCCATCTTTACGATCACCGCGTGGACGTGAGACTGCCAAAACCCTGTGGTCTTTAGTGCACACGAGTGGCTCCGGCTTTCCGTAAACGTAGATTCGGTACAGCAGACCGGTGTACTTCATGTCCCAAATCTTCGTTACAGGCCTGTAATCGCCGGTGTGGGTGAGAACCATCTCTCCTATTGTAAGCGCACTCAGCGGCTTAACGCTTGGATTCGTGATGACTGGCGTTTCCGGCACTACACACAAACCGCAGAAAACACACCTCCCGTAGTCAACCGCCGGCCAGATTTCCTTCTTGTTCTGAGGCTTCCCCTTGGTGACCTTCTGCATGTCGATGGCAACCGCCACCCCGTCGCAGGCGATGGCGCAGAGCTGGCACCCCGTGCACTTCTCAAAGCGCAGCAGGTGTCGTCCCTTGAACCCGGGGAGTCCGACCCCCTGGCGGGCGTCGTACTTGTATCCGGTCCCTTCGAGGTCCAGTTTCTGCTCAGGGTAGCGGAGCGTCATCCTCGGATGGAAGAAGTGCCTTATGCCTGTCCAGGTGGATACTAGGACCCCCTTGATGTAGCTCCAGGTGTCCATTACTTGACGACCCCCAGCGAGATGATTATCATGGCGATGAAGATGTTTGCGAATGCGAGCGCTAGGAGCTTCACCCACCCCGCCCTGAGCAGCATGTCAATCCTGAGGCGCGGCATTATTGCGCGGGGGAGCATGAGCAGGATCATCACGACCGTCGTCTTGAGGATGAACCAGACCTCTGATGGAACGGGGGCAGGCCCGAGCCACCCTCCAAGGAAGAACGTGGCGAAGAGCCCTGCCATGATGTACATCCTGGAGAAGTTGGCGAGCTGGAAGGTGCCGAAGAGCATGCTAGAGTACTCTGTCTGCCACCCCGCCACCAGCTCGCTGTCAGCTTCGGGGATGTCGAAGGGTATCCTCTCGAGCTCGGCCAGGGCGCCGATGTAGAAGACTATGGCCCCGAGGGGCTGGAGGAAGATGTACCACATGCCGCTCTGGGCGTTTACGATGCCCATCAGGTTGAGCGATCCCGAGAGGAGGACCGCCCCCACAAGGGACAGGATCATGGGTATCTCGTAGGCCACAAGCTGGTGAAGCGCCCTAAGCCCTCCGAGGAACGGGTACTTGCTGTTGCTCGCCCAGCCTGCGAGGAGGACGACTATAGGGGTGAAGCCGAGGATCGCGAACACGAGGACCGCCCCAACAGAAGGATTGGCGATGTATGTCGTTGGGGAGAGCGGGACGAGGGCGATGAGCGCCCCAGCCACGGCCATGAGGGCGAAAGGGACGGCGATGAAGGTGGCGCGGTCGACCCCGTCCGGGATGATCATCTCCTTGAAGGCGAGCTTGAAGAAGTCGGCGATGTTCTGCAGGATCCCCTCCACCTTGCCTGCGTTCATCGGTCCCGTCCTCAGCTGGATCTTGGCCGTCAGCTTCCTCTCCACCCACCCCATGAATATTGTGCCATAGACGGCGACGAAAGTGAATCCAGGGAACGTGGTCAGGGCGAAGAGCGTCTTGAAGGGGTCATAGGTCAGGAGGTTCAGAGTCCCCGTCATTGCCTGAACTGGCTTGGTGGTCGCAAGGGTAAACGGGTCGTAACAAGATAGCAGGTTAGATGACAGGGAGGGCAGTGTGGTGTTCTGTGCGGGAGCGGGGGAGTTAGGGAAGCAGACCTGGAACCTGAAGGAAGCGTAAACGGCGTAGTAGATGGGGACGATTACGACGACGGAGATAAGAGCAACCCAGAACACCACGATTATGATGCGTTTGACGAAGTCCTCGAAAGTCGTAATGGGCTTCGACATGATTAATTGTCTGCCTGCGCTCTGGATTAGGTTTTAAAACTTTGAACCGGGTTTGAAGACTTGAGACAGAATAGGAACTGTCGCTAGATTACCTCTATGGAGCTCTCGGAGAAGCCGTTCTCCTTCAGCATCTTGGCGGCGCTCTCCCTGTGGTCCCCCTGAAGTATCATGATGCCGTCCTTCACCGTCCCCCCTGTCGCCAGGGCGCGCTTCATCTTGGAGTTCAGCTCGTGGAGGTCCTTGGGGCTCATCTTGATGCCCTCGATGACGGTGGTGGGCTTTCCAAATCGTCTCATTTCCATCCGTATTTTCACGCGTGCTTCTTCGCGGTCCAGTTCGGCTAGAATGTCCTCGAATCCTTCGTCTTGGTCCTTGCTCACTGCGACGGTGTTCGATTGATTGGGGGCTATTTAGGTTAAATCCCTCAGGTTGGAAGCCGGTGAACGGTGGGCCCGTAGCTCAGAACCAAGAGGTGGGCAGTTCGGTTAGGGGAACCGACCACAGCGACCGGCTCATACGAGTGATCCGAGACACCGGTCGGTCGGGCGTTCAAATCGCCCCGGGCCCACCGAGACCCTCCAGTAGTTCTTGTAACGTCGAGCCCCGCTTTGATTTCGCTGAACAGGTTGGTCGTTATAACGTTAGGAGAGGTCATGTCATGATTGGCGCGCAACTTCACACGCGCAGAGAGGGCCAAGGGCGGGAGGAACGCATACATCATGCATCCAGAACTAGGGAAAATACGCGCCCGCAAGCTCACCCACGACACGGAGGCCCAACGAGCCCGACGGTACGCGCAGCTGCGATATGAGGAAGGCATAGCTAACGAACTTCGAGGCATGGGGTGGACAATCTTCTCTCCCACAGTAGTTTGCGACCGCGTGGGAATCAAGGATGGAAAGGTGTACTTCGTTGAATTCAAGAGAACAGGCCAAGGTCTCAGGCCTGGTCAGCAAATGATTCACGATCTTGTTCCTCATATGTATGAAATGTATACAGGGACTGAATCGAATCATCTGGCGGGAATGGTCGCCAGTTCAAATCCGGCCGGGCCCACCGGAGTCCCTTCGTTTCTTCCCCAAGCTTAATCTGGGCTGGGTTCACCGTTGCGGAGTGTTGAGCGCCGGGGGTTCGTCCGAGAAGCAAGCGTGGTCCTACCCCTACTGGTTCAGGGTCGTCGAGGTCATCTTTGGCCTTGCATCTGTCGTCATTTCCCTTGTCGTCATAGTAAGCCCTGATTACGGTGCGCAGAACCTGGTGCCTCTCCTCTCCCTTGCACTGATCTTCAGCGCTGTCAGGATGATTGCCGCTGGAGGCGTGAGGGAGCGCCTGAAGAGCCTCGAGGGGATCGGAGTAGCAGGGGCCGGCGTAGCCGCCCTCCTACTGGTAATCGCCGTCGTGCTGGTGCCCGGCCTCAGCCTGCAGACCCTGGTGTTACTACTCGCGATTAGCCTGACCATCCAGGGGCTCGGAAGGATGCTCTTTTCGGCAGGGCGCGGACGTCCCAGTTGGCTCAGAGGCTCCTCCCTCGCGATTGGGGTCGCCATGGTGATCCTCGCGGCCGTTGTCGAGTTCGTCCGCGGGGTGGTCCTGCTGACTCTTGTCGAGCTCCTCGCACTGACAGTCCTTGCAAGCGGCGCGGAATCGGTCGTCTCCGGGCTGGGGCCGAATCAAAGGCAACTGACACTCCTCAAGCTTGTCGTCTTTGCGGCGTTCTACGGCATCATTTTCGTCAACTGGATAGACCTCTACAACGGGGGGAAATTCATCGACATCGTCCCTGGCTACCATATCTGGGTCATAATTGCCTACATGATTCCTTTCGGAGTCCTCCTTGTGATCCAGGGGCGGAAGGATTGGGAGTTGGCCCTGTCCCTAGGCTTAATCGCCTCTCTGGGCAATGACCTGTGTTACTTCGTGGTGGGGGACGCCTTCTTCGGCTTTCAGGTGAAGCTGCTCGACTGGTATGCCCATCAGTTTGGGTTCTACGGCAACATCACCCTGTTCGTCTTCAACGGGGGGGCCTTTTCTTTTAGTGTGCCGTCGTGGCTGATGGGGGTGTCGATCTATGCCAGAATAGCCGTGGTCTTGCTGTCCCTGCGCCATTGGTGGTACCATAAGTGGTAGAAGGGACGAACGCAAGTCTAAACGGTGATGCCCGAGATGATTTCGGGGAGCTGTGGCGACACGATCTCAGGTGGGCCCTGCTGAGCCTCTCGGGGCCTGTAGGTCTGGCATGCGGCTGAGGTGCTCGTGGACCACCTTCCACCCCTTTGGTGTTCGTGCTAGGACCATAGTCACCCTGCTCCTTGCCCGGACAGGTGAGCCCTCGAAGGAGTAGTCATTGACGAACATGCCGGAGTAGCTCAGGTAGAAGCTGGCTACGGCGACGTCCCCGAGGAGGTCAACTCGTAGCTCCTCGATGGAGTAGTTGTAGTCAGAGATGTTCGCGAAGGCTGCCTGTTCATACATGAAGGCCTCGTCAGAGTTCTGACGAGTGTACGGAGGGTTCTCGTCGAACTTGGTGAACAGGTCGCGAGATGCGTGAAAGTCCGCGAGGGCGGTCAGGTCCTTGTTCCTACCAGCTTCGAAGAACGCGCGAATCGCTTTCTCAGTGTCATTCTTGTCTTCGTCAGACGGGCGAAGTTCCATCCGTACAGGACGACTCTCATAGGGGCTTAAACAACGTTTTTGAGCCCAACGTTTTGCCCATCAAATCGCGGCGACGTAGCTCAGAAGTTGAAAACAACTGGGTAACGTGGTAGAGCAGTAGGCTGTTAACCTATTGGTCGTCGGTTCGAGTCCGACCGTCGCCGTTCTTCTAAGCTCAGAATGAACTCCGTTCTGTTATCAGAGGATGATTTGAGGGTATTCCAACCAGACGATTGTTGTCCTCCAGTGTGAGCAAAGTGTCGGACAGCCGATGCGGCTAACTGAATCACGCTGGGAGTTGCTCAGGTGTTTGTCGTGCAGGTGACCGTAATCTCTGAGGAACTGTTAGGAACAATCTGCATTCCGGACAGATCGTATCCAGTTTCCGTGAGGGGCACCCTCACTAGGAGATAGTAGGTGAAATTCTGTGTATAGCCACAGTTGTCAGTGTACGGCCTGTCGGAGATGTATGTGAATTCCGGGTCGACTGTTGTCCCGTTGTATGACCCAGGGTTTATCGCGAAGCCACAGCTGATGCCAGCATTAGCCGTGTAATTGTGACCAGCTTCCGCTGCTATGAAGGTAGGGTCTGCTTCAATCCGTTGCTCTAGTCTTTGCACGGCAGGGGAATCAGGAGTGACTGCAGTGCATGGGGTAGAAAGGTTGAGACTTGCATCCGAGCAGCAGCTGCCTGTTCCAGTCGTCGGATTGCCACTGTTTACGCGATACACAACTAAGACACTGGTGGCAGCCACCATGATGACTGCAACTGCCACTAGGGTAATGATAGTTGTACTGATGCCCCAATGTCGTAGGATCATTCCCTGCCGCGTATTGGACGCGAATGTATGTGAAGTCAGGCTAAAGAGTCACCCAGGGTTTTCCTTCTCATGGCCACGTCACCTGATAGATGCCTTGGGCGAAGGTTCCGCCATACCCGAATAGCCAGTAACTAATCGAGCCGATGGTTGGGGGGCCGTGGACGACTCCTCCCATACAACCAAAATGACCGTTTGACCAGCAGAAAAAAGGGAATCCTGACACGGGGATGAACGGGAAGAAAAAGGCGAGCACCAACCCTAACACTACGGCAAAGACAAGGGCGACGTTCCTTAATCTCATATGAGATACGAGGGATAGTCGGCTAGGATAGATTTACGCCTAATCTCGAGAACAAGCCAACCACTGAGCAGGACAAGCATAGCGTGCTCTACAAGCGCTTCAGTGTCTTCAGTGCTTCGTACATGGAGATGAGCAGGGCAGCAACGTTCACCGCCAAGGCGAGGAAGTACCCAGAGGTGATTTCTGCCGGTCTGAAGAGGACCAGCAGCATGGCCAGCGTGACCGCAAAGAACAGCACGTAGGCAGTCTGCACCGGAATCGAGACCCTCCTTATCCTGACCACGTTGTCGACGACTACCTTGTCGATGACGTAGCCCCCTTTCTCCTCCTTCACGAGGCCCATCTGGAGCAGTTTCCCGATGTGGTACTCTGCCACGGAAGAGGAGCTAAGCCCCAGTGCCTTCTGAACGTCTGAAATCCCGACCGGATCCCTCTGACGAAGCATGAAGCGATAAACCCTGAACGTGGTCCCCTTTAGGTAAGGGTCGTACTCACTGCCAGCCGCCTCTGGAGGCTTATCTGGCATGGGCTAGGACCTTCAGATCGCTTCAGCCTCACTGACCGTATATATTGCTAAACATTAGCAGGAAGTCTTTCCCATATCCCGAAAGTCTAGCAATGAATACGGCCCACCTCCAGGTATCATCAAGAGAGTGAATCGAATGTCAGAGTACAAGAAGGAAATCGGCGTCGAAGGGGCGATTGCAGTGATCGTGGCTCTAGGCGTCGGTCTGCTCGCATTCGTAGCCTTCCCGCTAGGACCTGGCACGAGCTCAAGCGCCTCCGGCACTTCGGTTCCTAACAGTACGGGCATCGCGTCGACAACAGCGCCCTGCGGTTCACCAGGGGTATATTGTGGCAGAGCGAACATCACTTCAGCAAGCCTGACGGTGAACGGAAGTTACAGCGTTCTTCAAGTAACACTAACCGAAATAGGCAACTCATACATCGGAAGCGCGACAGTCTATGTTAATGGTACTGTCATCGGCATCCCGCCGACGTCCGAGTATGAGCCACCCGGCAATATCCCTCTGAACGTCACATCTGCTCAGCCAGCGGTCTTGGTGCTAACCATTCCGAACTCTACTGTCGCTGTCCACACAGGAATGACCTACTCCGTCATGGTTTACTGTTGGTTGGGGCCACCAGGGGAGCGCGCCAGCGCTGGTGACCCGGCCAGCATCAGCGTCAAGGCAGGCTAGGGTGGCGTCACAAATGGCCCAACAGCCCCATTCCTCTTCGAAGAGGCTAATAGTCATAGTCGCTGTCATCGCCATCATCTTAGTCGGAGCCATCTCCGCGATAGCCTACTACACGGTCAAGACCTTCGGTTGTTCGGGATATCCATCGGGAAGGAACTGCGTCGCTCCGTACAGCTACACTTTCACGATTGCAGTAAATTACACCGGTCGCTGGGGTCTAAACTACACTGGACAGACAGACGTTGGAGAGTCGAACCCCTACAATGTGACTGGAACTCACACCGGGACTGGCTATTTCACGGTCTCAGCCACTCTGAGCGGCCTGAACACCAGGATGTTGACGATTTGCGCCCATGCTCAGAAGCTCGACTCGTCAACTTCGACGCTTTTCCTGAACATTTTCTACCCCAAGAACACATCAACACCCAACGGGATTGTTTCCACATGCGGCACGGTGGCGCCCTAGCGCAAGACTTCGAATCATTAGACAGCGTACGCATGAAGAATGAGCTGCTCCCAAGCAGTCCCCGACCATCTGCCAAACCGGGATTATGTTCCCTTGTAGGTCATAGAGCAAGGCTGGGTGTACGTGACTGTCTCATTGACGGGAAGGGAGGAAAGGGTGTAGGCGGTCTGTAGTCCCGCGTTCGGAGTCCCAGGAAAGGTTAGCGAGACTATGCTCTTGGCAGGCACCGTCTCGTTTTGTGGTATGGCGAACCAGTCCCCGACATAGGGTCCGCTCACTGCTATCCCAAGGGGACCCACCGTGGAGGTGCCGTTGGTCCCTGCGACCCACACCCCGTATGAGTTGGCGTTACTGACGTTGGCGTTGACCCTACCCATTGTGGCGTTGAGGGAGAAAAAGGAGACGCCTATGTTGCTCAGGAGAGCCTGGCAGTCCAGTTGAGCAGTCGAGACAGAAGTGTCGGACCAGATGCCTGTGAACCAGCAAAGGGGTGCTGATCTCGTTTGGTTGGCGAGATTCACTACAGTGAAGCAGACTTCGGTGGCAGTTTCATTGGTGATGAACCTGTTCGTTGGGACTGCGCAGGTTGCCGTCGACTCCATCCCACCAGGCAAGAGCGCTGCTGCAGGACCCCCGTTTATGCCCTCAACAGGCATTACCGTGTACGACGACGCATTCCTGTCTATGACGACCAAGACGTTACACTCTGTCGTGTGTATGTTGTAGTCAGGCGTAGTGCCGCTGTTAGATAACGTAACGGTGCAGATGCCAGTCCTGATGTTGCATGAAGGGCCTTCCAGGGTTACGTCAAGCCCCGAACACTTGACACTGAGGCTGTTTCCAGCTTGGGCGCACGGATTGAAATGAACCCCACAGCCGAAGCATCCGAACTGACTGTAGACATAGCTCACAACGATGGCAATGGAGGCGACCACCACCAGAATGAGGACGACGACAACCAATGCTGTTCTGCCCAGAAGGTGATTTCTCCGGTTTTCCGGGGGCATCCCGGCCAGCCGCAGATTCATGGACCAGAGGAAGGCATACTGTGATGTAAAGCTCTACTCATACGAACGGCGAGTCCACAAGGCATAAGTCGAGAGACAGCCGAAAAAGCCACGGGGGTTTGAAAGTGAGTAGACCAAGGCTACTGGCCGTAATCGGTATCGTCCTTGGTTTCGCAATCTGCTATGTGGCCCAGTGGGGCTCTGTGCCCTATGGCTGCATGGAAACGCCTTGCAATGCCTCTCCCCCTACCGAGGACGTTGTCAGTGGGTACGTTTTCTACGGCGGGATAGCGGCCATTCTTGTCTCTCTGGTAGCTTTTGCCTTCGCATCCAAGCGTCCGAAGGCGGTAAGCAGGGTGTGCCACTCCGTTCTAGCAATCGGTCTGGTCGTTTTAGTAGGTAGCCCGCTATACTTTGCCGACCCAGTCACTTTCGTTCCAAACGTCGCTCTGACCGGGTATGTGGCTTCACCTTCGAACTCAATTCAAGTAACATTTGTGGCCAACGGTCATTCGTACACTGCGACGGTTCAACAAGGGTCATTCTCCATCAGTCTTCCAAATGGCGTGTCCTATACCACAACGGTCAGTTACTCGGGAAATGGACAATGCCCCACCCAGGCTGTAGAGGTGATGTCCTATTCGCCGAGCATGACTTTAAGCGGTTTTGGCTGTTAGCGAGTAGAGCTGTGATTCTGTCCGCCAGTGAGGCTGGGCAGAGAGATTGCGCACCCTGAAGAACGGCTTGGGGACTCGTTTGACACCAAGCGGCAAATTGCTGAACTGGGAACATCGGGCTCTTAATTCGGGGTAGGTTCACAGCCCGGTGTACCATTCGAGTCCGACTGTCGTCGCCAGAAAGGACTCGAAAAGCCCCGTGTGGCAGAAGACGTTCAAACCCAACTAATTACGGCGGAAAGATTCTGTTCCCCATTTACACAGTGAACACACAGGCAGATTGGATGCCCTAGGCGCGCCCGATGTCTATGGGCTAGATCGAACCCGCGCCTCCTGCCCCGGCCCGCCTAACTCCGGAATGTGGAGGTCACACTGGCCTCTGTTGGCCCCTGCCCTCGCCAGGAGACGGAATGAGGCCCAGCTGTCCCATCATGCCGAGCCTGTCCACGATCCCCCAGTGCTCGACAATCTTCCCTCCTTCGAACCGACATAGGTCGAAGGAGTCGGTGGCGACCGTCCTGCCGGTGGGTGGGTGACCGGCGAATCCGCCGCGGTCCGTGCCTCCTCCCCTCACGCGCCCCCACACCTTGTCCCCGTCTGCAACCACATCCATTAGCTCGCATCTGAAGTCAGGAAAAGTTGCGTGGAGAGAACGAATGAGGTCCTTGACCCCCTCCCTCGACGGAGGATCCATCGTCATGTGTTCCTTGAGATATGGCGATACGAGTTCGTTCACCACGGACGCGTTGCCCCCGGAGAAGCCTTCGTCAAAGAGCCTCCTGAAATTGCGCACGTTCTGCGCTTCCTCGTCTGATTGGTTCATGTGCGCTCACCTGGGCAGCTGCACTAAAACGAGCGCGTACTCGTCCTCCGCATTTTGGACAACCTTAAAGATTCAAAGAATGACTTGGGTGCTTGTTGGATGGCCTAGACCTTCGCTTGCTGAAGGGTCTGGTGGTAAACAATGGCGTCCCGCCCGGGATTCCGGTACTGAGAAAGTCGTTCAGGTCAATGGGGAAGGAACTAGGGGTCGACCAGGGCACGATTCGCAAACGGATCAAGCGGTTTCAGGAAAATCGAATCCTAAAAGGGTGGTACCTCAGCGTCAACCCTGGCGTCGAGGGAAACGACATCATCCACGCATGGTTTGAGGTCGAGGACGAATCAGCGAAGGGCGACCTGATTCGAAGGCTCCTGTCGGTCGCAGAAGTGGAGAGGGCCTGCAACTACCTGGGTCCCAAGATTAGCATCGTGCTGTTCAGCAAGAAGGGGAGGGATCACGACACGATGCTCAGGCGCCTGACAGGACTGCTCGGTCCCGGCGTCAGCCTGCACAAACAAGGGGTCATAGTCACCTCCTCGCCACGGTTGAAGAAGACTGACGTGGAAATCATCGCAAGCCTTCGCCGCGATCCATGGAAACCCTTTGCGGCCATTTCCGATGAAATCGGGCTCTCTGCGAGGACCATCAAGCGTAGGGTCGCCAGTCTCTCGGAAGAAGGTGCTATCTACATGCTTCCAATCATCGATCTGAAAGCTCTCCAGGGAACCATCCCATTGGAACTCCTCACAGACTACGCCTCGAGCGGTGCAAGGACTGAGGTGAATGAAAAGATAGCAACGCGAATCAAGGATGGGCTCGTCTTCTCGAACATCTCCGGACCATACGGCTACTTCGCCTTGCTCGTTCCCAACGTGGCCGAAGTTGAACAGATTGTCCACTGGGTAAGTCAACTTCACGGAATCCGCGGAGTGCATGCGGATCTGCTGCAAGATGTCATTTTGAATCAGAGGCATTACGAGAGGGAGAGGCTGCCTGAGGGGCGATTGGAGAAAGACGAATCTGTCTCTTTGCCCGAACAAGTACACGCATAACCTGGTTGTTACCCACGGGAAAGTGCCCAAGTTAGGGAACCGGCCTGTCATCTACGAACCCACGGCCAGGAGTCAGCTTAGCCGGGTCGTGTCTGAGATTGCGTCAGTATGAACTCCGTTCGATCCGGTGGAGCATGACCTGACCTGTTCTGCTGTTCTGTTTCTTGCCATTCGGTCGTAGGGACCCGGGTCAATAGTATTCTCTCTTCCGGGCGTCGAACTCTCCCAGCCTCTTTAGGACAGTCAATGCCCTGAGGGTAATCATCTCGCTCGGGCTGCCAACCTCCTCCAGGGCGAAGGGGTGGAATCTACTCTCCTCAGCCTTCCACCAGCGCGGGAACTTCCCGCCGTTGTCACGGTCAGGGTGCACTGCGTCTAGATCCCACCTTCCATCCTCCCGTCGCCTCTTCTTGAGGTGCTGGATGGCGGGACGCAACCTCCTGTCGTCCGTGTAGCCCAAGGCCGTGATGAAATCCAGGCCTACAAGCAGGTCGTAGTAGTAGTGGTACGGGAAGTGGAGGCGTAGCCACGGTTCGTATCTGGCACCCTGCCTGAACATCCTTCGTTCCAGGTAGAACTCGCAGCCACGTTCGACGGCAGCCTTCATGCCGCGCGTCCACTTCGATCTCGGATACACGGCGAAGGCGCTGAGCCCTTCCCAGGCGTCGAGAGTTCCCCGGCGAGAGGGGAAGCAGTGCCAGCCTCCGTCGTCCTTCTGGGTCTTTACCAGCAGATTGAGGGCGCTTCGCACCCTTGGCTCGTCGGCGTACCCGAATTTGATCAGGCCTCTGGCTGTGTTCCCGATTAGGCAGTGCTCGCTGGTCTCAGCCCCGGGCATGTCGAAGCCCCCGTCGTCCCTGGAGTAGGTGTCCATCCACAGGGAGCACGCCTTCGATATCCGTGGGTCATCTCTTGTGACCCCCAGGTCTGACAGGGTCAGGAGCATCCAGTTGGTCGACAGATACTTCGGTAAGTAGAGGTCGTCCTCCTTGTCTAGCCAGCGGCCCCCGGGCTTTTGTTTTGAGAGTATTTCAGCCGCCCAGCCTCGAGCGGTGACGGCCGCCTTTGCCTCCTTGAGGTCCCCACTGCTCGTCCCCTCCATGAGGTCTCTCATAGCCAGATATCGAACGGCGGGTTGAGAAGGCCGCAGGAGCCAGTCAATAACCGATAGCACGCTGGCTGTCTGTAGGAGGAATTCTATGAATGTGTCGAAGTGGGGACCTGCTGCTCCCGCGCTGTGTGACGCCCCGAACTGTTTAATTCGCGGTGAGCTCAAGTGAGGAGTCAGCTTTGCCTGACGAGGAGAGAAGGCTGGTCGCCATTATGTTCACTGACATGGTCGGCTACACAGCTCTCACCCAAAGCAACGAGTCGCTCGCACTCGACCTACTTGAGACCCAAAGCGGGATACTCCTCCCCCTGATTCGCGCCCACCGAGGGATACCGGTCAAGACAATTGGAGATGCCCACCTGGCCGAATTCGGGAGTGCCCTTGACGCAGTGAATTGTGCTGTTGAAATCCAGAGAGCGGTGAGGGAACGCAACGCATCGACTACGCCAGAACAGGCCTTCAAGCTCAGAGTCGGGGTCCACATTGGAGACGTAGTGCATCGAGACAACGACGTCTTCGGTGACGCTGTCAATATTGCCTCAAGGCTGGAGCCGATTGCAGACCCCGGCGGCGTCTGCGTCTCGCAACAGGTCTATGACCAAGTCCACAACAAGACAGATTTCGCATTCGAGAAGCTCCCCCTGCGCCAACTGAAGAACGTCAGCGCAACAATAGAGGTCTACAGGGTCAGGGAATCAACCAGATTGGTACAGCCTGACGAGGAGGCGCGAATGCCGAAAGAGAGGGTGGCCATACTTCCTCTGGCGAATTTTAGCCCCAGCTCCCAAGACGAGTATCTGGCTGACGGTATGACGGAGGAGTTGATCACGGCGATTTCGGGGATTCAGGGTCTGAAGGTTATTGCCAGGACGTCAGTCATGCGCTTCAAAGGGACCCAGACCAACATAGCGGAAATTGGAAGATCTCTCAACGCCGGGACAATATTGGAAGGAAGCTTTCGGAAGATAGGAGAACGAATCAGGGTCACGGTCCAGCTGATAGACGCGATGACAGAGGAGCACAAGTGGGCTTCGAACTATGACGGCGACATGCACGACATTTTCTCAATCCAGGCAGACATAGCGAACAAGGTCGCTCAAGCTCTGAAGGGAAAGCTTGTCGCCGAGCTGACTACGCCCAGAAAAGAGGTCGACATCCAAGCCTACGAGTTCTACTTGAAGGGGAGGCAGTTTTGGAACAGAAGAGATGTAGATGGGGTTCAGCAGGCTCTGAAGCTCTTCCGATCGGCAGTGGCAAGGGACCCGAGCTTGGCGAAGGCATACACCGGTATCGCCGATTGTTACCTAATTGGCAAAGGCCTCAACCTATTCGTAGACCAAGACGCGGACGCCCTCGCCGACGAAGCAATCCGAAAGGCGTTGGAACTAGACGACCTCCCGGAAGCCCACGCATCCCGAGGGCTTCTCCTCAACAACGAATTCCATTACGCGGAGGCCCAGTTGGAATTCAAGCGGGCGGTATCTCTCAATCCGAACTATGCCTCCGCCCACCACTGGTACGCCATCTGCCTTGCCAATATCGGAAAGCTAGACCAGGCGATCGAAGAAGCCAGGCTTGCCTCACAGGCGGACCCCCTCTCTCCACCTTCGCGAAACGTCCTCGGAGTGATGTACGAGTCGGCGGGGGACTTCAACAGAGCGTTAGAAATCTACACGGAGGTCCAAAAGCTTGACCCCGGCTTCAGACCGGCCTGGGCCTTCAGGAGCGGCCTGTACATGCACTGGGGCATGGAAGCCGAAGCCAAGGCCGATATCGAGCGATGGTTCCAGTCGGGGGATGAATTCGACAGGCAGGCGTACTCCGCGTATTTTGACGCTTGGTTCGGTCACAGGCAGGAGGCTGCAAAGCATCTTCAAGAAGCACAGAAACTTGCTCCGTCGGAGAAGAGCCTCCGCACACTACATGCCACTTACGCTGCGTGCATTGGGGACACAGACTCCTTCTTCAAGCTCATAGGTCAGGTGCTCGAGTCGGGTGAGATAGACGGCGAATCCATTAGGTACGCCTGGTGGCTAGACAGAATGAGAAATGATTCTCGATATGCAGACCTGGTACGGAGTCTACCGATCTAGACTAGGTCGGCAGGACACTGCTGGGACTTCGCGGTTACCAGGGCGACTACTTCTGGTATAGACCGCTCCACTTCCGGGGAGAGTCCCTCGCCGACCTCACAATCTTTGGGTTCGACCCCGATTATGGTCAGAGGACAGCTCAGAAGGCCCATTCGGCTCGCGAAATCAATCAAGTCGTGTAGCTCCAACGAATGCAGCCCGGGGAGTGAGGTCAGCGGCCCCTGACGGGGCGCGACCTCGTACTCCGTTACCGTCCCAGGGCCGGAGCCGGACCTCACCGCGTCGACTATGATCAGCCTCGAAGCACCACTAAACTCGGAGAGGAGCCAAAGGTCGAAGGTGTGATGTGCTCGCACGATTGTGCCGTCGCCCAGGTCGCGGCGCTGGAGTTCATTTGCTACAGCCACTCCAACACCATCGTCCCTGAGGTATGGGTTCCCCAGGCAGAGCACGACTGTCTTTCCAGTTGCAAGCTGGTCAGGATCGGGAGCCGTCGGTTCTTCGAGGGGGCGCTCTCCTCCGTGCTGGAGACTCATGGGCGAGGGCAAGCCAACTCGCTTTCATCCTGTGTGTGGGACGACCCTCTCGTCTCGCTTCCCAGTAATCATCGAACTGACTAGACCGAAGATGAAGCTGGCGTAGACGTGCATCATCACCAGGGCAACGAGCGCGAACGTGACCAATCTGTGGAGGGTGAGCATGAAAGCCATTCCTGTGACGCCTGTCAATGGGCCACCTATCAGGTCTGCCAGAGTAAAGACGAAGCCGAACTGCTGGGGGAAGGCCAGCGCGAGCCCCGTCAGGGCGAGGACCACCCCGAGGATTGCGAATGACCAGAACACGACGATGACGCTGGGAACAAGTTTCTCCGTATATTCCTCCCTCACTGTGTCGAAGGCTATTGGGTTGGCAGGCTTCGGAGCGAGACCGAACCATCCCTTTGTCTCTTTGATGATGAACCTGAAGGAGTAGGGTATGCGCCGAAGCCCAACCCAGTGGTAGTCTCCGCCCGTGAGTATGCCGAGGGCGTAGATCACCGCAGTGGCAATGAACGCGATTCCGATGAGCACGTGGACAGTAACATTGCTCAGCGGGAAGAGCGACCCACCCAGTATACCTCCCAGCTGGAACCCAGTAATCACAAGCAGTCCCCCTTCGATGAATATGCACCAGTGTGCGACCCGAAACAAGAGGTCGTGCCTGAGCACGCTCGTCCGCCCAAGGGACGCCACTTCAACCCACCCTCAAGTAACGGTGGTTGCCGCGGGCGTCGACGGCATGAACAGCGCAGGCCATACATAGGTTGAACGATCTCACGACGTAGGCGGCAGGGCGGAAGTCGTCGTTTGTTCCGGTCTGGCCGACGGGGGTCCCTACCAGAGAGGTCTCGAGGGGTCCGCCTGGAGAAGCGTTCCACGTGGTTGGCGCAAGCACCTGGTAGTTGGCCACCTTGGAGTTCCCGATGCGAATCCAGTGGAGGAGCGAGCCTCTCGGCGCTTCCCAGAGGCCGATCCCTTCGGCATTTCCGGGGTTCCGATAGCTGGATGTGTACGACGGCTGCCCGACCTGCATCCCGTCCAGCCAGCTTTCGAGCAGGCCAGACTGCGGCAGGCCGAGTCCCTGGAGCACGTCTACGGGCGACGTGTTGAGAGGCTGGCCGAGGAACTGCAGGTTGGGGGTCGTGTTTGCCGACCCGACAAGAGCGAGGAGCTCGACGGCCTCGGCGGCCATCCTGTCGAATGCCGACCCGTTGGGGCTGTAGGGCAGCCCGGCCACCCTCGACGCCGCTTCGTGAATGATCCTGCCAAGCTTGGGGTAGATTCCGGAAACACATTCACGGGCCAGAGGACCGGCTTCGAAGGTCTTCCCATCGTACGTCGGCGCCTTCGTCCAGGTGTATGCGGGAGAGCTCGACATGTCGGGGACGGGAGTCTGTTCCCCGATGACTGCCTGGGACGGAGGCTGGTCGTACCATGAAAGCGATGTGTCCTCCGTTATCTTGTTTGGATCGAAGGGGGCGGGGGTGGTGCCGGGATAGGTGATCACGCCGCGCGGGATGAGAAGGGGCATATTGCCGGTGCCGGTAGAAGTTGTCGGGTCGGGGAATGCCCCCATGGACAGGAAGTTACCAGGGCCGTGGCCGAGGGCACCCAGCTGGACGGCGTTCGCCGTGAGGTAGTTCCACACGATGGGCACTATGACGTCCGTCAGCGCACGGGCCTGGGCGACCCTGACCCTGGTCTGCTCGATTACGTCTGCGGTCGGGCGCACGGGATTCCCCCCCGGGACCGTTGCCCTCGGGTGTGGTGTCTTTCCTCCCCAAAGTGTGATGGCCTGGTTCATGTACTGCTGGGCAGGAATGATGAACTGGCGGAGGAGGTCTGCATAGCTAGAAAGCGAGTATCCCGGCCTCAGCGCATCTATCAGGCCGTACAGATGATAGTCGGGGCCCGCGAGGGCGAGTATGTGGACCATGTGCGAGTATGCCCAGTCGGCGCCCATCACCACGTTCCTTGCCAAGACGGCGTTCGCTGGGATGGACGTTTGTTCGCTGGAGTAGTCTGACGAGTAGCTGGTCATGCCTGCCGCATGCTCCACGGCCCTGACCGAGGCGACATGGTGGTCACAGTAGCAGACACCGCAAATGGCCGATAGGATGGGGGCCGCATCTCTCGGATCTCTGTTTAGCACTATGTTCTCAAACCCCCGGAAGAGCGTCCCCGTCGCCCTGGCTGAGGCGACGGTGCTGCTTGTCTCGTCTACGCTCAGTTCGAGGGACAGTTCCCCCTCGATTCTTGTCACGGGGTCGATGACGACTGTCCTTGTCATTGCTTCGCCTCCGATGGTTGCTCGGAGGGCGGAGCGGCCTTTTCTTTCTCTGGTTCTCCGTCTTTCTTGCCTATGCTCCTACGTATTGCGTGGACTGCAAGGATTCCTGCCGCGCCGGCGATCGCGACCTCTCCGACCTCGTCGACGTTAACGCCAAGAATGGTGGGCGTATCCGCGACCGGGGCGAAGAAACCGCTGGTGGGGGGATCGGGAAAGTTCGGATGCATACACCCCCAGCACATGGGACCCGCCAGGGTGCAGAAGCCAGTCCCACCGTTCCACTTTTTCACGCATGAGGACTGCGTGATGGGGCCCTTGCAGCCGAGATCCCAGAAACATCCCACCGGGTCGTCGAATGTCTTCGCCATCTGCCCTCTGTTGTAGGCGTCCCTCCTGGGGCAGTCGTCATGGATGTACGAGGTGAAGAACGCCCTCGGTCGCCCCTGATCGTCCAAATCCGGATCAATCCCCTGCAGGACCGTGGTCAGAGTCACAAGTGTCCAGTCGGGGTTCGCGGGGCATCCCGGGATGTTGATGATGGGATGCTTCGTCGAGACCGAGGCACTCTTCAGCGCGTCCCTTACCGATACCGCCCCCGTGAGGTTGCCGCTTGCGGCTGGGATGCCCCCGAAGGAGGAGCACTGGCCTACGGCGACCACATAGGAGGCCTTGGCGGCAAGCCTCTGAAGCAGATCATACCCGGTCACAGGATTCCCATTGTATTTGCCAGTTGTGCAGAAGAACCCCTGGCTGCTCCCATGTGGAGTACCAACCTGGGGGGTTCCCTCCACGACAAGCACATCGACGGGAGCGTTTCCGAACGCCGCGTTGAAGAGCGGCACCTGAGAAAGGTCTTCCTGGGTGTAACCTGCAGAAACCCAGCCGAGGTCGTAGTCTGGAGTCATGATTGCCTTCCAGAAGTCGGCGGAGATACCCAACTTCTCAACGGCCGCTATCAGGTCCGGATTGGAAGCCTGGAGCATCGATATTGTGCATCCCGTGTCACTGGCGAGGTTAAGCCAGATCAGGTGAATCTTGCCGCCGCCCTGCTCGGCGACCTGGGCGACCACTCGCTTGATTTCGGAAGAGTACAAGGTGACGACCGCCCCCACACCTAGCAGGGCGCAGAGCTTCAGGAAATCACGGCGAGTGAGCTCGGCTTCCACGTCCGAAAAAATGAAGAAGCAGGGCTTTTACGCCCATGCGTACAAATGCGTGCAGACTATCCCACGGCTCGGGGCGCCCCTCTCCTCATGCCACGGAGGTAGACGCTCATCGACTTTTGGAGGCTGCGGGCGAATCTCGTTCGGAGCAGCGCGTCTATGTTCCCCTTTTCTACTGCATTTGAAACCGAGTCGTCGAACGGCAGCAGACCGAGAAGTGGCACCCTGAACTCCTCGGCCAGCTTCTTGGGACCGGTTTCTTTGTCCTTCGCAGAGCCGCGGACCATGTTCCCCAGCACCCCAACGGTTGTCACCCCGCCGCCCTTGAGCAGTTCTAGGACCCTGTGCGCAACGGATGTTGACAGGCGGTCTGGCATCGTGACCACGATCGCCTCTACGTCCTTCCGGAGCAAAGTTAGGGTCAGCATTATGTCGCCTGTGGCTGGGGGCATATCCACGACAAGGCAGTCCAGGTTTCCCCAGTAGGTCAGGGCCAGTAGCTCAAGAAGGATTTCGTTGGCGCCTGACCCCGCAAGCGGAATGGGCCGGCCCGAGGCGAAGAGATCCACAGACATCACTTTGACTCCGCCAAGGATAGGAGGGACAAGCCCCGATTCCCCTTCCGCGGGGAGCCCCCTCGCACCAAAGAGGAGAGCGGATGAGGGACCGTAGATGTCGGCGTCCATCAGGCCCACCTCCAGCCCTGACGCGTCTGCAATGCCGGCCAGAGCCGCTGACACTACGCTCTTCCCCACGCCCCCTTTCCCGCTCATGACAAGAAGGACGCGTCTGGTGTGGGCAAGGCGCCGGTCAATCATGCCGCGCCTGAAATCGAGGTTGGATTCGGACTCAGTCATCTAGCACCATCTCGATGATTCTGACGCTCCTGCCTTCCTCGATTTCGAAGTAGCTCTTCGAACAATTGGGGCACCTGGAGCACGAGTTCAAGAGCTCCGGGAGGAAGTGCATCATTTCTCTCTCGTCGCTTGATATGGGACCGGCGAGTTCTTGGAAGTTCCAGATCCTGCCGCAACTCAGACACTTCACTTTCGACTTCTCGGGCTCCACCGTGATCCTTGCCCCTTCGAGCGAGGTTCCTTTCTTCAGATCGTTAAGGAGGCCTCTCACAAGGCGGATGTCGAACTGGGCGAGCTCCCCTACCCCTATCTTGACGCTCCGCACCCGTCCCCCCTTCTCGCTGGCGGTCTCGCCCACCGCGCTGATAATTCCCTGGACGAGAGAAAGTTCGTGCAAACCTGTATTCCTGCCTCGCCCCTCGGATAATCGTTTTGGTCAATCAGGGTGTCGATTAGGGAATAGGTGTATTGAAGGTCTGTCGAGGTTTTTTCGTGGGAGAACCAGAGGCGAGATAGCGGTGGGACTCGGGGACGTGGTGCGCACGGACCTCACACTGCTCCATGCCCCGTCTGTCTACGACTTCCGCAAGAGGACCATGATGCTTGGGCCTGTGGCAGATGCGGTCCCTTCCACAGATGAGTTCGAGATGTATCCAGTGGGCCTTACGAGCATAGCCACCTACCTCGGAAGGAATCACTACAATGTGCGGATAGTAAACCTGGCCTACAGGATGCTCCGGGACCCATCCTACGATGTGGTCGACAGGCTTCGAAGGATGCGCTCCACCGTCTTCGGCATCGACCTCCATTGGCTCCCCCATGCCAACGGAGCGCTCGCGATAGGAGAGCTGGTGAAGAGGTTCCACCCTAAGAGCTACGTTCTCTACGGTGGACTTTCGTCCAGCTACTACCATGAGGAGCTCATCAGGTACCCGTTCGTGGACTTCGTCATACGGGGGGACTCCACGGAAGAGCCGTGCAGGCAGCTGCTGAGTGCCCTACGCAGTGGAGCATCTCTGGAGTCGGTAGAGAATCTGACATGGAAGCGGGAGAACGGCGGGGTGGTCGTCAATCCTCTTACATTCATCCCGACGGACCTGGACTACGTCAACGTCCCCGACTACCTATACGCCGTCACGACCGTCTTCAAGTACAGGAGCCTGGAGGACATTGCCCCATACGCCCGATGGCTGAAGCACCCGACCACCATGCTGCTAGGGGCGCGCGGGTGCTCCTTCGACTGTTCCGTTTGCGGAGGCTCGGCATCGGCATACAGGGCGATTTGTCAGCGCTCCGCGCCCGCCTTCAGGTCTCCGGAGAAGCTGCTGTCAGACATCAGGGCGATTAGGACGTTCTCTCGGGGGCCTATCATGCTGATTCACGATCCCAGGATTGGCGGGCTGAGGCGGGCCGAGCACTTCTTCGACCTCTTGGAGCAGGAGAACGTTTCCAACGAGCTCATCTTCGAGCTCTTCTACCCCGCAGAAGACGGTTTTTTCGAGATGGTGAGCCGGAGCGTGGCCAGGTGGAGCCTCCAGATTTCAATCGAAACGCCGAGCGAGGAACTTAGAAGGCTCGACAGACTAAAGTTCGCCGTTCCGAATCAAGAAATAGAGAGGACCGTAAGGAGCGCGCTGGCCCACGGATGCAACAGGCTCGACTTCTTTTTCATGGTTGGCCTCCCCCACCAGACCTATGACGATGTTATGTCCGTGGTAACCTACTGCGAGCGGTTGCTGAAGCTGGTCGACGGGGACAGGCGCCTGAGGTTCTTCGTCTCCCCGCTGGGGCCTTTCCTGGACCCTGGGTGCGGGGCCTTCGAGGACCCGTCAAACGGATGCACTCACTTCTACGGCTCACTCGAGGAGCATAGGCGGGCCCTCCTATTCCACACATGGAAGTCGATTCTCTCCTACGAAACCGATTCTATGACGCGCGAACAGATCATCAACGCGAGCTATGATGTCGCAACCGCCCTGAACGAGCTGAAGTTCAGGCACGGCCTCATAGACGAGCCAACCTACAGGTGGGTGGCTTCGCAACAGGCTTTCGCGAGAGAGGCCATGAAGAAGGTGGAGGAAGCCCTGCAGCTGCCGGAGGACGAGAGGACCGCCGCCATCGCGAGAATTCAGCGCAGCGTTGAGGGCGCGAACAGGGACACCATGTTCAGCAAGAGGGAGCTCGACTGGCCCAACGACGAAGGACTCCGAGTGGGTGGTGGCTTACTGCTCGCGCTCGCGAACGGATTCGTCCGCGAGGCGGCCTACAGCCTGTTTAGGGCCGCCGGCCGCTACGACACCGAAGTGTATTCAGGAAAGCGAGCACCTGCGCTCGTGGTAGCTCCAGGGCGCCTAATTCATCAGGTGGAAGCCTCTTAAGCAGTCTCTGTCCAAGGTTGCGTTGCCTATGTCATCGTCGCAAGATGATGACCGAGTAAAATCCGTAAGGTATGAAAAAGATAAGGGATATCTTGAATTAGACAAAACATTCCCAGACGAGAAATACCTCTGGAACGAAGACTTCGCGCCAACGCCTGTCGAAAAGAGGAGGTGGGGCTCCTGGACGTTCTTCGGCATATGGTTCGGGATGGCCATCGAAGTGGAATCCTGGGCCCTTGTCTCCGTCGGCTACTCCTTCGGCCTCAACTGGTTCTGGTCTGTCATGTCGGTGGTGATTGGGAACATCATAGTCCTGATACCCATGATCATACAGAGCCACGGTGGCGCACGATACGGCGTCCCTGAAACTCCCCTGACACGAAGCAGATGGGGCATCTACGGCAACTGGATTCCTTCAATTATACGCGGGGTCATCGGGGCCGGCTGGTGGGGAATCGACACCTGGATCATTGCGGAGTGCGTCGGAGCCATCTATCTGGTCAGCTCAAATCAAGTTACGACCCTGACCAGCGCTGCGACCTCGTCCGCGCCTCCTTGGGTCATCGCAAACGTGGTCCCGACCCTGTTCTGGGCGACCTTCCTCTTCACAATAGCAATCAGGCTCATCATACTGTACTACTCGCCGCCGAAAGGGGGCCAAAGGACACTTCAGATCATCTCCTGGACCGTTCCGTTCATAGGGTTCCTGGGGTTCGGAATTCTCTTCTTCAGCATGATGAGTGTCACCAACTGGCAATGGACCACAATCCTCAACATCCAGACCAGCGTCACAGGGTCAGCCTTCTGGTACAGTCTCATCGCCCTCATCAACGCGAACGTCGCGTTCTGGGCCACCATGGCGATTAGCATGCCCGACTTCACACGCTATGCGAAGTCCCAGTTCTCTCAGACCGTGGGCCAGCTCCCGCTCCCCCTGCTGATGGGAGGCATAGGAGCCCTCGCCCTTGTTACCACGGGGGCGTCGATAGTGAAGTTCGGAGCGCCGATTTGGGACCCAGTCTTGCTGTCAGCTCTTGTGATTTCGAGCCAACCACTGGCCTACCTCACACTCATCCTCCTGTTGTTAGGTGTAATCGTGGTCAACATATTCGCCGACACCATCGGACCGGGCTACGACTTCTCCAACATCTATCCCAAGAGGATTACCTGGTTCATGGGGGTGATCATAGTGGTCGTCATCGCCGCCCTGCTGCAGGCGTGGAGCTACTATGCGAGCGCCCAAACCTACATCGAAAACTGGCTCCTGACATACGGTGCGATACTCGGAGGGGTCGAGGGAGTCATAGTCTTCGACTACGCGGTCCTGAGGCGCTTCAAGTTCGAAATCTACGACCTCTTCTATCACAAGGGGCGCTTCAGATACTTCCGCGGCATCAACCCCGCCGCCGTAATCGCATTCGTAATCTCCATGGTCCTGGTCTTCCCGCCAAGCACATATCTCCCGGCGAGCTGGGTCACCTCACTCCCAGTAAGCAACTCTCCAGTTCCTCCAAATTACTCTGTTCTATTCCCGGGGCAGGACTGGCTCTTCCAGAACGCCTGGATTTCCGCGATACTAATCTCAGGCCTCATCTACACAGTACTGATGGTCGGCTGGATCATCCCGAAGTACCAACCAGAGCTCAAGGGGAGCTTGCTTAAGGGGTACATTGCGGACGACACCGCAACTACCTTCGGGGTCATCAGGTCCGGTAGCGTCACAAACAAGAAGGAAATCAAACCAGCCTCCCCCTCGAGCGAAGACTCCTAGGAGCGGGTGACTTTGGCCGAAAGTTACGACCTCGTCATTCGTGGCGCCCGTGTCCTAGGAAGACCAACCGACAAGACATTCGATGTTGGGGTAACTGATGGTAGAATCAGGAGGATATCTCCCCACGTCGCTGGCAAGAGCTCGGAGGACATCGACGCCGGGGGGAAGATAGTCCTCCCAGGCTTCTACAACATGCACTTCCACCTCGACTCTGTGCTTAAGATCGGGGATCCCAGGTACAACGTCAGCGGGACACTCTGGGAAGGGATCCAGATCTGGGCTGAGGTCAAGAACAAGCTGAGCGAGACAGAAGTCCTCTCCAGGGTCGAGAGGGCGGTCAAGTGGATGGCCGCCTACGGGACCCTTTGGCTGAGGACCCACGCGGACACCACGACTTCGAACCTCAACAACGTCAAGGCCCTCGTCCGGGGCAGGAAGGAACTGAAGGACCTCGTCAACATCCAAGTGACATCCTTCCCCCAGGACGGAATAAGGACAGACCCGGGCAACCTGGAGCGCCTCGAAAAATCGCTCGAGCTGGGCGCCGATAACGTGGGGATGATCCCACACAACGAATGGACGAGGGAGGACGGAGTGAAGTCCATAGAGGACGCCTTCGGGCTCGCCAAGAAGTACAACAAGGACATCGACGGCCACATAGACGAGACAGACGATCCTTCGTCCAGGTTCCTCGAAGTGGTCGCAGCTAACGCAGTCAGAAACAGGTGGACGGGCAGGGTGGCCGCTGGGCATGTCACGGCGAGCCACAGCTGGGACGCTGCCTACAGGTACAGGATCTCTAGCCTCATCGCAAGGGCGGGAATCACAATCGTCGCCAACCCTCTCATCAACATGCACCTGCAGGGGAGGCTTGACGGCTATCCCAAGAGGCGGGGCATGGCTCCAATCAAGTTCTTTCTCTCCTCCGGCGTTAACGTCAGCCTCGGCCACGACTGCATAATGGACCCCTGGTATCCGCTGGGGGTGGGGGACATGCTGCAGTGCCTGTTCATGGCGGTCCATGTTGACCAGATGATGGGGCAGCAAGAACTTGCGGACTCAATCAACCTCATCACCTACAACGCATCCAAGGCGTGGAGGAACACAGCCGAATACGGCCTCGATGAGGGGAAGAAGGCCAACTTCGTCCTTGCCAACGCCTACACCGTCATTGACGCCCTAAGGACACTCGGCCCTCCACTCTACGTCGTCAAGGATGGCAGGCTCATCGCAAAGAGCACGTCGAGACTGTACAGCGAGATCCTCCACAACAACAAGTGGGAGAGAATCGAGTTCACCCGAAAAAGTTAGGAATCCCTTATCCCCCTTTTTCTTTCTCTCAGCCCCAGAGTCCTCCCCGCGGCTGCGCGTTCCGTCAGGTGAGTCTAATTAGGGGTGACTACCCCTCCATGTGAAAAGCGTGACCGAAGCGGACAACAAACACGCCCTCTGGGGTCAATTCTCAAGAGGGTTCAGCGCCGGGCTGATCGCACTCCTGCTCTGGTTCCTCGTAAGACTCGGAGGACTGGCGCCCTTCCCCCCTGAATCTGCGCTCGGTTCCTTCCTCACGGTGATTCCTGAATCGCTCCAGGAGCCAGCGGTCCAGAACCTGGGAGAGATGGCGGGCCTGCTGGGGCTCGCCGTCGCTGTGCTGGCGGCGGCAGCGGTTTACGGGGCGCTGGGGATCGTATACGAGAGGTACTACCTCCCGAAGTTAAGCGGCCGCAACTCTCTCTCCAGGCTCGAGAATACCCTCGTGTACTCACTGATCCCCTGGATTTTGTTTGGGGTCGTTGTGCTCCCGCTTTCGGGGGCGTCATTCTTCGGCGTGGGCTCTGATTTTGCTTCGCCTAGCGTCATTTGGGCGTTCCCCCTTACGATGCTCCTGTTCCAGTTCCTCTGGGGAGTCCTCCTATCTGGGAGGACACAGGAAAGTCTGCCGCCGGCTCCGGGGACGAGCATAGCAGCGGTCGAAAAGCTGGTCCCTCGCGACCCGGCAAGGAGGACGTTCATTGAACGGACAGCGGTGCTGGCAGGTTCGGCGGTTCTGGTGCTGGCGAGCCTCGGGTCAGCGCTGGGGACATTGGCATCTGAGGGAGGGCTCCTTGAAGAGGGGGCCCCCGCTATTCTCCCGGGCACTTCAATCGACCTGCAGGACGCGCCCGCCATCTTCCTGAACCCTCAGCTTTCCGCCCTGGTCAACTCGGAGGTGACGTCCAACGACTCTTTCTATCGGGTCGCCATCGATGTCTTCGACCCGAGTGTGCAAGCGGGCACCTGGTCGCTCCCCCTCGGGGGTCTGGTCGCCAACCCCAAGAGCTACACCATTGATGACATCAAGAATCTCCCGAAGGTAGATCAGTACGACACTTTCATCTGCGTCAGCAACCTAATCAACGGCGGCCTGATCAGCAACGCAAAGTGGGGAGGGGTCAGGATATCGGACCTACTCGCCGATGCCGGAGGGGCCTCTCCGGGAGCGAAGTACGTCGTTTTTCATTCAGTCGACGGCTATAGTGTTGGGGTGCCTCTGGCGCGTGCCCTTGACCCGTCGAGCTTGCTGGCATACGAGATGAACGGCGTCACCCTCCCGCAGCGTCACGGATACCCCTTGAGGGCCGTGATACCAGGTCTCTACGGGATGATGAGCGCGAAGTGGGTGCGTCAGGTGGAGCTGAGCGACTCGGTCTACCTCGGCTTCTGGCAGACAAGGGGGTGGTCGAACGACGCAACGGTCCAGACGGTGGCGTTCATCCGAGTTCCAGCGGACGGGGCTACGGTTAGCCTCTCGCAGAACGGTGGCTCAATCGTACTCGGAGGTGTGGCCTTCGCCGGGGACAGAGGGATCTCGAAGGTCGAGGTGAGCGTGGACGGCGGGAGCACCTGGCAGGATGCGACGCTGAAGCCGCCGGCGTCTGACCTAACATGGGTGCTCTGGGCCTTTGAATGGAATCCGAAGCCGCGTAGCTATGTAATCTATGCCAGGGCGACTGACGGACAGGGCGCACTCCAGACCTCGGCCCAGGCTGACACGTTCCCGTCGGGCGCAACAGGGTATGTTATGTCGACCGTGAATGTCGTTTCCTGATGATGATCACTGAGTCTGAACCGGCCCAGCAGCCATCGCGGGCGTGGGCTTGTTGCCAACGCGGTACGAGAGTGCCAGCAGGGCTAGGCCGATGACAGCCACGATTGCACCGACGTAGATGTAGGTCGAGTTGCCGCTCATGAGGGAGCTACCGGTAATGATGTTTGCCCCCTGAAGGCTGAAGACTATCCCGGCAAGGAGGAATAGCACCCCAAGGACCAGGAGAACGAGCTTCCGAGTGTTCATAGAAACCCCTCTTGCTCTTTACTAATGAACTTGCCGTGCCGGCTCAGCGGATGTAAAGCGCAGCGAACTTGGCGTAGGCCTCGTCGTAATGCATTTGCTTTGGCGGAGATTTGAAACCATAGGCGCATATCTCGCCGACCGTCCCTATCTTGCGGATCTGTTTGCACCTGTAGGCGGCCCTGATAACGTCGAAAAGGACGTTCCCTGCATTTGCCCCGTCGGAGGAGCGGAGGTAGATGTCCACGGAGACACCGCTGTCCATGAATGTGCTCCCTTCGAACCAGAAGTAGCTCGTCCTGTCGTTGCCCATGTAGTCCACGAAGTCGGTTGTCCCTGCGATAGTCTCGAACTTGTATGGGACTTCTGAGGCCACGGTGGTGGTCTTTACTTCGCGCTTGGCCATCTTGATTGCTTCGTCGATTGTGTTCAGGGTTTCGGACCCTCCACCAACGTCAAGCTGGTAGCTCTTGGACACCTTAACGCCGCGCCTGAACATGAGGCTGAGGAGCCCCTTGTGGAAGATGGTACCCCCGAACTGGCTCATCAGGTCGTCCCCGATCAGAGGAAGCTTCGCCTTCTGGAAGTCGGCCACCAGCTTGTTGTTCCTGAGCACAAGGCTCGGAGTGCAGTTGATGAACCCGCATCCTGCCTTCAGGGAAGCCCTCGCATATTCTTCCGACGAGGCAACGGAGCCGGACGAGATCAAGTTCAGAAGAAGATCAGCGCCGGAAGCCTCTAGCTTCTTCGCTACCTCGTCTGCTCCTGCCCTGTCTAGCCTGACGCCCCTGAGATGAGGCGCTGCGTCTCCCTTCGAAATACCCGGTTCGACCACGACTTTGCTCCTCGGCACTTTGAGATACCGCCTGGCCACGTTCGGAGGCGAGAAGATTGCCTTCGAGAGCTCCAGGCCGACCTTGCGAGAATCGACGTCGAAGGCGGAGACGACCTGCACGTCCTTTGGTTTCAGGCCGGCGACGTTGGGGTGCCAGAGCCCCCTTCGCTCGCTCCCAGAGTAGAACTTCAGCCCCTGCACGAAGACGGATGCGGAGTTTCCGACTCCGGCGATGGCTATCTTGACGGCCAAGTCTGTCACTTGAACTTCGCGAACGTGGCGAACGCACCGACTGCTGAGAGGAGCAAGCCGAGGGCATAGTCGACCGTCACTATTACTGGGGCGAGACCCGCACCGGCGTTGGTGTAAGTGAAGTAGATGGTGACAAGGCCGAAGACGAGGACGACGAGGCCCATGAGGCGGATGAGGGCGTCCACCCTTGACTGCTGCGCCTCTATTGTCAAATTGGTCTTTCCCGGCCAGTCGGCTCAGGGTATTTAGCACTTATTCGCTATGAGGGCGTGTGTACTGTGGTATCAGCCCTGCCAAGATGAGTCTAGACGATCAGAGAGACTCAGGAGCTCTTCATGAGCTCGAGCTTCTCTGGAAGGTACTTGTCCACGATGTAGCTCAGGCCATACCTCGCGAAGGCCTCCTGCTCGCTCTTGCGCTTGTACTTCAGAAACGTTTCTAGTTCGTCGTGCCACATCTTCTCGGTGTACCTGGGGTCTGCCTTCAGCTCGTAGAGCCTCTTTATGTCGACCTCCGTCAGCTTGTCGGACGGTAGCTTGTAACGGTTGATATCCGAGGCATAGACTCCTAGCCAGACTGCGTTCGGTGTTGTCAACTCACGAAGGTGGGCTGCATTCGCTGAGCCACTCCGTATCACCATCGCGATGTGGGCCCCCCAGGGATCCGCATCGCAAAGTATACCAACTGGGAGGCCTAACTCTTGGTTCAGACGCCGGATGAGGTAACGGGTCGATCTCGGAGGCTGGCCCGCCGTATTGATGAGAATTGCCTTGTATCTCTGGTGGACCCTCTCCTCGGTGAATCTCGTGAACAGGCCCCCCTTCTCGATGGCAAGGACGATTTCGGCGTTGGTGTCTCTGAACTCTGCGGTGGTTAGTGCGGGGCCAATCATGACTCCGTCGGGGTTGGCGGACAAGTCAGCCACCTTCCCCTCGTAGCCGGGGACGGTGTATTCAATGGTCATGTTTCCGAAGATGGCGCTCCGCTCTTCGGGGTAGATGTTCATCCCTTCACGGGCCATCCCCATGAGCACTTCCAAGTCCGTAATCAGCTCGTCCGACTCGGCTTGGTCTTGAAACTC
>Ga0187780_10000498_pt1 | contig 29439 bp, 23 predicted proteins | sample 1015_Q2_SP10_20__FD_132429 | JGI IMG/M metagenome (GOLD analysis project Ga0187780, IMG submission 132429) | Tropical peat soil microbial communities from peatlands in Department of Meta, Colombia - 1015_Q2_SP10_20_MG | ecosystem: Environmental > Terrestrial > Soil > Wetlands > Peat | place...
GAGCGCGAGTTGCACGAGGCAGTCGAAGCGGCCAAGGCGGCAAAGTAGGTCACGCCTTTGAAATAGGGTGCTGTAACTTCGCGCTGCGCCGGGACGAGCCGCTCCATCCCGTGCGCAGCCGCCGCACCTGCACGAGCACCGCGCGCCGGCTCTTTTCACCGAGAACGATGCGGCAACTGCGACAAACGCTCAAGCTGCGGCTCGGCGTCGTACACCGGCACCTTTGTACCCGGCCTTTTCGGAGATTGCGTCCAATGCGTCCGCCAGTGTCGGACGAACCGTGCGATACAAAACGCCCAAAGCCGGCGTATTAGTGTTTGCCGCAAGCGCGATTGCCGCAACGAGGTTGCCGGTGTCGTGCTCCTTAGGAACATCGACAACATGATCGCCAAGTCGCTGGTACGTTTTGTCGGTCTTATCGAAGGTAACGCAGGGCGACAAGATGTGAAGGTAAGAAAAACCTCGGTGGGCAATTGCCTGCTTGATTAGCGCCTCAAGCTGCTGCGGACGTCCCGCGTACGCTTGGCCGACCCAGGTAGCACCATAGGTCAAAACCATCATCAGCGGATTGAGCGGTTGGTCGAGGTTTTCATAGGGGCTTGTTGACGTGCGAAAGCCAACGGCGGACGTCGGTGAAGTTTGACCCTTTGTTAGCCCGTAAATGCCGTTATCGAAGAGCAAGTACGTGATGTCGACATTGCGGCGCGCAGCGTGCGGGACGTGCCCGCCGCCAATCGCAAAGCCGTCACCGTCACCACCGATTGCGATTACGGTAAGCGCATCGTTGGCGGTCTTGATCCCGGTAGCTACGGGCAACACGCGCCCGTGCAACGTGTGAAAACCGTAGGTGTTGACAAAAAAAGGAAAACGCGACGAGCAACCAATACCCGAGACGACGACCGTGTCCTTGGGCGCGATGCCGGCATCGTTTAGTGCGCCCGGAAGTCCGTCGACAATACTGAAATAACCGCAGCCGGGACACCACGTCGGCATCGAACGCGAGCGGTAAGTCAGCCGACCCGATTCATTGACCTCTCGCAGCTTATCTTCGAGATAGATAGGTTGCGTTTTCATCGTGCGCTCCTTACGCGGCCTTTTGCCGGCGCGTGCCAACCCGCCGCAACATTTCGGCAAGTATTTCGTCGACGACCATGGGACCACCGCAGACGCGGTTGTACCGATGGACGATCCGTCCGGTCTGCGCTTGCACGAGGTGCGCGAACTGTCCCTGGAAGTTCAGCTCTGGCACCAAAACCACATCGCACTGATCGATGAATTCGGCAACCGCCACTGCCGGGAAAGGTTGCAGCATAACGACCTTCATTGCCGCACAGCGCATGCCTTCTGTGCGGGCCCGAAACATGGCGGCAAGGCACTCTCCGAACGTTGAGCCCCACGCGAGTAGGCCGATTTCAACGCGGCCTTCGTCACCAAAGCGCTTGTAATGCGTGAAATCTGGGTGTTGCAGCGCTGCCAGCAGCTTGTCATGGCGCTTTCGGCTCATCGCTTCATGGTTCTCCGGCTGCTCATTGACGCGCCCGAATTCGTTGTGCTCCAGGCCCGTTACGACGTGCATGCCTGCGGCCGTTCCGGGCAGTGCCCGAGGGCTCACCCCATCGGGGGTGAGCGCAAATCGCCGATAGCCAATTCCCAATTCTTGCTTAGCGAGCGGTTTATCACAGTTGGGTTCAAATGGCGGCTTGGCGGGCATCACGACCGTTTCGTACCGGTTTGACAAGTACAGATCAAGTAGCACGACGACCGGGGTCTGGTAGCGCTCGGCCATTTCGAAAGCTTTGCCGGCGCAGCGGTAACAGCCCTCGACGTTGGTTGGGGCAATCACGATGCGTGGGGCATCGCCGGGGCTACCAAACAGCGCCATGTTCAGGTCCGATTGTTCCGTCTTTGTTGGAATACCGGTTGAAGGACCGCCACGCTGTGAGACGAAGACAACCGAAGGCACCTCGGCCATAACACCAAGACCCAGCATCTCCGACATCAGTGCCAAGCCTGGTCCGGACGTTGCTGTTGCGGCGCGTGCGCCGGTGTAGCCGGCGCCTATCGTGGCAGCGATTGCTGAAATCTCGTCTTCGGTTTGCACGAGCCGTTTGCCCCGCTTGGGCATTTCGGTCGCCAGACGCTCCATAATCGTCGTCGCAGGAGTGATCGGGTAGCCGAAAAAGTTGTCGATGCCCGCGTCCAAACAGCCATCGACGACCGCGGCGTTGCCACTTAACATCACCGATTGCTGGCCCGCGGAGGGTGAACCAAAGCTCACCATGTCAAGCTTGAACGTCTGGGTGCCCGCAAGGCGCCCCGCCTCGAAGGCCTTGCGGTTGGCTTCGGCGACGGCTCCTTTGCTTTTGAATTTTTTCTCGATGATTCGCAAAAAGGGCTCGGGAGCCAAAGAATACAAACCCGCCAGGTAACCCAGGGCAACCAAGTTGCGCGAACGCAGCGCGCCCGTTGCGCGTTCACTCAACTCTCGCAATGCCAGCGGGTACGGAATCTGTCCCGGATGAACGTGCGCGCTTACGTGCCCGCCTTCGGCTAAGCGCGTAATAGATTTGGCCTCGTAAATGACGGCTCCGAAGTCGCGCACATCGTCAACGTGGGGTATGCCATGCTCGTCATTCAGGCAAACGAGCACGTCCGACTTTTCCTTGAGTGAATACACCTGCTCGGTCGTCGCCCGCAAGCGAGCTACGCACTTTCCAAAACCGCGGATCTCGGCTGGATACGCGTCGAAACTGATGATGCGGTAGCCCGCAGCGGCGAGCGCGTTGCGCAAAATGTCGCCTGCGGCAATCGTGCCCTCGCCGGCCGAGCCACAAATTGAGATCTGCACATCCGTTCTCATCAGGCGTATTCCCAAAAAGGCGAGTGAATGGTCACGCCACCCTCGATGTGTAGCGTCTCATCTTGTGCGGGCTCGAAAGTTTCGTCGTCGCCGGTGAGGTTGCGCGCCGCCAGATCGCCCATTGCCCGCACGTTTTTCCAACCATAATAGAAGCGATAGCGCTTCTCCTCGCCCGACCAGATCTGGCAAACGTCACCAGCGGCAAAGATCGATTCATCGGTTGTGCGCAGACTCGGGCTGACCAACAAGCCGCGCTCGATGCCCACCCCCGAGCCCAGCATAAACTCGACGGATGGCACCAGTCCAAAAGACGGCAGCACGACATCGGCTGTGCATTCGCGCCCATTGCCGAAAACCACACGCCGTGTGGCAAAGCCCCGAGCCCCGGCCCGGATCGACGCGATGCCTCCCACCTCGTCGGCTTCAATGACCTCGATTCCCATGCGCTCGAGCACTCGCAGCAGTTCTTGCCGCTGCTCGGGCGTTTCCACGTGAGGCCAAAACGTCTGCTTGCCAGCGACCAACACCACGCTATGCCCTGTATCGATCAGTGTGCGGGCTAGATCGAGGCCGATCATATCGCCGCCGAGGATTGCAACGGTCCCCTCATCGGGCAGCTTACGGCGCATCGCCATCGCTTGTTCGAAGGACCCAAATCCGTCGAGTAGCGGTTGGTACTCGGAAAGTTCCTCGGGTAAATATGCGCGACCTCCCGAAGCAACTAGCAAAGTGTCGTAGGGCAACTCCTCATTGTGTTCCAGCATAACGACTTTGCGTTTTGCGTCGACATTGACAACCCGAGTGCATCGGCGCAATCCAATGCGCTGCTCCTCGTAGTACGACGGAGGATCGACCAAGAATTCGCGCCAGTCGTGGACGCCGCGAAACACGCGCGGCAAATCGTAGCGGTTGTAAAAAGGCAACGCCGACAAGGTGAGCAGGCTGATACGCGCCGCAGGTTCGCGCTGACGCAGAGTGCGCGCAGCCTGGTTGCCGGCAACTCCTGTCCCAATGATCACGTGGTGGCGCGCAGCGTTCATGGGGTATCGACTTCGACGAACTCGTTGCAGCTGATCGAGATGCAATTTACGGGACAAGCTCGAAAACAAGCCCCACAGCGGATGCACTCATTGTTATCGATCCAAATTGCCCCCACCTGATTCCATTCCCGCGCCTCCCGCAGGCTGCCATAGGTTCCATCGGGGCGAACTTCCACGCCCTGAACCAGTTTGATGCAGTTGCGCGGTGCAACCTCGATGCAGGCGCGGCAATAGATGCATCGATCGACGTCGATCTGATAATGCAGATTGCAAAGGTAGCAACGTCGGGCTTCCTGTGTCGTTTGCTCGGTATCCATGCCGAGCTCGACTTCGAGCTGATTCTTGCCCAGCCGATCATGAAGTGGTGCGGTCGGCATGTGCTGGCGACTGATGAAGTCGAACGCGCGTTCGCGCAATGGCTCTTGCACCGGGACGATCTGCACGACGCGTTTGCGCCGCGGCTTGCCCATCAACCAGGTATCGATTTTCTGCGCCGCCAGTCTGCCCCGACCAATCGCTTCAACAACGGTGGTTGGACCAGTGACAAAATCCCCGCAGGCGAATAATCCTCGCGCAGAGGTCATGCCGTCTTCGCCAATGCGCACGTTCTGCCATTGGTCAAGTTCGACACGGATATCAAGAAAATCGTTGACGGTCTTTTGGCCGATCGCGATCAGCAACGTTTCACAGGGTTCGACGAATTCAGAACCTTCAATTGGGATCGCCTGCCGCCGTCCATCCTTACGCCAACCTCCGAGCCGATTTTGGACAAACTCAACCCCGCTAAGCCGGCCCTCGCTGTCCAGGATGATGCCAACGGGCGTGCGCAGACCTTTGATGCGAACGCCCTCACGCTTGGCTTCGAAGATCTCTTCCTTGGTGACCGGGATGTACTCTTCCGCCGTCCGTATGTGGATCGTGACCTCCTGAGCACCGAGTCGTGTCGCAACACGCGCACAATCAAGCGCAGTAAAACCCGCGCCAACTACCGCAACCCTACGGCGGACAGTTTTTCGCTCGCCCCGATGCAGTCCCATTAAAAATGGTAATCCGTGCTCGACGTCTGGGCATCCGTCGGCCGACTCCGGAGCATCGCCGCGCACCTTTAACGGCAGCGGAAGTGGGGCCATGCAACCGGCCGCCAACAGTACTGCATCATGATCCTTTAAGAGATTTGCGACCCGCACCTGGTCGGGGCCCTTGCCAACCGCTTGACCGCGTCGTAATTCGACTCCCAAACGCAGTGCATTGTGCAATTCAAAGTCGATGATGTCGCGCGGTAATCGAAATTCCGGAATTCCATAGCGCAGCATCCCACCAAAATGCTGCTCGCGTTCGAAGAGCGTGACGTCGTGCCCGAGAACCGAAAGGTCGTGAGCCGCTGCGACGCCAGCTGGCCCCGCCCCGACAATTGCGATCCGCTTGCCCGTTGGTGCATAAAGGCGCTCGGTAATCCGATGACCAGCGCTTTTTAGGTCCGCTGCAGAGCGTTTGAGGTTGCATATGCCGACGGGCTCGCCGTTGCCGGACCACCCATGCCGGCAGACACTCTCGCATGGGCGCGAGCAAATCCGCCCGAGCACGCCGGGTAAAACGTTGGCGCTACGATTGATTTCGTAGGCTTCGCCATGTCGACCCTCGGCAATCGCCCGGATATAAGCCGGCACGTTGGTGCCGGCAGGGCAGGCGCTCTGGCAGGGAATATTTTGTATGACCCAGCCAACGTCTCGCGGGTCCTCGGAATGCATCACCTGAGCACTGGACGGGGCCTCTTCGTCCCCTTTGTCTTGCGGCACGACAACGACCGACATCGCATCCTTTCCGTGAGAGTTTGGACCGCATAGTAATCTTGTAGCGGGTGCCCTTGTAGGCAAAATGCACCAGCCGGCGCCCGCTACGGCAAACCACTACCGAGCTCGAATTTTGGGTTCGAATTGCCCCTTTGATGCTGATCGAGGTCAAGGTCAGCCGGTGTTGACAGCGGCAGGGGGACTCGTTTACACGACCACGTCCTGCTCGAATTAACGATTATCAAGGCTGCAACCGGCCAGAGGCCTATAGTTGCGGCAACGTGCGTCCCCGCTTGCCGGTCCGGGTGTCAAACCAGCGGCCGCGAAGAGGAATCGAAGAACTTATTGCACGCTTTCGACTGTTATCTTTCTTATGCTTGCACGCCTTCCCGCCGCGTTGCGCGGCATCATCACCGGCCTCATACTCGTCCTTAACACGATCGTGGTTTTTTCTTTGATGGTGCCTGCGGCCTTGCTTAAGTTACTCCTTAGAAATGAGCGCTTGCGCCAGCGTTGCGACGCGATGCTCAATGCACTGGCCTCGGGTTGGGTCGAGATCAACAACGCCTGGATCCGTGCGGTGCGTCCGGCGCATTGGGATGTGCAGGGAGTAGAGAATTTGCACGCGCGCGGCTGGTACCTCGTGTCGAGTAACCACCAAAGTTGGGTGGACATATTGGTGCTGCAACGTGTCTTCCACCGCCGCATCCCATTTTTGAAGTTTTTCTTAAAGCGCGAGCTCATCTGGGTTCCCGTCATCGGGCTTGCCTGGTGGGCACTGGATTTTCCCTTTCTTAGTCGCGGTCGTGGCAAAGGTGGGCATCAGGGCGATCTGAAGGCGACACGCGAGTCCTGTGAGAAATTCAAACGCATTCCCACAACCGTCATCAGTTTTGTCGAAGGAACTCGTTTCACAGCCGAAAAACACGCCCGGCAGCGCAGCCCCTATCGCCATTTGCTCAAACCGAAAGTTGGCGGCCTTAGCATTGCACTTGCTACGATGGGCGAGCAGTTCGAGGCTCTGCTCGATGTGACGATTGTTTATCCGCATGGCGCACCCCGCTTTTGGGACTTGCTCTGCGGGCATGTCGATGCAGTCACGGTTCGTGTACAGCAGCGAGAAATTCCGCCACAGGTGCTCGGCAGCGATCCGGTCGGAGACAAAGCCTATCGGCAACGCATCAGCACGTGGGTCGAGCAGCAGTGGAGCGAGAAAGACGGTTTGATCGACAGCCTCTTGGGTCCGGGCGCGCAGTTAGCCGGCTAGGACTAAAAAAGACTCTGTACACAGGGCAGCCAAACGGCGCCCGAGGTGCGATGCATCACACCGCGTTTTCTAGATGCGAACGAATTTGCGTTCGACGCCATTTGTTGCCGCCTCAGACACTCGCAAGGTCGTGCCAATTCGCGTCAAACGCGGCGCACGCGGCCAAGTAGCCTGACGCGTTCAGCCTACGCCGCATCGGTGCCGTGCATAAGCGCTACGCATTGATGCGCTGCGCGCAGCACTCAAGCACGAACGCAAGCGGCAGCATGTAGTCGACGCGGTAAATGGGGTTTGGGTGATGGCAGGGCAACGTGAAAATCCGCGAATACCGCTTTGGATTTCTGAAAGAGATCTGCATTGGCTCGATTCAACAGAATGAACGGTGGAAATATCGCTCAATCGGACTCTTCTTCAAATTTCGGCGGCTGCCTGTTGTGGCAGAATTTGAGCCGGAGATGGCATTCCTCCGGATGCGCTAAGCGCCCATCAAACTGCCTCACTTGAGGCTAATGATGCCTACGTTGGACCGGATGGGTCGCGTAGGTTTTGTGCCGCGCGCCTGTCCAAGAACAACACAAGAAGGACAGGCACATGTGGAGACCGATAGTTGTTATTTCATTGGGCGCGGCACTTGGCGCCCTTTTGCGTTGGGTTCTGGGCGACAAACTCAACAGCCTCTTTCCGGCCATACCTCCAGGCACATTGACAGCCAATTTAATTGGCGGGTACGTCATCGGAGTGGCCGTGGGTGGTTTTGCGCAGGCTCCAGGGATCGCGCCCGAATGGCGCTTGTTCATCATCACGGGCTTTTGTGGCGGACTAACGACCTTCTCCACGTTCTCCGCCGAGGTGGTTACTCTCTTGCAGGAGGGCAGAATGGCCATCGCCATGGGAGCAATCGCCGCTCACGTTATGGGTTCGCTACTGATGACGCTGGCCGGACTTGCCTCGTGGCACTGGCTTCAGACTCGTTGAATTTTCATTGGGGAAACTATGGACGGCTACCAAATTACGTTTTTCACCCAGCAAGATCGCCGCCATCACGGCAAACCATTAGCTGATTGGCTGATACGTCTGGCCCAGGAAATGGATCTTCATGGCGCAACACTCATCCCTGCAAGCGAAGGCTTCGGCCATCACGGGCGCATCCATTCGGCCCATTTCTTCGAACTGGCCGATCAGCCCGTCGAAGTGCTAATGGCGGTGACGGCTGAAGAAGCCAAGCGATTGTTTGAGCGCCTTCGAAGCGAAGGCGTAAAGCTTTTTTACGTGAAGACGCCCATAGAATTCGGTACGCTGGGTGGCGAAGAAGCATGAGTGAAATCTGGGCTCAGGCGTCTTTGTGGCTCGGGCTCGCGTTGCTTGCGTCCTTGCTATCGATTTGGCTGCGTATAGCCACAGCTTTGTCCGAAATCGTTGTAGGCACAATTGCCCAACTACTGATTGGCGCCTTTCTTGGCAGCGCTCTGCTAGCAGGCGATGCGACCTGGATCAAGTTCCTGTCGGGCGCAGGTGCGATTTTGCTCACCTTTCTCGCGGGTTCCGAACTCGATCCCACCGTCTTTCGCAAGGAGTGGAGGCAGGCCAGCGCGATCGGCCTGGTCAGTTTTGCCGCACCCTTTCTCGGCTGTACAGCTATTGCTCGTTGGATGCTTGGATGGACGCCGGAAGCCAGCTGGCTCGCAGGCATCGCTATGTCCACAACGTCGGTGGCCGTCGTCTACGCGGTGATGCTCGAATTTGGTTTCAATACGACGCATTACGGCAAAGTCGTTCTTGCCGCTTGCTTTATTACCGATCTTGCCACCGTCGTCGCGCTCGGATTGATCTTCGCGCCCTTTACGTGGAAGACACTGGTATTTCTCGTTAGCGGTTTGGTCGTCTTCCTTGTTCTGCCTTGGCTGACGCCCCGGTTTTTCAAGCGCTACGGAGGCCGGCCTTCCGAGCTTGAGGCCAAGTTTCTTATGTTCGCCTTATTCGGACTTGGCGCGCTAGCTACTTGGGCGGACAGCGAGGCCGTTCTGCCAGCCTACTTGCTCGGCATGGTTCTTGCGGGTACCGTTGGCAAGGACCACACGCTGATTCGTCGCTTGCGCACGCTGACGTTTGGGTTGCTTACGCCCTTTTATTTCATTCGGGCCGGTTCACTGGTATCTCTCCCCGCCCTGGTCGCCGCTCCGGTTGCCTGCATTGCGCTTTTGGTCGGGAAGATGATTACGAAGGTGGCAGGCGTTTATCCAGTGACGCAAGCGTACGGTGCAGCTGCGGGCGAAGGTATGTACACAACTCTTTTAATGTCGACCGGACTCACATTCGGCACGATAGCGTCTTTGTTCGGCCTTTCCCACCAACTTATCGACCGAGCGCAATATTCCGCCCTAGTCGCGGCGGTCATTGGAAGTGCTGTCGTACCGACCCTTATCGCAAACGCTTTCTTCCTCCCACGGCACTTACTTTCTTCAGTCGATCACAAAGCCACTTCGGCCTAGGAGGCAAACCATGTTCAAGAAGATCCTTGTGGCCTACGATGGCTCCGAAAGTGCGGGACACGCCTTCAACCTTGCTTGTGATATTGCAAACAAATACGGCGCCGTCCTTCGGGTGATCGCGGTAGTGCGGCCGCCAGATTTTGGACAGGAGGTGGAGACCGAAGCAGTGCTTGAGCATTCTCTTAAGCACTACCAAGAGATGCTGCAACCGCTGAAAGAACGAATGCAAGGCTCCGGGCAACCCGCTGAATTCGACGTAATCATTGGCCATCCGGCCGAGCGCATCGTCGTGGAAGCTGAAAAATGGGGAGCCAAGCTAATTGTTCTGGGCCACCTCGGGCATGGTCTGATGGGCCGTTGGCTCGTGGGCTCGGTGGCGAAACAAGTGATGCATCACGCACACTGCGCAGTACTGGTAACGCGGTGAGATGCTAATACGCGCGTTACCCAATCTTTCTTTGGCACGACACGCTGATCTTGGCGCGGACAAAATTGCCGCATACTTTTTTACGATTCGAGGCGATGCCACTCACTTCCTTTTGCTTTACTCCACCGAAGGCGGGTTTTTGAAATTTGATCCGCTTTAAGAAAACCTCATTGGACAGAAAAGTGGCCCTGCTCCGGCCGGACGCTCGATCGAGTTCTCGTGGGGGGATGCCTTGTCTTGAACGCGGTTCTGTGCACAACGCATAGCAAAACTTCGCCCCGGGCTCGCGAGTGAAACGAACCTAGCACGGTCCCCGTCATAGATGGCCGGGTTCACTCAAAGGACCCCAATCGGATGCAAGATTCCCGCAGTACGGCATAGGAGGGAACCGCCCCGTTGGGTTGCGCGGCAAGCCAACCCCATCTTCGAAACCCCTGGCGGCGCGCAGTGCCCCGAAAAAACAACGAAAGCGCGACAAAAACGCGAGCAAAAATGCTCTCCACCGCTGACAATGTCGCCACAATTCAGGCAGTCGAAGGCGACGGTCCTTAAAGACGCATTTGACAAACGCGGCCGCAAAGGACCTTACAATGGAAGCCCTACCAAGACACACGATCGTCCATGCCAAATAAGCTCGCGCGCTTCGTGCTTCACTGGCTAGTCACGTCACTGTCCCTTTGGGTCGCGAGTCGAGTATTTAGCGGCATCCACTTTGCCGACACCTCGTCGCTCATCATTTCCGCGCTGCTGCTGGGGTTTGTCAACGCGATTGTCAGACCAGTACTGATCGTTCTCACGCTGCCGCTGACAGTGTTGACCTTGGGCATCTTTTTGCTGGTGATCAATGCCGTCATGCTTTTGCTGGTCTCGGCGCTCGTCAGCGGGTTCACAATTTCAAATTTTGGGACCGCCTTTCTTGCGAGCATTTTTATCTCAATCACGAGTTTTCTCATTGGCGCCGTCCTTGGTGTGGGCACCAGACCTCAATGATCGGCATTGCCTTTGCAAAAATTCGAACGAACATTGCTCGACGGCAAGGTGCCGTTCTTCTGCCCTCTTGCCGCCGCTGCTGCGGCAGTTCGTGGCGCAGCGCCTCGCGGCATTGGCCCCAGAAATTAACTGCAAAGCACCGGTGCGAGGCGGGGGGACCTCAGTTCACAACGTGCGAGGGGGTGCGCAAGGTCACAGTTCGGCATCTCGGCAACGCGAGGACCCGCAGTCCTTCAATGCGCGGCTTGGACGGCTCTTGCCACTTTGCTAAGCGCGTGCGTTCTTTAGGCCGTTCAAGGATCATTGCGGATATCCGCGATCTACCTGAAGGAGTGCACCGGTAATGGCGCCGTCCGCAATGGCCGCGCTAGCTACCCCGAACATTCTTGCGGGCGATTCCCCGTCGCAGCTACGTTGTGAAGGCGCGTGGGTCACACGCATGCTCGCCCCGCTGGAAGAGCGCATCGCGGCCGTGGCAAAGGACTTGGGAAAAGAGGTACTGATCGATGGCTCGGCGATAACAGCGCTCGACACTTCGGGAGCATGGCTCTTACATCGCACCGTGCGTGCACTTGAGCTAGGCGGTCGAAGCGTGCGGGTTCAGGGACTGCGACCGGAATTTGACGCGCTACTGCAGCTGGTTGCATCTCGTTCGGTGCACGTAGGCGAAGCTGCCGCGCCGCCACTGGGCCGGTTGACAGCATTAGGCCTGGCGGCGTGGGAGGCTGTTCGGGGAGCTTACGGTCTGCTGTCTTTTCTTGGCGAAGCTGCGCTCACCTGGGCACGTTCGGTCCTGGATCCCAGACGCATCCGGTGGCGCGCTATCTTTCACAACATCCAGACAGCGGGGTTCGAGGCCCTGCCGATCACCGGCCTCTTGTCTTTCTTACTGGGTATCGTCATCGCGTATCAGGGAGCTGAGCAGCTGCGGCGCGTTGGCGCCAATATCTACATTGCCGACCTCGTGGGCCTTTCCATGGTGCGTGAACTCTCGCCATTGATCACCGCGATCATCGTTGCCGGCCGCTCCGGCTCGGCGTACACCGCGCAGATCGGAACGATGAAGGTCACGGAAGAGATCGATGCTCTGCGCACGATTGGCATCGGCCCGCTTGATCTGCTGGTGCTGCCAAAAGTAGTCGCGCTGGCGATCGTACTGCCACTACTGACCGTCTACACCGACATCATGGGCATTGTGGGCGGCATGATCATGGCCCGCGCTCAGCTTCAGGTCAGTTTTACGACGTTTCTCCACCGCCTAGAGGAAGCGGTCAGCCTCACGTCGTATGTCATTGGCGTAGGCAAGGCGCCGGTGTTTGCCGTCATCATCGCGTTAGTGGGCTGCTATCAAGGATTTCGCGTTACTGGCAGCGCGGAAAGCGTCGGGCAGCGAACGACGGTTAGCGTGGTGCAGTCGATCTTTCTCGTCATATTGAGTGACGCGATGTTTTCAATCGCGTTCAGTTGGCTCGAGATATGACAGAAAACGTCATCGAAGTCCGCGACCTGCATACGCGCTTTGGCACAGCGGTAGTTCACGACGGTGTGAGCTTCACCGTGAAACACGGAGAAGTCTTTGCGCTCGTGGGCGCAAGCGGTTGTGGCAAATCGACCTTGCTGCGCGAGATGATCGTATTGCAGTCACCCGTCTCCGGTTCCATTCGGATTTTGGACAGGGAGGTAACGGGGCTATCGGATGATGAAGCGCTAGCGCTACGACGCAGATGGGGAGTGATGTTCGAGCGCGGAGCGCTGTTCAGCGCGCTTACTGTTACTGAAAACGTCACCACCGTTTTGGAAGAGCACACGACGCTGAGCGCGCAGCTGCGCACCGAAGTCGCTGCGGTGAAGATCGCGCTTACCGGGTTGCCGCCAGACGCCGGGCAAAAATATCCGAACGAGCTCTCGGGCGGTATGCGCAAGCGCGCCGCACTTGCGCGAGCCTTGGCGCTTGATCCCGAACTGCTGTTTCTCGACGAACCGACCGCAGGGCTAGACCCATTGAGTGCGTCGGGAATCGACGAGCTCGTGCGTCATCTGCGCGATGCACTGGGGTTGACGATTATGATGGTAACGCACGATCTGGACCTGCTTTGGCGGGCCGCGGATCGCGTCGCCGTATTGGGCGAGGGGCACATTCTGGGTATCGGCACGATGCCGGAGCTTGCCAAGTCCGCGCATCCGCTGGTGCACGAATACTTCTACGGGCCGCGCGGCCGCGCCGCGCGTGAGCAGGCATGGAAACAAAGGTGAATTTGGCCGTTGTCGGGGCCTTTGTGCTCGTGTTGGGCATCGCGCTCATCGGGGGCGTATTGTGGCTCGGTAGCGGAAAATCCTTTCGGGTAGCCTACGACACCTATCTCGTATTTATGAGCGAATCGGTATCGGGTCTAAGTCCTGACGCTCCCGTGCGTTACCGCGGCGTCCAAGTGGGCCGTGTGCGCAAGATCGCGCTTGCGCCCAATGATGCAGAGAAAGTGCAATTGACCCTCGATATAGAGCGCGGAACACCGATCAAGCAAGACACGTTTGCGGTACTCCAAAGTCAGGGGCTGACGGGCATTGCTCATGTGGAGCTCTCTGGTGGAAGCCGCGACTCGCCGCGGTTAAGCGCCCCGCCAAACGAGGAATATCCAGTGATCGCTTCTGGGCCTTCCCTGATGCTGCGACTCGATACTCAGGTCAGCGCTTTGCTGACAAATCTCAATCGCAGCAGCGAGCGCTTTAACGCCCTGCTCGACGATCGAAATCGACGTGTGTTGGGACAGACGCTTGCCAACTTGGAAGTAGTGTCGCACACGCTCGCCGACCGCGCCGCCGCGATCAACGAGGGCGTCACCGACGCGGCGCGCACGATGCAAAATACAGTACGACTCACGGGAGAACTCTCGCAGCTCATCGAACGGGTGCGCCGTAGCGCGGATGCGTTTGACCGAATGACCGACGAAGGCGCGCGTGCAGGCGCAAGCGCAGCACGTGCAATGGAAAGTGCGCGCGTCGGCATGAACGCGTTTTCCGGGGAAACCCTGCCAGAGGCGCAGACGTTGGTCGGCGAACTGCGCTCGCTTACGGTGTCGCTGAAGCAATTGAGCGACGAACTTGAGCGCGACCCAAGCATGTTGCTGCGCGGAAAAGCACCGGTACGGCGGGGGCCAGGCGAATGAGGCGCCTGCTCACAGCACTCGCGTGCACCGCGCTGCTTGACGCTTGCACCTCATTGCAGCCCCAACCGGTTGAGCAGCAGAACATTTTTCTCCTTGAAGCGGCTGCCGTTGCAATCGAGTCGCGGCCGAGGACCGATCAGGTCATCGAGGTTGCGATGCCACACGCGCGCGCAGGGTTCGATACCAATCAAATGGCCTACACGCGGCGGCCTAGTGAGATCGAATATTTCTCGAGCAACCGATGGGCCGACACTCCCGCACGGATGCTCGCCCCGGCCCTGGCACAGGCAATCGAGCGAACGGGGGCCTTCCGCGCGGTCGTGCTGGACGCCAACGCGGTGCGCCCGGACCTGCGGCTTGAAACCGAACTGATTCGTCTGCAGCAAAATTTCGGCGTGCACCCCAGTCGTGTCGAGATTGGGGTACGTGTGCTTCTTGTCGGTAGCGGCGCAGCGGGCAAGCTCGCTACTGCGCAGTTCGAGGAAGCCGAAGTGACATCGAGTGAGGATCCGTACGGAGGAGTCCTAGCCGCAAATCGCGCCCTGTCACGCCTTGTCGGACGTGTCGCCGAATACTGTACACAGCAGTTATCCCAACCGTGATCGCGGGTAGCCACCTATTTGCTTCCCAACGCGCGGCCCCGCGTACAGCAAATGACTTGGGCCGCTTTGCCTAAAGGCCAAAGTCACCTTCTTTGCCTGACGCAACCATTGCCTTGGCTGATCCCGGACCCGAATCCTTCTTTGTGATTTTCGCTTCGCCGTCAGCCGAAGCGCCGGAGCGGCTAGCTTTCCGAAGGAATGGAGTCAGAAAAAATTGCCGGCGTAACCTGCTCACTTAAGAGCAGTTCACGCTCCAGCGCATCGATAGGCACTGGCCGGCCGAAAAGGTATCCCTGGTATTGGAAGCACCCGCGCTGCGCAAGCATTGTCTTTTGTTCTTCGGTCTCGACACCCTCCGCAATTACCTCCAGCCCCAAGCTTTGTCCCATTTGAATGATCGTGCGCACGATGGCTTCGCTGCTTCGACTCAGCGGCATGTCGCGTACGAAGCTCTGGTCGATCTTTAAGACATTGATGGGTAGTCGCTGCAGGTATGAAAGGGAGGAGTAACCGGTGCCGAAGTCGTCGATGGCAAAGGAAACGCCCAGAGCTCGCAGGGCTTCCATCTTCGGAATGATCTGCTCCACATCCTGCAACAGCAGACCCTCGGTGATTTCCAATTCCAGCAAGGCCGGATCAGCACCCGTCGCAGCCAGGATCTCGGTGACGTCGGAGACGAAGTTTTCTTCCGCGAACTGCTTCGGGCTGATGTTCACCGACAGACGCAGTTTGCGGGTCTGATCGAGGGTCGCCCACGACTTTAGCTGCCGACAGGCAATTTGCACGACCCAGCGACCAATCGGCACGATAAGACCGCTATCTTCGGCAATCCCGATGAACTGCGCAGGCGACACGATGCCTTGCTCCGGATCGAGCCAGCGCAGTAGCACTTCCGCGCCGCGAGTTACGCCGCGATCGTCGACCCGTCGCTGAAAATGCAGTGTGAAACGCTCTAGGGCCAATGCCTGACGCAGCTTCGTCTCCATCTGCGTTCGGTGCTCGAGCGCGATTTGCATCTGCGGATCGAAGAAGCAGACCGTGCTTCGGTTGGCCTTCTTCGCTTCGTACATCGCAACGTCTGCGTGTTTCAAGAGCTCATGCATGTCGGTCGTGGCATGACCCTGCCAAAGAGCGACCCCGATACTGGCCGAACACGAATAGGACTTTTCCCTTAAGACGCATGACTGGGAAATTACTTTGAGCAACTTGTCGGCAACCTTCTTTGCACTGAGCGCTGCTCGTTCTGGCACATCCTCCAGGTTTTCTATCAACACAATGAACTCGTCGCCTCCGAAGCGAGCTACGGTATCTTCTTCCCGCACACAGCTTCGCAAACGACGCGCCATCTCCTGCAGCAGCTTGTCGCCTTCCTCGTGTCCGAGCGTGTCATTGATTGCCTTGAAATTATTCAAATCAAGAAACAAGACCGCGCCTCGTCCACCGGTTCGGGAGCCCGCAAGTAAGGCGTGGTGCAGGCGCTCCATCATGAGCTGACGGTTGGGTAGCCCGGTGAGTGGATCGTAGTACGCCAGCCGCGAGATCTGCTCTTCAGCGTGTTTGCGGTCCGTAATATCCGTAAGACTGCCGACGTAGTGCGTTGGAGCGCCTTTTGCATCGCGCACCGTCGAAACATTGAGCCAGACCGGGAAGAGTTGATTGTCCTTTCTTTTACACCAGACCTCACCTGCCCAAGACCCGTGCCGATCGACCTGCACCCAGACACGTTCCTGGAAATCCTGTGTTTGCTGATCGGACAAAAGGATCTGCGGTTTTCTTCCAACTAGTTCCTCGACTGAATAACCGGTCATGCGAGATATCGATTCGTTCGAGCGCAGAATGTTGCCGTCGACACCGCAGACGATCATGCCCTCCTGTGACTCAAACGCGATGGCCGCAATACGAAGCGCTTCGTCAGCGCGAGTTTGCTTTTGCTCCAGTTCCATGCGAGTCAACGCCTGTTCGATGTCATTGGCCATTTCATGGAGCAATGCCGTGACTTTCTGAGAAAAGGCATGGGTCTGTGTGTCATAAAAGCTAAACGCCGCATAGGGCTTTTCTGCCCGCCGGATCGGAATGGATCCGGATGACCCCCATGGCAAGTCCGGCATCCGTGCGCGCAGGTACACGGTTCGAGGATCGGTGTGGAAGTTGTGGATGAACGAGGCCCGGTTCTCGCGAAAAGCCGTCCCCGTAGGCCCCCGCCCTTCCGGGATATCTGGGCGCGAGGAGATATTGCGACCTTTCAGATAATCCGTGTGCTCGCCAAAAACCGCGACCGGTTCGATCAGTTGGGTGCGAGGATCTTCTACGCCTATCCACGCCAGTTTCATTCCGCCGGACTGCACAGCGATCTCACATACGCCATTGAAAAGCTCGCACTCGCTTTTGCTGCGCAAGATGAGCTGGTTGGTCTGGGAGAGGGTTGAATAGATCCGGTTGAGAAATCGGATCTCCTCTTCTCGCTCGCGCAATTTTGCAACCACAGCCCGTCGATGCTTTTCGTGGCTAAGAAATTGCGTACCGCTCATTATGATGACTACCGCGACGTAGCCGAGAGGGGCGAATTCAACAAAATCGACGAATCCAAGTCGAACTGCGATTCCGTGCATCGCATTGACACTAAAGAGCGCGACCGCACAGAGCATTGCCAACGCATAGCGAGAACGGTCGCGGCGGTAGTGCACGCTGAACGCGTACAGCGAATAGCCCAAGAGGGCGAGAATTGCCCCTGCCGCGACGTAGGCCAGAAGACCCGATCGCCCTACTGCGTAGGTTGTGCCGCTTGCGCTTAGGCCTGAGGTTCTCCTTAGTTCAGTGATTGCCTCAAACTGCAGCCCGTAGGGTTGCGCCAAATTCAGCGCAAACAGCGTCGTCAAAAACACGGTGGAGCCGACAAGCAGCAGTTGTGACCTCACCTTGGTGTACAGCGCTACGAACCACACATAGAGCGCGAAAAATGCGAGCGCAAGAGCAACGTTCCACTTTAGTGCGGTGACAAAGCTGGCCAGATCTGTCGCTTGGAACGTCAGCACCTGCGTGATCGAGAACGGCACAAACACCAGGCACATTGCGCCAAAAACCAAATGAACCGGATTCATCGGCCGCTGGCATGCAGCGAAAAGATGCAGCGAAGCGGCACAGGCGCAGACACCCGACATCAAATACAAGCCCGGAACAACGATTGCGCTCAAGCGTGTCTTTCGGTTGTCCTCGCAGCGCCCTGCCCTCGGTCGCGGCCCGTTGGGAGATACCGCCCCGCTTGGACCGCAGAGGACACGGAGTACAAAATTAGGCGGCCATCCGAAGGCTTCTCCCGGCCGATTTTCCGACTTCTGCTCACGGCGGCTTGACAAAATACGGTGGGGGAAAACGGTGCATTTCCGCGGTAGAAGCCCGCCCGGAAGGACAGCTCACCAAAGGTTCATGCGTCCGGGCAGAGAAAAAACCATAGGAAAAGTAAGGTTTTTCCCCTCCATGTTCCTTCTTGGCAAGGAGCTCGTTTTGGGAATTGAGAGAAGCCGGGGCCCCGGGGGATCGCGCCGCCTCAGGGCATTTTGTTGTGCGGCCCTGCCGTTAAATGGCTCAGAGGACGGCGGAGCGATTACATTTTCTGGTACTTAGGTGTTGTCCGCCCGGCAATGCGAAATGCGCCGATGTATGCCCGCCTTTCGCGGTGCGTAGGTCGCGTACTGCCATATTTTGTCCACCGAGGTGCCAAACGCTTTGCGCGAGAAACGCCAAGACCATGCCCAGCGAGCAAAACAACTCCCGGCACTTCCAAATTGGCCGTAGCGATTTTGGCAATGAGCGCACCGCCGCAGCTGCAACGGGCGATTAGCATCTGGCCCATGCGCTCCGGCATCTGCTGCGCAGTGGACACATCGCTATTGCCACGGCGAGCCTGCGCCGCGCGGTAACGCCGAGCACGCCCACTTTTGCGTTCATCGCTACCGGCGAGTCAATTTGACCGCTGAACCAGACTTTTGAAACGTCCCTTCCAGACCGCGATTGCCGTCCACGAACTTCAGACTGACGACCGGCTCCCCGCAACCTTTGACGTCTTTTTCACCTTCGATAAGAATCGTCAATTCTGCCGGCGTACTGCTCTGCACGACAATCGGAAATTCGTGCCCTGCACACGCCCAGCTCCATTTCCCGCGCTTAGGCTCCCACTGCCAAGTTCCGCCTTGCCCCTTGATGACGAGCTCCACGTCCATCTCCGATCCCGCCTTTACTTTATGAGTTCCTCGCCACTTTCCGTCAAACGAAGGTGCTTCTTGGGCCATTGCGATTGCAACCAAAAGCACGCCACCAAAAAGTAAATAGCGCAATTTGTTCATTTTGTGCCTCCGTACCCAAAACTTTATACGCAACCCAACATATTGATCGTCGAAGCGCCGAGAGTTCCTCGCAAGCGCCAAAATCCTCATTGCCCCGGATACTAAACCTCACAAGCGGCAGCGACCAAACGTTCACCGCATGGCTGCCGTGCCCTGCGGGCCGCGGGAACGTTGAATTGCCGGATGACGCCAACAACGCCCTGGGCAAAGCGGCGGATTTTGCGCGGCTCGAATCTTCGCGCAGCGCCTATCGTTGCCACAAAATTAAGGCCGATTCCAAAGGGATCTGCGCCTCGGGGTGAAAGGCAGTGACGCGGGGCGTGTAGTGCCATTGCGGCCGCGACGCCGGTACGTTTGCACGAAAGACGAATCCGTTCATCGCCCCCGCTATGGCGGGGCCGCGCACCATCAGTTGGCGCACCGGCGGGCCTTCCGGAGCAGGGTCGGCGCATAGTTCCACCATCACCCAGTCCGGTTCGATCTCACCGAAATAGACCTGCACCTCAAAACTCCAGGCGTCGGCCCTTTGCTCAACACTGCAGCGCCCAAAATGCACCTCGCGCCAGTTGGCATGGGTTTTCGTCTCCCAGCTAAGCAGCGACCTGGCAACGTTACGGCCACTGTCAGAACGCCGACGGTACGCGGCTGCCGCTGGCCCGTAGATTTCTTCAACGTACTCCTTAAGCATCCGATTGCTGCTAAACCGTGGTGCGAGCTCGGCGATGCTTGCACGCATGCGCGCGATCCAGGCTACAGGAAGACCGCGAGCATCGCGCTCGTAGAACATCGGCGCGGCCTCGCGCTCGAGCACTTGGTAAAGCCCCTCGGCATCGAGTGAATCGATATTTGTGGCGGTATCGTCAGGCCCCCCGATCGCCCACCCCACCTCCGGCGAATACGCCTCGGCCCACCAGCCATCAAGAGTGGAGACATTCAAGCCGCCATTGACTAACACTTTCATTCCGCTCGTGCCGCATGCTTCCCATGGCCTTCGGGGTGTATTGATCCAAAGATCCACTCCTTGCACCAGTTGTTGGGCCAGCGCCATGTCGTAGTCTTCCAGGAACACGGCACGAGCGCGAACCTGCGGGCGGTTGACGAACTCAAGCCATTCGCGAACGAGCTTTTTCCCGACTTTGTCCTCGGGGTGCGCTTTGCCCGCGACAATGATCTGTACCGGCCGCTGAGGGTTGAGCAGCAGACGCGCCAAACGATCCGGATCTTGCAACAGCAGGTTGGGCCGTTTGTATTCGGCAAAGCGGCGCGCAAAACCTAGCGTCAGAACATTGGGATCAAACACGTCCGCCGCTTCGGCGATCCTTCCTCGCTCCTCACCGCGCTGCTTAAGCTGCCATACCAAACGTTCCCGCGTGTAAAGCACCAAGTCGCGGCGCCTCATCGCCGCAAACCCCCACAGCGTGGCATCGTCTTTCGCGCGAATGGCCTCAACAAGATTGGTCACGCCTCCGAGCCACCGATCCTTGCCGCACGCAGAGGTCCATAGCTCATCGGCCCACACCGAGTCCCACGACGGAACGTGCACTCCGTTTGTGACGTGCTCAATGGGGACGTCCCATTCTGGCCAGGCCGGGAACAGATCCCGGAAAAGGCGACGGCTCACCTGGCCGTGCAAGCGACTGACGGCGTTTGCCTTGACGCACCCGCGCAAAGCGAGATAGGCCATGTTAAATGGCTCGGTTTCGTCCTTCGGATCGCGGCGTCCAAGCGCAATCAGATCCTGGACCGATCCGTCGCATTGTTCCCAGTATTCACGAAAGTACTGGCGAATCAATTCGGGAGCGAACGTATCGAACCCAGCAGTCACCGGCGTGTGTGTCGTAAAAACGTTGCCAGCGCGCGTTGCCCACCATGCTTCGCGAAACGAAACGCTTTTTTGCAGCATGTAGCGGCGAGCGCGCTCCACGACTGCAAACGCCGCATGGCCTTCATTTAGGTGGCAAACGTCGGCGTCGATGCCCAACTCGACGAGCAGTGACCAACCACCGATCCCAAGGACGATTTCTTGCAGCAGGCGCATCTCTGCCGCGCCATCGTAGAGCTTGGCCGTAATGCCTCGATCTCCCGGCCCGTTGAGCAAGTCGTTGCTATCCAAAAGGTAAAGCTGAACACGTCCCACTTTTGCCTGCCAGGCGCGCAGATAGACGGTGCGGCCGGGAAATTCCAAGGGAATACGCAACCAGGCGCCTGTTGGCCCCATCACCGGCTGAATTGGCAAGTCCGCAGGGTTGTTGTAGGGATAGGCTTCGCGCTGTTGCCCGCTAGCGTCAATCATCTGGCGGAAGTAACCCTCCTGGTACAGCAGTCCAATGCCCACAATCGGCAGACCAAGGTCGCTTGCCGTTTTCAGGTAGTCGCCCGCTAAAACGCCTAGGCCACCCGCATAAAGTGGAAATGCTTCGCCTAAGCCAAACTCCATGCTGAAATAGGCAACGGTGCGAATGCCAAGCTCGCTATAAGTTGCAGCGAACCAGCCGCTTTCGCGCCCATAACGTTCTCGCTCGTCGATCAGGCGTCGAAGTTCTTGCTGAAAGCCCGGGTCCGCGGCGAGCTTCTCGAGGCTCTGCTGTGACAGATTCTGAAGGATCACCCACGGATTGCGCGTTTGCTCCCAAAGGGACGCATCGAGCCTGCGCCAGAGCGCATCACCCGCATGACTCCAAGTCCAACGAAGGTCCAGCGCCAGCTCCACGAGCGGCGCCAAGCTCTCAGGCCAAACGCGCGGCAAAAAGTGATCCATTTCGCAACCTTGCCTACAGGGGTCCGCTACGCCATGGTTTGATCCCGGCTCGCATCATCGCGGACTTTCCCCTTTTGCAGCCGCCCGCGCGATCAATTTTCTTTCGATGCTTGCAAGCAGCTTGTCGTAGGGAGCAACAAATTTTTGTACCCCCTCCTCTTCGAGCTGCTCGGCAATTCGTGCAGGGTCAATTCCAATCCCCTCTAGCCGCGCAAGCACGTCCTCGGATTCGGAGATTTTCTCTGTCAGCCGAACTGCTGGACTTCCGTGGTCACGGTACGCTTCGAGGGTCTCAAGCGGCATGGTGTTTACGGTCTGCGGTCCGATAAGGGGTTCGACATATTTTGTATCGGAATACGCGGCGTTCTTAGTGCTGGTGCTTGCCCACAGGAGGCGCTGCGTTCGCGCGCCCTGCTGTCGTAAGAATGCAAAGCGCGGGCTCGAGAAGACCGCTCGGTACTGGGCATACGCAAGTTTGGCACAGGCAATGGCGGTTTTTCCCTGCAGTTGTTTCGTGTCGAGCGCAATTTGCGAGGATTTTTCGGCGATGCGCTCCAGCAGAGCGTCGACGAGCGTGTCGATACGACTTAAAAAAAAGCTCGCCACCGAGGCAAGGCCGGACGCGGGTTGATTGATCCTGACCCGGTCTTCCAGTGCGGATAGATATGCTTGCGCGACCTCCCCGTAGCGCCCCAAACCAAAGAGCAGGGTCACGTTGACGTTGATGCCCTCGGAAAGCAACTTTCGAATCGCCGGCAAGCCGGCGCGAGTCGCCGGCACTTTGATTAGTACGTTGGGTCGATTAAGCGCCGTCCATAGTTCACGAGCCTCGCGTATCGTGCCGTCCGTATCGTGCGCAAGGCGCGGCGAGACTTCCAGGCTAACAAATCCGTCCGCGCCATGGCTTGTTTTGAACATCGGTTCAAGCAAGGCGGCAGCGTCCGCGACATCGCGCACCGTAAGGTGGCGATAGATTGTCAAAGCATCTGCGCCTTGTAGTGCGAGCGCTGCAATAGCCTCGTCGTAATGGTCCGTGCCGTCGATTGATTTTTCGAAAATTGCCGGATTCGTCGTGACCCCTGCAATCGCATCGTCTTTGATGAGTTGACCAAGCGCCCCCGAATCGATCAGTTCGCGGTCCAGATAGTCAAGCCAGACACTTTGCCCACACGACCGGATGCGCCTAAGCGCATTTGCGTTCATTGCTCGGTCCCCTGCCCGTAGGGGTTGGCCCATTTCCAGTCAGCGACTTCGGGCATGTCCGTTCCGTGCGCAGCGATGAATTCGCGATGCTCGATTAACTTATCGCGTAACGCCTGCTTGACGTACGCGGCCTTTGCACCGACCTTGGGCACCCGGTCGATCACATCGCCCGCAAGATGGTAGCGATCCAGGTCATTTCGCACCACCATGTCGAATGGGGTCGTTGTGGTGCCCTCCTCCTTGTAGCCGCGCACATGCAAATTGCTTTGACTGCGGCGCCGATACGTGAGTCGATGTATCAACCAAGGATAGCCGTGGTAGGCAAAGACAATGGGCTTATCGATGGTGAAGAGCGCATCGTAATCACGATCGGATAGACCGTGGGGGTGCTCCTGCGTCGGCTGCAACACCATCAGGTCGACGACGTTGATGACGCGGATTCGTAGCTCCGGCAGATAGGCCCGCAGCAATGACACTGCAGCGAGCGTCTCGAGCGTCGGAACGTCCCCGGCGCAGGCCATCACCACGTCGGGCTCGCCATCCTGGTCACTGCTTGCCCACTTCCAAATACCGATGCCAGCGTTGCAGTGCTTGATGGCCTCCTCCATGCTCAGCCACTGCGCCTGCGGCTGCTTGCCCGCGACGATGACATTGACAAGATTGCGACTGCGCAGACACGCATCGGCGACAAATAAAAGCGAATTCGCATCGGGCGGCAAGTAGACGCGGATCAGATCGCCTTTTTTGTTGACCACGTGGTCGATGAAACCCGGATCTTGGTGCGAAAAACCGTTGTGATCTTGACGCCATACGTGGGACGTCAGCAGATAGTTAAGCGAAGCAATCGGGCGCCGCCAGGCGATCTCCCGGCTCGCAACTTTGAGCCACTTGGCGTGTTGGTTGAACATGGAGTCGACAATGTGTATGAATGCCTCGTAGCACGAGAAAAGGCCATGGCGCCCCGTGAGCAAATAGCCTTCGAGCCATCCCTGACACACGTGCTCGCTTAGGATTTCCATCACGCGGCCCTTGGGCGAAAGATGGTCGTCTTCCGCAAGACGCTCCGCCATCCATGCGCGATCAGTGGCTTCAAAGAGCGCGCTCAGGCGGTTTGATGCCGTTTCGTCGGGTCCGACAATGCGGAAATTGCGGCGCTCGTGGTTGCGAATCATCACGTCGCGCAAGAACACGCCCAGCACACGGGTTGCCTCGCCTTCCACCTGGCCAGGGCTCGGCACGTGGACCGCATACGCGCGAAAATCCGGCAGATCCAGGTCCTTGAGTAATAAACCGCCGTTTGCGTGTGGATTGGCGCCCATTCGGGCTTCGCCTTCCGGCGCGAGCTCCGCGTACTCGGCCCGGAGGGCGCCCGAATCGTCAAAAAGCTCTTCGGGTTGATAGCTCTTCATCCATTCTTCGAGCAGCCGCAGGTGATCGGGTTGGCTCTCAAATCCGGCCAATGGGACTTGGTGCGAACGCCAATAGCCCTCCGTCTTCAGGCCATCGACCTCCTTAGGCCCCGTCCAGCCTTTGGGGGTACGCAAAATGATCATCGGCCAGCGCGGCCGCCGGCTTGCACCACCGCTGCGGGCCTCGCGCTGAATGGCCTGCAGCTCGTCAATCACCTGGTCGAGCGTCTCCCACATCAAACGGTGCATCGCCTCTGGCTGCGAGCCTTCGACAAAATAGGGCTTGTAGCCGTAACCAACAAAAAGACTCTCAAGTTCCGCATGATCAATGCGAGCAAGCACCGTGGGATTGGCGATTTTGTAGCCGTTTAAATGCAAGATCGGCAATACAGCCCCGTCACAAGCGGGATTCAGAAATTTGTTGGAGTGCCACGAGGTCGCCGCTGGACCCGTTTCCGCTTCCCCATCGCCGACGACGCAACACACAATTAGATCGGGGTTGTCAAAAGCTGCGCCATAGGCATGTGCGATCCCATAGCCCAGTTCGCCGCCCTCGTGGATGGAACCCGGGGTCTCGGGAGCCACATGGCTCGGTACGCCGCCAGGAAAGGAAAACTGCCGAAATAGCCTTTTCATTCCCTCGGCGTTTTGCCCAACGTTGGGATAGACCTCGCTGTAGGTTTTCTCCAGGTACGTGTTGGCAACCAGCGCGGGACCGCCATGACCGGGACCCGTAATGAAGATCATGTTCAGCGAACGAGCCTTGATGATCCGATTCAAATGCACGTAGATGAAGTTCAGTCCCGGCGTCGTGCCCCAGTGCCCAAGTAGTCGAGGTTTGATGTGTTCAAGCCCAAGCGGCTCCCGCAGTAACGGGTTATCCAACAGATAGATCTGTCCCACCGACAGATAGTTGGCCGCGCGCCAGTAGGCGTGCATCTTGCGCAACTGCTCTTCGCGTTGCTTTTGTGCGGGACCTTCGACGATCGCTTGCGCCGTTGCGCTCGTGCCAGCATTCATGGATACCTTCTCCCGGCTGCTCTGTAGTCTTCGCCTGCACCCACAAGCGCGTAAGTGTGCCGCGCGATCATGACCGCTTCATCGGTCGGAATTACCCACGCCGAGACGCGGCTCTCTCGCGCGCTGATCCTTGGCCCCCCGCTCGCATTGGCGTCGCTGTCAAGCGACAGGCCCAGCCACTGCAGCGCCTCGCAAATGTACTGGCGGATGGACGCGGCGTTTTCTCCGATGCCCCCCGTGAACACCAGGGCGTCGAACCCGCCTAGGGGCGCGATCATGCTGCCGATCGCACTGACGACCCGGCGACAAAAAAGATCTATGGCTTCCTGCGCCTCGGGCGCACCGCTTGCCAGCAGCGTACGCAGATCGGAGCTCAGAGCCGATACCCCGAGCAGCCCGGACTCCTCATATAGCAGGTGCTCTAGGCGCGATGCGTCAAACTTCTTTTCACGAATCAAATACAAAAGCACACCGGGATCCAACCATCCCGGGCGCGTGCCCATCACAAGCCCGTCGAGCACGCTAAATCCCATTGTCGTGTCTACGCTGCGGCAACACTCAAGCGCACACAAGCTTGCGCCGTTGCCCAGATGCGCAACGATGGTGCGACCTTGGGCCGCACGCCGGTCGTAGTTGGGCAGAGCCGCCGCTACATACTCGTAGGAAAGTCCGTGATAGCCGTAGCGAACGATGCCCGCTTGGGTCAACTCTCTCGGCAGCGCAAACAAACGCGCAGTGCGCGGAATGGTTTGATGGAAAGCAGTGTCAAAACAGGCCACTTGTGGCAAACGCGGATGCGTTGCCGCGAGCGCGCGGATCGGTGCCAGATTGTGTGGAAGGTGCAGCGGCATCATCGGGGTTAGCGTCTCGATCTGCTCAAGCACCCCTGGACCGATCCGCACCGGCGCCCGGTGCAATGCGCCACCAAATACAACTCGATGACCTGCGGCCATCAGCGACCCGCTGCCTGCGTAGCGCTCAATCCAAGAGATCAGATGACTTACGAGTTCCTCGGTCGATGTCGCAGCGTCTTGCGACCACTGATGGTCGACGAGCTTTGCGCCGCGGCGATCGTGCGCAAAAAAATGCGGCGCGGATCCAAGGCCTTCTATCGCGCCCTCGGCCACACAATCGAGCCGCGCTTTGGCAGCAGCAGCAAAGACGCTGAACTTAAAGCTCGAAGAGCCCGCATTTATGACTGCGATAGTCTGCTTCATGCTAAGGACGCCCGCCTTTGCCCGTGGAGTCTAGCAACCGCGTGTTGTCAAATTCATTTTTACGCACGCGCATCTGGCAATTCAATAAAAACCCTTACGCCTGGGCCAAGACTTGCAAGCTTGGCGCAGTAGTCGCATGTGCCGAGCCACGCAAGGTCCCTTGATGGACAAGTATGCGGTCCGCCACGGCAACGTAAGCGCACTCCTTGCGCAAACCGTACTGCCTCGGGAATTTCCGATCAGGCGCTTGCTCTTGTAAAACGCGCTATCACCCTATGGTCGAATGGGCGATGTTGCGGGCGTTTGCTACGCCACCACGTTGTGGCTGACTTCTGTGGCTGTCACATCAATTGTCGCAGCAGCTTTTTCGGTCCGCGGCCGCACGGGACTTTCGACAGGCCGAAACGGCCATTGGGAATTGAACAGGTTAAAACGTGGGGAAGGCCCGGCCACTTCCTTGCGCGCGGCCTCGAAGGCCTCGAGCGTGCCGATGTCACGCCAGTACCCGGGTTCCTCATACGGTTGAACGCCGGGTACACGGTTGGTCGTAAAGTCATACGCAAAAATTCGATGAGTCCGGGGAAGACGCGGCAAGATATGCAAGCCAAAATCCGCGTCGCCCCGACGGTGCGCCTGATGAAGTAGTTCGGCCAAAACTGCTCGATTGAACAGATAGTTGCCCATCGAAGCGTAGGCGCGGTCGGGATCGGTTGGTAGCGGCGTCGGACAGCGGGGCTTTTCTTGGAATTCCGTCAATTCACCCTTTCCGCCCGTTGCCAGGATTCCGAAGGCCGAGGCTCGCTGAATCGGTACTGGGAGCGCCGCGACGGTGACCTCGGCGCGCCGCTCTTCGTGAAAACTGAGCATTTGTCGAACGTCCATCCGATAGACGTGGTCGGCGGCAAATATCGCGACCAGATCCGGTCTGTGACGCTCGATCAGATTCAGATTCTGATAAACCGCGTCTGCCGTACCTTTAAATTTGGCACCGCTACTGGAGGTGGGCAGTACCGCCGCGACGAAACGTTCCGGGCCGTGAAACCGCGGCACCCAATGGGTACGCAGATGCGCGATGATGGCTTGGGGTTTGTACTGCAGCAGGACGTAAATCGAAAGGATCCCCGAATTGACGAGATTACCAAGGACAAAATCGATGATCCGTAATCCATTGGCCAGAGTCAGCGCCGGCTTGGGCACATGATCGGTAAGGGGGTGTAGGCGCGAACCTTCACCTCCTGCCAACACCACTGCCAGCGCCTTCACCTTAACGCGCTCCCTGCTTTGCGCTTGGGCCAGCCTCTGAAGGAGTCTTGACCGGCAGCCGCGCTCAGAGCCCGAGGCGCGCAGCCCGGGGGCAAACTCGGGCTGCAGTGCGTCCTTCAGTGCGTAGCGGCGGCTCTGACCTCAAGCGCTAGTTACCCTCCTAGCTCCCTCCAAATCAAATAAGCCTAGTCGTGCAAAATCTCTAGTCCTTGACGGAAATCAATACGCGAGGCCCGGCCGCATCCAGGCAGCCGTTCCTCCCCCAAGAGATTTTGTTTTTGATGTGTCCGACGAACTGCGTTCGGACAAGTATGTAGGACCTACATTGCTTGCAAGCGTAAATTGCAGGTGAACGCAAGGCAAGGGTCAACTTGGAGCAATCACCCTTTCAGGGCACCAGAGGCCCCGGCTCGTGGCAATACCGATTGCGCAGTTAGCCCGCCGCCTCAGCCTGCGGCAAAAGCTTGGGGTTCAGCCTGTAAGCAACCACTGTCGCCGCCGCACCTGCCAAATCTTGCGCCCGCAACACGCATGCGGCTCCCTAGCATGAAATTGCGTCAAGACAACAAGGGGGAAAGAGGAAGGCCGCCTTGAGCGATACCGCGCCATGCTTATCGAGCGCCAACCTCGGCCGGGAACGTCCGGGCCAGGGCTGTGTTGGCAAGAGGTTTGCTTTCGGCCAAGCATTGGTTCCTGCTGGTCCGTGGCGCGCCTCAGGAGTTCTTTGACGCGGCAAGTTTTTCCACCTTCGCAGCTTTCGCGGCGACACGGTTGCGCAGTTTTTCGATGTCGACGACAAATCGGCTATGGCTTCCTTGACTGATTTCCTCAATTTCATCTTTGGCATGCAAACTGAAGGTTACGAGGCGACCTTCGATCTTGCTAACGGTAACCGTGATCTGGGCCGTCATGCCAAGAAGTGTCGAAGCGCCATGAGAGACACTGATTCCCGTCCCGACGGAATCCTCGCCGGCATCCACGTAATCGAGCAAAAACTCGCGGCAGGCGTACTCAAAATCCCGAACAAGTGCGGGCGTCGCGTACACCCTCAGAGCCTCGCCGAGAAATTCGATTGTTCGTGGTTTATCAACCAAGACGCTTCGTGTCGCCGACAGGCCCACGCTCAAACTCGTTTTCATCTGTGTGCTCCTCCGTAGACCCGCACTGCCCAAAAAAGATACGAATAGGCGCCGAAAAATAAAAGATCTGTTTCACGAGCGTCAGCTGTGAGGACGCGCTTGGATCACAGGACCTCGCTTCGTCCGCCGCAGCTTCGGTGCCGGTGCGCTGCTGCGAAGCAAAAAAATCGTTGCTTTGCACAATCAGAACTGGGCGTTCGCTTTGACGTGAATTGATACAGATCATGCAAAAATTTCTGACAACTTGTATCGTTCTTTCGAAATGAGTTTCACCTGGTTTTGCGCCCGATAGCGTAACGCAGCCTCGGCGCGGGGGCTGTGTTCTTTGTGCTCGCAGATAGATTGGTGCTTGCGATCGGGTGCGCTAACGACGTGGCCCGACGCGCCACGGCACCGCACATAAAAGTGACCCCGCGCGGCGCGCGCTCGGGTTCGTCAATGGCGCCGGGTGTTGCCCAAGC